>Ga0307511_10007799_pt1 | contig 10756 bp, 11 predicted proteins | sample 13_EM_MG_FD_200266 | JGI IMG/M metagenome (GOLD analysis project Ga0307511, IMG submission 200266) | Populus trichocarpa ectomycorrhiza microbial communities from riparian zone in the Pacific Northwest, United States - 13_EM | ecosystem: Host-associated > Plants > Roots > Unclassified | place... | reverse complement strand
GTTAGTGTGTGTCCATGTTTTTTTTTTAATTTATTTTGTTTTAAATTTAGGTGAAGGCTGCAAGGGAAGTGATGAATGAGACAATAGAGGCATGGAAGCAGGTTCCGGATGTGTCAGAGGAGGCATCTCCGCCTCCTCGATCACTGGCTTCTTCCAGAGGTAATGGCTTGAGGAGTAATGTTGCTGTTTCTTTCTTTTCTCTTTTAGATTTGATCCTTGTAGATGTGGATTATCTTGGAGAAGAAGTTAATTTGCTTTGGTTTTGTTGATTTGTAGATGGGACAATTTCTGCTGATTTGAAGCCAGATTTTTTTAATTTCTTCTATTTATTTAGACTTAAATCATGGAATTTACCCTGTTTTGATCTTTTTGTGGTCTTTAGATTTATTGTTAAATAAATCTGGGATTTTTAACATTCTACATGGCATATGCCATGTGTTGCAAATTATGGGATTTTGTTCTTGTTTGTCTGTGTAACCCGTTTCCAAATTTTGGTCTTTTATGATCACAGAAGATGCGAGTGATAAGCGTCACTGGTCTGGATCCAAGAATTCTTGCGCTGCTGGTTCTGAAGCCACTCAAATGGGGAAAAAATCCATTTTGGCTATGAGGACCACTCCACCTGACGGTTCATTAGCAGCCACGGCTAGGAAGAGGAGTCCTCTAAAGAGTACCGAGAAGAAAACAAGTCTAGCAATGTACGGGAAAGTGGACCAGAAGAAGCTCGTGGACTGGAAAGTTGAGATTTCAGTTCCTAATAGTATTTCGTCAACTGCAGCTGGGGAAAATGATCGTAATGAGAAAAATGCTAATGTTTCAGAAAGAAGGTTTGCAAAGCCAGAAACAAAACGAGCCCTTTTCAGTAAGAACTCTGATGAGAAGACGCTTAAATTTGGTGGTTTCAAGTCTGGTTCTCGAGTGGCTCCTTGTTACGAGGAGAGCCCTCAGTCTACTGTTGTAGCTAGCAGTGGGACAGAGAATCAACATAGCAACCACAAGGAGCCTGAGGATTTATCTTTAATTCGCAACCAGCTTGTTCAGATTGAAAGACAGCAATCTAGCCTACTAGATCTCCTGCAGGTTTGTTCCACTGACTAGAAACTTGGGCTTCATCTTAGAATAACTTATCAGTACTTTGGTGGTGAAAATTAAAATGGTCAATGTATGTAGATTTCCTTATTATAAACTGTCCATCTCATTGTTGAACATAATTGAAAACATTTTGTAAGACTTGTCAACTTGGAATCACATCTTTAAAAGAATCATATACATCTTTAAAATAAATGCTAATAAACCACTTTGGATTATATGATGTATATTGCTGATTCAAGCACTAGTATTTTTAATGAAGGTTTCTGTTCACGCTTTCTCCCATTATCTTATCACATGTAGAGTTTCATTGGGAGCTCACAAAATGGGATGCGTTCCCTTGAAACACGTGTGCATGGCCTAGAGTTGGCACTGGATGAGATATCATATGATTTGGCTGTATCAAGTCGAGGGATGACTAACAGAGATTCCAACAGAACCACATGTTGTTTACTACCTGGTGCAGACTTTTTGAGCTCCAAGTTCTGGAGGAAAACAGATGGCCGCTATTCAAACTCAAGGATTTCTTCATCCAGGGGTACTTCATTATCAGCTGCTGTGCGCCATAGAGCTGATAGGAATGGCCAATCTGAAACAAGTAACTTGGGGAACCAAAGGTTGCGGCTTCAGGGTGGTGCTGGCTTCATTGTGAATCCCCTGGCAGAGATTCATGGTGGCGCACGGGTGAACTCAGAGGTGACACAACACTAGCCAAGGATCAGCAGGTATTTGATACTGAACTACTATTTAAGGTGTCCTACTGTTCATCCTTCTTCTGATTCGTTTAGACTTACAAGTTGCATGTCTTTACCTGAATTGGCATTTGACAGAGCCTAGATCCCCCCCCTCCCCCTTCCTGCAGATGCACTTCTTTGAAATTCAAACCTGAAGTTATTCAATCAGGCATTTGTTAATGAACTATCTAATTCTGAAAATACAAAAAAAAAGAAAAGAAAAGAAGAAAAAAGAATCAGCTTATCAAATTCCGTGCATCACATGTTTTGCAATAAAACTTCTAGTTAACTGGTGGGTTCATGGCAACAATATCTTCTTATTGTTTGCTTTTGTTGTTTTTTTCTTTCATTTCATTTTCTGGGTTGGAGAGTTGTTCGCAAACTTGGGTCACGTGGACCTCCATGTTCCATTAATTACTCAAGGAGCTGTTTATGAATATTTCCTCGTGAAGCTTCAAGGGAGAGGAAAAATTTCCTAGTACATTTTTTTGTGCTTTCTTGCCTTTTCAGCTTGCATGCCAGTTACCATGAAATTTCAGGATGTTCTTCAACGTTCTCTGCTTAATGGGTTATTGGAAGTCTGCAAAATTTAAGTTTCTGATAAAATTCTGTTTTGGTCATTGACCTGATAAATTCTTGCAGTTTGCGGATTCGCTGCATAACTGGGATGGCCCAGTTCTTGTGAAATCTCCATTTTAGAAGAAACCTGTAAATGAAGAAGGAAAATTCAAAGACTATCTGTAAGACAGTGTGCTGTCCACTCATGAAGTTTCTCATCACAAGTTGCAACATAAACAGTTCCCTTATACAGCTTGCCCAGGAGAGCTTCTCAATTCTATAGCCCTTTGCAGTAACAAGAGTGAAAAGACAGTCATTTTATCCATAATTCTTCATTTTACTGTAGCATTTTTCCCCCTTCTGTATCGAGCATTTTAAATCTTGACATGATGTTGAGAGATAGAGAGGTATTCTGAAGACTGTGTGAACATTCCACCACCAAATATGCCCCCAGCCTGGTATACAGTGTTGGATTTGTATAGCTATTATTGTTTCCAAAGGAATGGTTTCAATTTCTCTTGTTGTTCTTGCTGATTATCCTTACCCAATAAATGGTATTGATAATGTGGACCTATTGTTGTCTGGAATTTCTACTTTAGAAACATGCATGTCTTGCCATATCCATCAGAGCTTGTCATTCTGAGCTTTTTGCAGATCAAAGAGACGCAATGGAGTTTTGCAGTTGGTCAAGGATCATCCTGCTCCAATTTTAACGTTCTCCAGGATAAGAAATATGCATCTACTTGTAAGCAGGTGCCAAAATCTTCTGCTGAAGAAGATTAATTGTACAACAGTCGAATAGCTTGAATAGATCATGTGCTCGGTCGTGTTCACGCAATTCACAGGTAATTACTGAGAAGATTATATCGACAGAGGCAGTACATAAAATACCTGATTCAAAGGTTTGTATTACAGGCATATTGCCAGTTCATTTACTCAATTTACCAAATGAAACGTGTAATCTGCAAAATTGCTCATGACAATCCCTGGTTCAATTGTACTCTACAACACAAGAAGTGACAAAACATGGCCTGGGCTGGCATTCAAGAGGGCCATCGGTCTATGACATATAGCAGCTGACTATAGACGATTATGGATTGGATTCAATACTTATCTAGTGATACAGAAATGGTACACAAATAAATAACATTGGAAAGAAAAAAGCAAAGCTAGCCGACGGAACAGCCTTCTCGCAATAGCAGCTGCAGATAAAGGAAGAAAGTCCACTCAACCAAAAAACCACAGTAGCATTAATTTCCCAAATCACACGTATATTTCTCAAGTTGGCTGCAGAACAAAAGTAAATTCTGCGAATTAATTCGTGGCCTGGAATTCAACTTGCTAGTCTATTACATAACATTGAAGTCATTATGGAAGTGAACTGAAATTTGAAGACAACAATTAAAATAAAAGTCACGAAGATTGCTGGCCAGTGCCTTGCTTGTCAATTTTCTGCAGAAAAATGACAGTCCCAGATAGAGTTCAAGAATGAATTTATGGTGATATCATGACTTTACATTTCGCTAAAGCATGGTGTCTTACAGCACACATTAGATCAAAAGCAAAAAGGATGCAGAGAGAACCACAACAAACAGGACAATAATTCAACCTCTGCAGTGGCTTGCAACATAAAACATTCTAACGACCACAAGAATTTGCAAAGCTGAATAATAGAAACCTCAGGTAACTGGTCATTAAAGAAAATATCAAGGAACATATAATGCCTGAAGCCATGAGCAGTACTATCCATCATAGCGGCGAATAGACAGCAGCAAATATTCATGAACTAAGATAACATAATTGTTCTACATTTGACGAGGAACAAAGAAAATGAACACAACAAGGAATTTTAAACTGGATAGCGGCAGAATATGTAAGGAAAAGAGAAATGATCAAGGCCACTACAAACACTCAGCAAGCTAGAATGTAACGACAGACTCTAATGATAGATCTAGTGAACAATTACGTAATCAAGTGTTGTACAGTAAGCATTCTAATTCTGTAGGAGGCGATGACAGACAAAGTGCTTAGGACATTTCACTTCCTCCTATTCCTACTCCATAAGAATCAAAAAACCAGAAGATTGAGAGACAATTAGGGTGTAAATTGACAACCTAATTAAAATACAAACAAGATCATAAAGCTTGAGTAAAATGAACTGTTATTTTTGAATTTATCAAATTTATTTTATATTATTATCCTATTGGAAATTAATCATCGTAAAAATACCAATGTAGCTAAATAAACGGTGCAAATTTTGCTTTGATTAAGATTAAGCACCACAATGGATTCTATAAACACTGAAAAACAGTCTGTTTATGTTTGGATTGTTGTTATAGCTGAATGAAAGAAACTCCCTTCACAAACTTCATGGCCAGCCTAGTAGTCCGAGTTAGAGTGTTTGTTTTATATAAAATATTTTACTAATATAAAATATTTTTACAATTTACATAAACAATTTTTTACAACATTCTCTTGAAAAATCGAAGTAATACTCTATTTCTAAATAACTTTTAAACGACTTGGCTAGCCATTGAGTTCAATTTGACCAAATATTTATCGAAGGATCGATCTGTATAAATGTAAGAAATAAAAGGATCCCGCGTGATTTTTACCCATTTGCATTCTATTCGAAAAGTTTATGACCGCGCGCCGCCCCGTCTTCAGTGCCTATAATAATAATAATTAATAATTATTATTATAATAAAAGGATCCATTAATAATTCGGGCCAAATAAGTAAGTAAACCAAAACCTGTTGGATCCAATTAAGAAAACCCACCCAATCTGCTCGCTCCATTTTCTTCCCTGTTATCCACAAAAACTGCACGTGTCCTTCTCCAAGCGAACTCAATTCAAGCTTTCACTCTACACAGTCCAGACCCCTCCCCCTTCCTCTTCTCTGCAAAACTTTCCCAATTTCCCGAGAAGATTCAACTGCAAATCCCAATTTTCCCCGAGAAAACCCACTCTCCACACGTCTCCTCGACCTCCCAAAGCTCATGCTATCCAAATCACCAAAATGACCCTATCTCCTTCCCTCTCCATCCCCAGCCCCTCGCCCATCTCCACTAAAAGCATCAAATCCAAACACACCTTCCCATTCCCAATCCTTCCTTCCCACCGCCGACTAGTCTCCTTCTCTAGCGACCGGAAAGCCTATTCCGGCGCCTGGAAAGCCAGAGCTAAGCCGAAAGAACTCGTCCTCGGCAACCCTTCCGTAGTCGTCGAGAAAGGCAAGTACAGTTACGATGTCGAAACCCTAATTAACAAACTAAGCAGCTTACCTCCACGCGGCAGCATAGCAAGATGTCTCGACGTTTTCAAAAACAAGCTTTCGCTAAACGACTTCGCTCTGGTCTTCAAGGAATTCGCGCAGCGCGGTGATTGGCAAAGGTCGCTACGGCTCTTCAAGCATATGCAGCGTCAAATATGGTGTAAGCCAAATGAGCATATTTATACAATTATGATTAGTTTGTTAGGCCGCGAAGGCCTCCTCGAAAAATGCAGCGATATTTTCGAGGAAATGGGTGCGCACGGAGTGTCACGCAGTGTGTTTTCCTACACTGCATTGATTAATTCCTACGGCCGGAATGGTAAGTATGAGGTCTCTCTTGAATTACTTGAAAGAATGAAGAAGGAAAGGGTTTCGCCCAGTATTTTGACGTATAATACTGTTATTAATTCGTGTGCGAGAGGTGGGTTAGATTGGGAGGGTCTGCTAGGTTTGTTTGCCGAAATGAGGCATGAAGGAATACAACCTGATATTGTCACATATAATACTCTGCTTTGTGCTTGTTCTAATAGGGGATTAGGGGATGAGGCAGAGATGGTATTTAGGACAATGAATGAAGGAGGGGTTGTGCCTGATATAACAACTTACACTTATCTTGTTGATACTTTTGGGAAATTGAATAGGTTAGACAAGGTTAGCGAATTGCTCAAGGAGATGGCTTCTACTGGCAATGTACCTGAGATTTCATCGTATAATGTGTTATTAGAGGCATATGCAAGAATAGGGAATATTGAGGATGCTACGGGGGTGTTTCGGCTGATGCAAGAAGCGGGGTGTGTGCCCAATGCAGAGACGTATAGTATATTGTTGGGTTTGTATGGGAAGCATGGGAGGTATGATGAAGTAAGAGAGCTATTTTTGGAGATGAAAGTGAGTAACACGGAGCCTGATGCGGCTACATATAATACACTTATAGATGTATTTGGTGAGGGTGGGTATTTTAAGGAGGTGGTGACATTGTTTCATGATATGGCGGAGGAAAATGTTGAGCCGAATATGGAAACTTATGAGGGGTTGATATTTGCTTGTGGGAAAGGTGGGCTACATGATGATGCTAAGAAGATTTTACTTCATATGAGTGAAAAGGGGATGATACCAAGTTCAAAGGCATATACTGGAGTTATTGAAGCATATGGACAAGCTGCGATGTATGAGGAAGCTCTTGTGACGCTTAATACTATGAATGAAATGGGCAGCAAGCCAACGATTGAGACTTACAATACGCTGATTTACATGTTTGCAAGAGGTGGGTTATACAAGGAAACTGAAGCTATTTTGTTGAAAATGGGTGATTTTGGGGTTGCTAGGGACAGGGATTCTTTCAATGGTGTGATTGAAGGCTTTAGACAAGGCGGTCAGTTTGAAGAAGCTATTAAGGCTTATGTTGAGATGGAAAAATCTAGATTAGTTCCTGATGAACGGACACTTGAGGCAGTCTTAAGTGTTTATTGCATCGCGGGTCTTGTTGATGAGAGTGTGGAGCAATTTCAGGAAATTAAAGCATCGGGAATATTGCCGAATGTCATGTGCTATTGTATGATGCTGGCTGTTTATGCTAAGAGTGATAGGTCAGTATTCAATTGGTTTTCTAAACACTTGAAATTTGTGTGAGAGTTCATCTATTCATGATTACTTTTATTGTCATTTGTAAACATGATTTGGAATGTAGGCTTAGTAATGTACTTTTTATGAGAGAAGTTGAAAGCACAATGTAAGCTATCGTGGTCAATATTCTGTAGATGTTAGTAACACATGCTGAACAAAATCTAGTTAGGTTCCTAGAATATAAGAGTTATCATGTAGCCTTAGACATAAATGAGTAGATAGACTTTGTTTAATTGACTGTGAGTAGGACGCTGTTTTAGCATTCCCATTTATATATAGTTTGCTCCCTGAGTTTTATTTTGCATGACCTATTGTGGTGCTTGTCAATGGTATTTGAGATTTTGAATGTGAGATGAAATTTTCTATTCTCTTCTTCCACAAAATTAATAGGCTGGGAAAAGAAACTTGGCAGTAACATATATTCCTTTTCTGTTTTCTTTGTGTGAAGTGGCACTGCTACTTTCTCATGATGTTATTGTGTTGTTTATGGTGTCTGCATTATGCTGTAATGGCTTTCTAATGCTAGAAATTCGTTTTCAATGCTGTGCTTTGTTGAATTAAAACTGTTTGATTGTTAGTTCTCAAAATTTTGCAAATGCTACAGATGCATATTTAGGCTTTTCATCCTATCTCACTTCTTGGGCCCCTTCTTCTCAGATGGAATGAGGCCTATGAGCTTCTTGATGAGATGTTAACGAATAGAGCGTCAAATATCCATCAAGTGATTGGGCAGATGATCAAGGGAGATTTTGATGATGACTCTAACTGGCAAATGGTAGAGTATGTTTTTGACAAACTTAATTCTGAAGGGTGTGGCTTGGGAATGAGGTTTTATAATACACTTCTAGAAGCACTATGGTGGCTCGGTCAGAAAGAACGGGCTGTAAGGGTTCTTGGTGAAGCAACAAAGAGAGGGCATTTCCCTGAACTTTTCCGTAAAAGCAAACTTGTGTGGTCTGTGGATATTCACAGGTGCTGTACGAAATCTTTCTGTTCAAATTGTTTTTCTTCTTGTGACATCCTTTTTAACTTTTATGTTGATGATTTCGCAGGATGTGGGAAGGAAGTGCATACACAGCAATATCTGTTTGGCTCAATAACATGTACGAGATTTTCATGAATAGACAGGATATTCCCCAACTTGCATCAGTCATTGTGGTGTAAGTCCTTTTCTCCTAAGCACTATTACTTTCTTTCTTATTAGAGACTGACAGAGGGGGGGAGAACTTTTGTTCAACAAAGATAGCTTTTAGCTGAATTGATTCCTCATCCCTCACAGTCAGCAATGTGATCTGTTTCCAGCATGTACCTCTATTTGAAGCTATATTAAATTCTTGCATTATAACCATCCCAGGTTGTCTCTTTGCCTCTCTTGAGCAAATCCATATTGGTTAAGTATATAGTTGGTATCCCTGCATGTCTTAGGTCTTAACATTAGTGATTTATACTTTAGTTGCCAACTCACAGTTGTACAACTCTAGTGAAAAGTTTGAAAAGTTGCAAGGTGATAGCCTATGCTATGTATGCTATTTGGGCTTGATTTTCTGTTTTGCTTATCAAATATTTTATAGATCTTTCAAATGGATTGCATGAAACATTTTTAATATGTGCTATATTTTTTGGGCTTGATTTTCTGTGTTTGTCTGAAACTTTTGTCTCTTACTATGGTGATGTTTTTTCTTTTCTTCCTTATCAGACGGGGACTGTTGGAGAAAAGCTCAGTTGCACAAGATTTTCCAATTGGGAAGGCTGTACATTCGTTTCTGCAGGATATTGTGCCATCTTCATTTTCTTACTCTGGATGGAACAATGGTCGAATTACCTGCCAACGTTCCCAGCTCAAGCGCTTTCTGTTGGGAACAGAATTAGTTTCAGATGGGACCAAGAAAGATAAATTCATTATGTTAACTAACTCCCCTTTTTCTCTTGCTGGAACAAGAACATCGAGTGATATTGAGACTAGCCTACACAACAAATCCAATTCTGGAGCTAGAATGGGAACCAGTACAGAGCTTATGACAAGCACAGTTTAAGTCGATATGCATAATCCGTTCATCAGTTTCAGGGCCTGGGAAATCTGCATTTCTGTATTCCAGTTAAAAGAGCTATGTGCCAAGGATTGATCTGCTGCTGTTTTTTTTTTTATGTGTCCACACGTGGAAATCATCAAAGTGTTTGCGGAGGTCAATATCAACAACCACATTGCAGGAATAAAGTAAAAAGTGGGACGTGTTGTAACATCAAGTTCCTTGGTTCAATAGTGGGGAGAGCTCGGATGATGAAAAGGATTGCTAGTTTTGTAGCTGTAGATTAATTTCTCACATGTAAATGAACTTCCATTTTTTAAAAAAGAAATTTACACGCATTGATCAATTATCTGAATAAGTTGAACTCTAGGACCTAGTGTTTCATGATTTTAACTTCTAACCACATTTAATTTGATTGTAGCTGCAACTTGAAGAGGCAGAGAGAAGAAGAGGAGGTGCCTTCCATGAGGATAGAGAGGCAAAGCAATGTAGCTGGCTAATTCAAATGCATTTCTCTTACTTTAATGAATGGGAATTTGTCTCTCATGTCGAATGGAATGTATTGTTAACGATTTGATCAATAAACGAAGTGCTGGAATACTCCAATTTCTTGCATTTTTGCCCTAATATGTTTAAACAGTTGACAACAGATGAAGCTGGCATTCGCAGAAGCTATAGCTCCCTCGAATTGGAAAAATATGTTTGCTTTGGACACTGATGTTGCTTCATGGAGTTTTTGGCACAGGATGAATTTCTTCAAGGAAGCTCGTCTGAGTTTCCATTCCTGTTAGATGTTTATAAGCTTCTTTGTAGTTATTTGTTGAACATCCATGGTGCCTGCAACTGTCTTTTCTGTGAGAGATGTAAAATAAACTTTATCTTCATTTTGCGTCTCTTGTATTTTGTTGAAGCATATTTGGAGGGTTACAAGCTAAGTTTAATGCAAATTAATGACCTCGTGTTTCTGCAGAATAAATTAACCGTTATTTTTTAAAATATATTAAAATATTTTCTAATATTGGGATTTTATTCAAAAATTCCATAACCCATCAATATGCTATATGGGACATCACAACTCTTGTATAAACATATATTTAACAAAAAGTAATTAAAATATAAGACTTGAGATAATTTGATTTTAAGAAATAGTTTTTTAAATTATAAGTGGATGACTTGTGGAGCATTAAGACGCGACTACTATGAAGGAGCAGAGGGCATGCGCAGGTTCTGGGAACAAGTTGACTCTTGTCAAGGTGGTGAGCTCGGTGAAGGCATATATGGATCAACCTTTAATGGGCTGCCCCATGGTTTAAGGTAGAGAGCTACCTGGACTCTTGAGACTAAGAGCGGGAGACTCACGGAGAAGTAAGGCGTGGTTTCTAGGGAGGAACAGAGGGCAGACGCAACTCCGGGATGAGTAGACTCTTGGAAGAGTGGTGAGCTCGAGATC
>Ga0307511_10007798_pt1 | contig 10758 bp, 10 predicted proteins | sample 13_EM_MG_FD_200266 | JGI IMG/M metagenome (GOLD analysis project Ga0307511, IMG submission 200266) | Populus trichocarpa ectomycorrhiza microbial communities from riparian zone in the Pacific Northwest, United States - 13_EM | ecosystem: Host-associated > Plants > Roots > Unclassified | place... | reverse complement strand
GGGGCCCTCCCCCCGTAGGAACCCAACAGCCCCAGCTATACCCCCCCTCAGGAACGGCAGAGCAGATAATGCTTCACCACACGAACCCCCTAGGATCAAGAGGACCAACAACACCGCCGCCACCCCGGAAATCAACGGCTAGCCCCACGCCCACAAAATTCCTCAACAGCAATATGCGGCCCAAAACCCCTAGACAGCCCTTCTCTTCGAACCCTCAGTATCTCACAATCGGGACCTCCTGCCCATTGATCCCCTCCCACATCAAACGATGTCCACAGTCTTTATGCATCAAATTCCGAACCCCGCCCCTAGAAACACTTGGAAGTTTCGGCTGCAAAGAGCATCCTCCAATGCGGTCAGGAACGCCTACCGCTCAACGATAGACTTACCCTGGAGGGAGTGACATATGCCCCACACTACCCCAAAACGTTATGCCTATGAGTCATCCATCGAACGGGGATGAAGAGCGCGGCCGTTGGCCAAACAATCTCGTCAATACAATGGACCAAAAGACCTTTGGCCAAACCAATGGGAGCATAGCCATGAGCCGCACATCACGGAAATCATTATCAGATACAAGGACAACTCCCTACGTTCTGCCGCGGCGATCACCGAAGCAAACGGATCATCAAGTTGCTAGGTCCAGAACGCGCCAATCATCCCCAAATTCCTGGAACATTACCAGCACAAGGAAGCGGCTCTACGCATCCCCATCCTAACGACATCACGGAGAACACGAAGCACCACTCAACCCTTTACCCAAGATGGCTTGACTGTATGGCTATACCAGAGCGCAGGAGACACAGCGAAGTACATGACCAGTTAGGATATACCGTCACTATACCAAGGACCTCCGCATCTCCACAACGTCCGGGGCTGTAGGCCCGATGCGGGCTTTGCAGTGGGGGGGGACACGAGGAACCTTACTACTTCAAGAAAAAGAACCAGAGGATATACCAGCTTACCAGCGAGGACGCCATGCCCCCAAGGATGAAGACATGCCCGACCTAGCCCCCTCCCCCACTTTCAAGACATCAGGTCCAGTACCACCACCACCACCCTCCACCTCCAGCCCCTCCGCTCACTGGGGATACTCGGCGACCTCTATTTATCAACTTTGACAGAACGAGCGCTTGGTCGGATCTCCACAACCCGATCACCCACCAACAAACTGACGACACCACGGGATAGTCCTCGCCGTCCACAAAACGAATATCTCCTCAGATCTCGGGGTAACCACTTTTACGACCCTTTCCCCCTCGTCTGAGGCTTTTCTTATTTCCCACACCGGCCCATTTTGGAACCCACCACCACGCCAGCCTAAGGGAAGGGAAAGAACAATCCCGGGAAGGCAGATAAGGTCTGCCCGCCACTCAAGACCATTCTACCGGTCACCGGGCACCCACAGCCACCGCCGCTCCCACCACAACAGCCTCGAGCCACAACGCCGGAACAACCGTCACCGCCACCATCGTCACAAGTGCCACGACCCACATCCATACCTCAGGACAACTGCCCCAACTCGGAGCCACCACCGCCCCCGCCACCATGGACGCCGCCCCCGACACAAACCACAAGCCACCAACGCCGGTCCACTCTGTCCTTATTTCGGTGTCCTCCCCCAGCCCCTCCACTCTGACCTGCAGACACGCAACCTTCATCAGCCACCCCCTTCGATCGCCCACAGCCACCACCGCCACCCCAAGCCTCACAGCCACCACCGCCACCGACACCGGCACCTGATGACGCCTTGTCCTTCCACGCGATTTTCAGAACAATATGCCGGTACTCTCTCCCTACATACCAACATCAAGAGGCAGCATGGTGCCCACACAGAATCATGGCACTCATGTAGTGCCCCCCGGAAGGTCCCTTGGACCAAGATTTCATCGAGTACGCCGCCCAACACGAGTGGGAACAACTCCATGTGACCCTCACGGCGACGGGGAAGGAGGAGTCTTTCGAAGAATGCCGGTTGCGGGAGTACGAAACGCTCCTATCACGACCTCCACCACCGCCATTATTGTGGGAAGCAGTCACTCAAACCCTCACTACGCAGACCCCACGGCCACAACGGACGAACTCCGTGACGACACAGACGGCGCAACAACCACCAGAGACACCAGCTGCCGGCCCCGCCACCCCCGAACCCCACCACCGACGCGGACGTATGCGGAGGCGGCCACTCAGGCCTCCCGTCGTCTATCAACAAAGAAACGGGTTAGTAAAGGCAAGCAACCACTCTAGTCCCCTATCAAAGCCAAAATTCTGAGTGTTAGGTCGAATTCTTTCATGTCCTTATCAGTTTCCAGCAGCTCTGATTCCACGAACCTCCTTCCAATCAGACGCCGTCATCCCATTCATCCTCCTCTCCCTCTAATCACGGCCCATCTAATCCGCAACCTCCCCATCATAACTGTCAAGAAACAAAGAAACAAGGTCGGGTTCCCTTTTGACACTGAAGGACCAGTAAAGTTATGATCCTCATCACTAACCTCCCCACGAGCACACTCCTCCCCATGGACACTAAGGACTGGTTTTACTGTATTCATCCGTTTTAGCATGTCCTGTTCGAATGAGGCGAGCTGTGGGTCGTGAATTCAGGGAAAGACGTGTCATATGAGAGAAGGGGTAGAAGCTTTGTATTGATCTAGCTACTGTAATGTAGTGAACCGATGTGTTAAACAGAAGTAGCAGGTAATATAAGGACTGTATATACCTGAACGGGACATTCATTTGAATGTGCACATGTGTGCACATGAACGTTCACATGAGCGCACATGGTATCATGTGGAGCTCAACAGGATACGCATTAGACTAGGTAAATAGGCTCATGGCGGGTGCGCAGGGTAATGACGGTATAGCTAGGTATGGGCGGAATGACATTCTAACATGTCCCCCCAGTTTGAGTAGATACAGGGAACCCTCTTTATAAGAAGCGGTGCTCCGGTCCCGCTAGAATCTGTATGGGAAAATATGAAACCCTCGTTACCAGCAGGTTTCTTAACTTTCCCCTTAGTAATGCATACAAAACCAAGACTTTCTTATATCATGGATATTACCCCGCAGTAGCAACCATATTATGTAAATTGTTTCTCCGCCAGTTTGGATCAATTGCGAGTATATAAGCTGCTATGTGTTATACGTACAAAATAGACCACGAGCCATTGCCCCATCACAAGCGCACGGCATATATGTAATCTTCATCATGGCACTCCATTTTTGGTCTCCTGGTGTTGACTTCTGGGTTCTAAAGTTATGCACGCATGACGATCCCATATATTTAACGTGTGGAAGCCACCCAAACAGATGGAAGACAAAGCACAGAAACTGACACGTATGATGATGGTATCAATTGCGGGGGGGGCTAGAAGGCTTGTGAGACGTCTACAATAACCATGACAGCCTGATTTGGCGATACAATTAATTAATTAGTTTTTTTCACGGAGTTAAGGTTCGCTTAGTGAGGAAATCCTACTTCATCCCTTGTGGGTAGGTCCCAGAACCAAGCCAGGTTTCTGGATTCCTCGCCATTGGCCGAAGCCAGCTACTAAGCAATGAGAAAAAATGAAAATAAACAGATCAGCACGGGGCGCCACTATGCTCACAATTTGTAATGGGTCTTTTAACATAAATTAGAAATCTCTCGGCAACGTGATCCCTATTGTGCTTCTGTGCCCTCCGTCTCACGCACTGCGATTGGTCGGGCGACCACGATTATCGTAACACCCACACCTTGCTAGTCTGACTTCGCTTAAAGAACCAACCAACGATCCGGGCTCGGGATTTACTCTGATTACGGGTTATGTAATCCGCTGCGGATAGGACTCTGTGTAGCATACCACAAAGCTATCGAAGCGTAATAAATCCACAATCACTCTAAGCCTAGTCTGGTTCTCTAAGCCTATCATCAAATCCCGCTACCACACCTCGCATCGAACTTTCGCATGCCTCGAATTTGCAGACTGAGGTATCGAACATGGCCTCAAGACTGTACACAACTATGTTGTCCTAATTAGTTCTAGGCTAGATACCTAGCGCATTTCCTCCGCCCTATGGCTATCATGGCCTAGTTATATTATGGAAACTCTTGTTATACATAAAGCATTCATTCTCTCTTCCCGTACATCCATTTTCCCACATTGACGTTCATCGGCCAACATTTGACTTAGTATTGCTAGTGCGATCTTAGTTTACTGTCTCCTCAAGATCACTTGTGCCTCTACCGAGCACCATGGAAAGTCGACCCCATCCGCCCTCCAGCCTCGGAAACGGCGATAAATGTCAATTCCTCTCCCGCCTCGAACCAGCCTACCACCGCCTCATCTCCCCTCTACTCACCGTCACTAAATACCTGGAATCCTTCCTCACGTACGCGCAGATCGAGACCTCTGAGACAGTGTGCTACCCCAGCGTCCACAACAATTTGTTACACTTCTTCAAGACCCTCCATATTTCGTGTGGGATGTTAGTAGAACATGTTAGATGTCAAGACCAGATCCAGGTTCCGCGGGATTTGAAGCGCATTCAGAAGGTCACACATTACCTTCATAACCTCCTTATAGAGCTCCGGATGTTGTTTGTGCGGGTGGAGAAGAAGGGTATGGACTACGAGCGACTACCAAACCCGAGGGAGCTACTGGGCCCAAACTATAATACAGAGGAGGAGGCGAGGGGCCGAGTGAACGTTTTTGTATGCAGGGTGATTGTTGAAGAAGCACTAAATATGTTGCATGAGCTAGGAAAAGTACTCTCGGGGCTTCATTGAGTGGGGAACTAGATTCGGAAAGCAGATCAATACTGGAACAGCAATAGGACAACTTTTGGAATGCCGGGTTGGTACCTAAGTATATGCGATTGGATTAGTTTTATATCATTCACATTATAAAGGAGAGGATAAGAGCGTTTAGAAGCGAACGGGATGAAAGAATGTTAGGCTATGGCGTGGCAGTGGAGGGGTTTTTTTAAAAGTATAGGCGAGACGGGTTATGTGGTGTATCAGACGATAAATGAACACCTAGAGAGTCTAAAAGGGTATTCCATATATGTATTCTAAGAGATATGTGATATTGAGAGGGAAAATGATGCATACCCTTGTTGTGCGCTCGCTGAAAGCAAACAAATACAAATAACTCCCACCCCTCCGCCTCCGCCCTCCTCTACGACCCCCTCCACCTCTCCAAGCCGCCTAACGGCCCTCCCCTGATATATAACTCCCTTGCCACGCAACTCTCCGGCCCTAAAAATAACCCCATCTCCTCTTCTCCCTCCTGCTCGACCTCCAGCGGATATCCTCATCTGCTCCAGTCGTATTCGGTGGTCTGGAAAACTCTCCTCCCAATGCGAAGACCCTGGTTGGGGTCAGTGTCCGAGCTCAGGTAGATAACCAGTGACGACGCCAGCTTTCCGGTTCTCCTGTCTTCCCCCAACAGCCAATAGATTCCCTCCACCCGGTGTCCGCGGTTGTCCTCGATCAAGCGTTGCATCTGTCCGGGTTTGAACTTCGTGGGAGCCGCATATGGAACGACAGCCCTTGTGTTCTTCGAATTGACCGACGCCGCTAGACCCCCTTTCGGGGTTGCTTGTGGTGGTTGTGGGGTCGTGGTCTGTGTTGTGACGTGATAATGGTGGGCGTCGTAGTGGTAGTGGTGGGGGTGGTGCCGGAGTGGCTGCGTTGGACAGTTGCCGTTGTAGCCCCGCGATCGTCTCCTCGTGCTCCTCCAGTTGTCCACGTAACCCGCAGATCACTGTGTGTTGTTCCTCTAACTCCGTCCTCTGGGTCGATAACATTTCTACCGCCACCTCTTGCTACATCATGCTCCCTTGTTCCGTCTCTCTTAACTGTATTCGCAGGGCCTTAAATTCGTCCCGTAGTTTTTGAATCCCCTCTTGGATGGAGTTCGGTTGCTTAATCGATGTCCAGCGGGTGGTAATGATTTTCTCATCCTCACTCGATATCCAGCTGGGGGGGAGGTACGGACTGGTGGCGGTGGCGGGAGGCTCTACGTCGGGTCAGGGTGGTCAGTGACTGGCAATCGTGACTTAAGTTTGGGGCAGAGTCGGTCTACCTTGCCTGGATTGTCCTTTCTTTTTTCCTTGGGCGGCACGGTGAAAGCAGGTTTTTTTTTTTTTTTTTTTTGAAGTCTAAATCCCTGATCAGCCTTAGGCTATGCGGCGGCCTGGAACCTTTGACGGAACCTTAATTTGGGGCGGTCGACCCCCGAAGAAAACAACTACCTAAACTAACTACAAACTGTGAAAGACCCGTGTGTATGTAAACTGTGTGGGAATGCAAAACATCGGAACCGGCGACACCCCTTGACAAAGCCATCAATGGAAAACAGCACCCGTCCCGCCTGTCTCCACTCTCTCCCTTCCTCTGTTGAAGTCGTAGGCTACTATGGGAAGCCATCTTCCCCTCATCTTCAAATGGCTCCCAATTGCCAACGTCCTGTTGAAAAAAACCACCACGGAGGTGGTGGCTTTACCTACCCTCCTGTTACCCCCAACGTGCTCCCATAACCCCTCTCACTCCTGTGTCCTGTATGATTTCTGCTATGGGTCTCTGGCATGGGACCCCGTGTATGACGATTGCTCTGGCAGATCCGTTATCGCCAACTGGTGGGGTGTTTTTGCCTGGGTGGGAATTGTTTCCAGCCTTTGTCGAATGACATCGTTCGACCTGTTTTTTGGTAATTGGGGGTGCCATTACCGGGGCATCGTCCTTGACATCCGCTTCGGATGGGGAAGAATCTTCGCCCATTACCACATCTAAATCCTCCGTGTGTGTTGCCCTCTCCTCCTTCCTCTCTTCTGTCTGGGTCGCCATCTCCACCACTTGTATCCTCAATACCTCTCCTGAGCAGTCCGTTTGCGAAAGCTGATTTACCTTGTCAGCTGGTAGTGCTTTCCCCTTAGCCTGCCACTTCTTCCGCTCAGCTGCAACTGCCTTCCCCGCCTTCACCTGCGACTCCTTCTCTGCCCACGCCTTCCACTTCACCTCTGCTGCCTTCTCCGCCTCCTCAACTGCCCTCTCCAACTCTTCTTCCTTCTGTTTCATCTCCTTCCGCAACCTCTGACTCTCCTTCAACTGTAAACTCCGCATCACCAACATATCCTCGTGTGCCTTCTGAACCTTAGTTATCTCGAGTTCCAGCTCACCCTTTGCCGAAATTTGTTTCACCTGGTCATTGAGAAAGCTGATCTCCTGTTCGAGAGCGGTCTCTCTATCTTGTGAGTCGTCCTCTGCAGTGAGGTATCGATCCCTCTGTGCCATGACAGAATCGACGTAGGAAAATAGAGTCTCCCTCCCGTCAAAATCCACAGATCCATCCTCTCCTAAAATTGCTAGAACATTTTCGTAGTCAGTACCTGCCGGGGCTCTGTCCCCATTTACCAACCTTGTGAAATGCTTCAGCAAAAACAAGCCCACCATTTTCCACTCCTGGCAGCTCATAGACTTGTACTTCTCCTTCTCCTGTTCCACTGCCATTGCATCAATCAACTCCTCATCCTCCGAGTCTAGAAAACCAATGGGATTCCCTTTCTTCACCCAGGGCCCCAACGTTCCTTCCTCACAGCTACTTTGAGTGCTCTCTTCATCCTCCACCTCCTCCATCTCCACATTGATCGTGCCCACCTTCGCTCGCACCAGCTTCCCCTCCGCCGAATAGACGGAATCGTTAAAACGCAGTGGTAACTTGACCTGTGGGGTCGTCCCCGGTGTGGGAAGTTGCACTGGGTCCGGGGTTTCGTACCTTGGTTTATTGTTTAGGGCTGGGACAGATAGAGGTCTGCCTCTGCCTTTCTGTTTTCGTTTTTGTGGCATCCTCTGTAGAAACCTCGTTATTTTCCCGAAATTGGTTTCTCCACACGAAGTTGACCCAAGATCTAACGCCGCAATAGGGTTACAACGCGCTGCTCTAACACTGCGGCCAAGGCTCCTCGGTAACTGTTGTATCCGTACCAATCAAATCCGGACACGGTTGCACTGTTGGAAAAATCGTCCCAAATCAGATCAAGAGTTGCCAAACTTGATCCTACGGGGGATTGTGTAGCTTGTATCAAATGAACAAGAACATCGGATATTCTTGCTCCGCTCGTTTCTCTCTGTAAAATACTGTTGTCGCCGACGTCGGGAACCTCCTGGTTGTTGAGATCGTCCAGGCGGGTTCGTCCTGCACTGTGTTGTCGGTGTGTGAAAGCAGGTGTGGTGTGGGAATTACCAAATCCCTTATTCTCTGGAGTGTCGCCGGATTTCGAATCGGACTGGTGTGGGAAATGATCATTGGTCGGATATCCGAAGTCCCCGAGTTCTCGTAGGTATCGTGGATCAATGCCCAACTTTGGGTGCGAGAACCCAGAGGGTGGAGAGGAGGGAGACGAAGAGGAGAGAAAAAGTTTCAGACGAGGTGAAAGAGGTCAAGATTGTTGTTCCCCCGACATCTGAACAGATATTGGTGTTGTGGGCGGCTAGGGCTATCTCGTGGTACCGTCCGCTCCTCTGTAGCTGCTCTGCTTGTTGATTTCCGACCAAGCACTCATTCTTGTCGGTCAGTGAACGAAATAATCCCTCATGGTCTGGTTAAGATTAGCCTGTTTACATTCATGGGTTTGGCCCTACAATCCTATTCTGTGTCTCAGTCAATTTCCCTCCCAGTTAGTTAATTTGATTTTACTCTTGCCTACTATCATGATCAACCTTAGGAAATACCGTGGCCTGAAAAGTTTGACGCAACCTTCGTTTGGAGCGGTCCACTCCCATCCCATGAATTCGCAGCCACATCGGCATCTAGGACAACATCAACGGGCACCGACGGGCAGCCTTGGAGTCCCATATAGGAGGGATCGCCGGCTCCCCGCACAGCCGCCCAGGAAGGAATCAGAGCTGCGTCTTCTGGTGGTGTGGTTCCTATGCCTGCGGCTTCCATCCTATTTCGGGAGCTCCTCTCGTGCGTTATAACGTCTAGCTCCCCTGCGCTGTTCCTGTTCAAGGGCGGCTGTACCCCGTGGAGGTGCATGTGTTTCTTACTTTGGATCCACTTTTTCCTTACTTCCTTCTCGGTGTTATCCTTAGGCCTCTTTCTGTCCTCCTTCGAGGCTACCCTCGGATTGTAAGTCAGACAGGTGCTTTTCTCAGTCTTCTTCCCCTGTTTCTTGCCGCGATTCTGTTCTTGGTTGTTACGGAATTTGGGGAGAAGTTGCCGTGCTGCCTGTATGGACCCGAAATTCTGCTTTTGTACTCCCCAGTGTTGAGGTGATTGGGTCGCGCCTCTGTGGTGTTGAGTTGTTGGGTTGAAAGGTTTCCTGATTATGTCGTATGTTTGTTCCTGGTTCGGGGAGCATTATGCCTTTACGTTGTCCGGTGTCAGGTGCTGGTCTTTGTGGTTCTTGCGACTTGGGTGCTGATGCCGTGCCCATTTTGAAGGTGGGTGTGAGCACGTCTGGTGTCGGTGCAAAGGTGGTCTTTTTTGGTCTTAGTCTGCTGCGCCTTGTATTTTCCCCTATCCCTCGTGCCGCGTGGGCTCTGGTGAAGATACCATGGGGCTTTCCGGTTCCCTCTAGCCGAAGAGGTCTGCTAAGTTCCCGCCATGTGCTGTGCTTGGTTTGGGAGGGGAGGTGTCCGGATGTCTCCTTCCATTTGGGTATTGGGGGTTGGGATCCATGTTTGCCCAGTAATTCGCTTTCGCGCTGTTTTTCGTTCGCGAGAGGCGGGTTGCGACAGTTCTCATATTGAAACCACGTAGATGGCGAGGATAAGTATCCCCGAGTGGGGACCCGGCAAATGTTCTCAACCCCTGGCCGTACCAACTCCGTACCTACTTAGAAGATTAGATAAAGAAAGGTTATACCACGCGCCCGTGGAGAACAAACCTACCTCTATTAGAAGAAGACATACCCTCCAGTAGCAGCCCCCAAGAAAGAAAACCCGCTGGACAGATAGCTAAAGATATAAACATTGCGCTCAGGCAGGAAAATAACTTCAACCCGTTCCTGTTTTCCATGGTGCGGAAGCGCTTGCTTCCCATCCACAGTCCATGGTTGGGGTTTTCTTTAATATAGATGACTAGTAAGGATGTCAGTATCCCGACCGTCCCACTCCCTCCCACACAGAAGCGGAGTCGCAGGACTTGGGACATGCATTTGTTTTCCTCCTGGATTCATTGCTGTACCTCGCTAAGGTTGTACTTTGTTGGAGCCACATATTGTACTATGTTGCGTTGTGGGTGCGCTCAGTGCCCTCAGAGACGTCGGTCTCTCCCAGGGTTGTGCCGACGCAGGGGGTTTTGGAGCTAGTGGAGCTGCCTGCTGGTTCTCCTTTCTTTCTCCATCTAGCCGCTGGGGCTGTGACCTGTGTGGCTGCCTCTGCAAACGTGGGGTGTTGGCGGCGGGGGTTGTGGTGTCTCGTCTCGGGCAGGGATCACCAACCCATGGTTCCCTTTCTAGCCTCACTGGCAACCGGCCCCTCTTTTGCTCTCCTTGTTCCGGTCTTCGTTTCATCTCGTTCAACCCCGCCAGGTGGGCACGCTTCATTTCTTTGATGGCGTTGCTGTAGACTCAATGAAGTGAACTTTGGCTCCTTGCAGCACCCTAACCAACTCGGCTTGCGTATTTATGGGTGGTGGAGAGGACTCCGGACTTGAGTATCGGTATGCCTCTGTTTTTTTTTTTTTTTTTTTTGGAGTCTATACGCCTAAACAGCCTAAGGCTATGCGGCGCCCCCGTTCCCACCCCTTAAAAGGTTTGGTACACCCACGG
>Ga0307511_10007796_pt1 | contig 10758 bp, 5 predicted proteins | sample 13_EM_MG_FD_200266 | JGI IMG/M metagenome (GOLD analysis project Ga0307511, IMG submission 200266) | Populus trichocarpa ectomycorrhiza microbial communities from riparian zone in the Pacific Northwest, United States - 13_EM | ecosystem: Host-associated > Plants > Roots > Unclassified | place... | reverse complement strand
GTGGCTTATCACTATTTAAGAATAGTAATATTTGGAGATATGATTGTGGTTGTGGTTTCGGTTATTTTTTAAAATGTTTTTTATAGTAAATATATTAAAATGATATTTTTTTATTTTTTAAAAATTATTTTTGAGATCAGCGCATCAAAATAATAAAAAAAAATTATTATTAATTTTTAATACAAAAAAAATTGAATTTTTATGAAACACGGTTTGCACTGCATTCCCAAACAGTGTTTAAAGCTACCATTAAAATACTATAAATATTATTAAAAAAATCTTAAAAAGATAAATTTAATAATTCAAAGAAAAGTTAATTTGATAGGGATATACTTGCTATTTAAAGATAATAGATGATTTACTTGTTTTTTTTTATAGTAAGTGTGATTTATTTGAGTTATTATTTGTGATATTTTTTTTTTGATATTATTGGAGTTGAATAGTTAAGATATTTTTAATAATACTAATAATATCATAATCAAAATTTTTGCTGTCTCCAATATATTATTTCATCAATTTTTCTTCAAATTATATTATTTCATAAATATTTAAAGAAAAACATGCTAATTAAAAAAAAATCTATATTTCGATATGGTTGATGTTTAGATTTGACGCATGGAAGAGATCTGACTGTCTTTTCTTAAATCTGGTTGGGGTCAAAAATAAAATTGCTATGTCATGCGGTGTTGCATAGCCATCACCATCTACAGGAGAACTGCTGCGCCACTGATCAAAGAGATGCTCCTAAGTTTTACGTTTAACTAAACACTAAAATTTCCAGACCACGACCCGCTTTTTTCTTTTTAATATCCTTTCTCCTGTTTTCATGACAGATTTATTATGGATAGATTACATCGTTGAGATGGTATTCTGACTGTAAGAAAACTGTTTCTGACAATCTGCAAGATTCCAAATGTAATGCTAGAGCTACAGAGCTGTCTGATCTGTTCTCATTCTCTTCACGTACGGGATTTGGAATTTATTGTGAAGTCCTCAGAAGAACATGGTTCAGATATCTTCCGGCAAATACTTCAGGCGAAATGTCCATCAATCTATGGACACGGGCTTGTTAAAGGTATTTCAAGCTTTTGTGCATTGAAGGGACTCCATAACATTATTATGATTCATTTTCCCCAGTGTCTCAAGCATCTTTCACTGTTTTTGGGGAATGTAGACTGTGCTGTGAGAAGATCTTCGCTCCTATTCCCCAATCTTTGTGCTTGTGCTGGAAACATAAAACAACTTTCTCATCACCGCTAAATTTGCTGATATTTAATATTTCAGATATCAATATCTTTTATTTCTCTGAGAAAGGATGGATGTTACCTCATCCATCTAGTTGTTTGGCTAGCAAGAATGGGAAAAAATGGAAGCCAATCAGACCAAATTGGACAGAATGTAAATTACAATTGAGGAAGGAAAGGATCTTTCCTTTCCTTCCTTGAGTCTCAATTCACGGTGCCACACAATGGATTTATCCCATCCGTTCCCCTCATCTATCCTCTCTACCGTCCCTCCTAACAAAAACAGCCTTGATGATTGTGGAGGAACTGATTGAAGAGTGATTTCTCTTTAAATTGCCAGCTTTGGATTGAAAATCTTGATATCCTGTAATCCAAAATATTTAGGCTTTCCTTATTTAGAAAGGAGAGCATTATATGGCTTCAGAGCTAGACCAAAGAATTACAACTGTTACATTAGTGGTTTTAAATATAAAGGACTACTCAAAACATCCAACTACTGGGAAGTTACTTATAAAGCATTCCAATATTGTGGTTATAATTGAACCATGAAGAGAAATGTGGGAATGCAGTAATTCATACAAAGAATTTCGAGTTTCTTTGTATCTGCATTGTTCGCAGATCAGGCATGCATGGTGCTCCAATTTATCTTTACTGTCCTTGCAAGTTGCAGTTAGTGAACATTCGTTGGAAATTCACAAAACAGTTGTATCTTCAAATAGGAGCAATGGTGCTTGCAGATCTTGGACTCTGTTGTATTGGTGAATTTGATAAAATGTCTGCAGAACATCAGGTTTTTCCTGACCACTTACCGATTTTTGGTTTTGATCACATTGATCTCGGACTTATTTTGGGTTTACCATTTAAACACAGGCTTTTCTAGAGGCTTTGGAGCAGCAGTATGTCTCTGTTGCAAAGGCTGGCCTCCTGGCAAGTTTATCAGCACGAACTTCTGTTTTAGCAGAGGAAAATCCAGTTGGTGGTCATTAAGTATTAATGACTAGACCCAAAGAGGGATGTTGATTTCCACTTCTTTGCTAATTTATTGCTTATGCTAGAACTTACGTCTTTCCTATGTGATTTATTGTGATCTCTGCACTGAGAGATTTGATATAATTTCTACTTTGCAACTAGAAATGCAAATTTGTTTAATTTTGTTGATATAGGATGAATTCCAGCAGCATAAATACTGCACAAGCTCTATTTGCAGCCTGGAGAACATGTTGGGTTTTCCGAAACACATACACATAACTAAAATGATAAATTTAATTTTTTTTTACGAGTCACAAGAATCTCATCAGACAAATATAGAGTTGTTTAGGATTTATAAAAAAATTACATGAAGATCATATGTTCTTTTTGGTTTTAAATAATTACTCTAAGGCTAGGTTGTCGTAAACTACAAGTCGTTTAAATATCTGGCCTCTAATGACAATTCACATAAACCACCAATGAGAAATTTCTTAAGCCCTTTTAGGAGAGAGAGATTGTTATACCTTTAAGTGCTAGCTCTTTTATTTGTATTTTTTAGATGTTCTGTAACTTATGTAGTTTCTGTACTATTTACTACTTATAGGGAAACCTAAAAACCCTATAAATGATAAAATATCAATTTGCTCCTTAAATAATATCACATATATTATTTCAAGAAAATTTTATAAATTTATTCAATCAAGTCCTTAATTGATTTTTTAGGTTTAGAATTGTAATTCCCTGTATAAATTACATTATAGTTATCTATTTCTAAAACTTATTTACAATCAAGTCACACTTGATTAATCATCTCATTTTAATTTCTAAGCAATGATTCTTATGTGTGTAACTCATTAGGTTCCCTAAAAAGTTTACCCAAATATAAATAATAATCCTAAATAAAATAGGATTAAATAAATTAATTGATTGAAGATTGAAGATCAAGTACAATGTCTAACAACTTGTCATGATCCCATAAATATTAGGAAAGTCATAAGTGGTTTAACTTAACATTTTAGTGACTGGTTTTTCAGTGTAATTATTATCATTTCATCAACAATGTTTCGATTTAGACATTATAGCATGAGGTGTGTTTACTCTGTCAAATCATGTTTGTTCTCTACAACATAGTCATTGATTATATGAAAAACATTTGAAACTCTTTTTAAATCTCATTCTATATTGTCTAAGGATTTACAATCAATACTATTTGAGAATAGATAAAATATTTTTTCTAATTCACTTAGGGTGATGAATTCTCTCTTGATTACTCAAATACCTTCATATAGTTTGTTACTCTTGATTGGAATAACGTATAGTAGAATCAAAGCATAACATTCCTTATATAAGATAACTTAATGATCTCAAGTTTAAAGATTACTTACACAACCGTCACGTGAGTTTTTCCATAAACAGGTGATCTCTCCATATGAAATTCTCATGCGAGTCAATTCAATATACATGTCATTTGATAACTACCTATATAGGTATCTCTTATACATTAATTTATGAGAATAATTGCTTCATTTCATAAAGTAAAAAACATAATATATATTAATCTCAACGACTAATTAATATCAAGTCTTAATAGAGCATTAATTAGAAATATTTAGGAACAATGCTTTGATGCATAAAAATCTCATAATTATAACAACTTTATAGTTTTCTTTGCAAGATATTTTTGTTCAAGAACTATATCTTTACTCTAGATTTATTAATTAAATATTTGATGAATATTAAAGATAAATAAATTTTTTTAAAAAATTAAATATATTTAGATGAACAAAGTCGATGTCACGTGTAAAAAACTGATTGGTTACGGGGCATATACAGTAACAAATACATCAACTTATTGTACACCAATAACAAGGAGGCATCTGGAAAAGTTTGGTGCTGTTGGCTGAAGCTTGAGCTCGGCTAGAGTTGAGAGAAAAAATAACAACTCAAGACGCAATCGTAAGTTCTATTGGCTAATAGAGCCTGTTTTTCCAGTAGAGTTCAAATCTTAGACAAGTGAATTGTTTGACAATTCTTGAAGTTCATCACAAAAGGCTTTTGCAGAGTTCTCTATAGCCGTGTGGCTATTTGAGGGATGTTCACATGAATCTTAAAATAGCAGAAGCAACAAATCAGATTTAGAGCCAAAACATAGCAGAGTTTGCTAAGATGTTGTTACACTTTGCCATGAAGTCATAATATTCTTACTTTCGTTTTAGCTCAAGCCTCGATGCCTGTGTGTCTTTGAAAATGATGTGGATAACAGCACTATCTGACGAAGGACTTAAGTTTTGTGCTCGACCATTCCTCAGTTTATTTTAAGTTTAAAACAATCTAAATTTGGATCGTTTTTTCATATTTTTTTTATTAACATGGCTATCCGGGTCAGCTTGCACGCCATCGACTAATCTTACAGGCCCTGAAGTTAACGACCATATAAGCCTCTAGTGGTCTTGAGGTTTGTAGGACTTAAACCGGTGATTTCTATAACAAAAATATAGAACCTGACCAATTGAGCTACACCCTTTAAAATTAAATAAATATACCTTGCGGGATGTGGTTGAAATAATGAAAGAATCCCTATATGATAAATAAATATGTTGATGATCATGGCTTCGCAAATTCTGGTCGAGGTGGGGGGATGAGTCAACGGAAAGAAGCAAAACTGTTTTCAGGTGCCATAAAAAGGCAGTCAGCGTTGCAGCAAAAGGATACCCTTTTAATTTCTGTGTTTAGCAGAAGGAACAGGCCTATGAGTTTCGGATGTTGACCCATTTATCGATGACTTAAAACAGTGTTGATTTTATCTTCCAAAGAAGGGACCAAAGACATTCAGGTACTATAATATGACAATTCTGGTGACCAGAATCGCAATAACTTGGTAATAGTCAGAACTCAGATGGTTCAACTTTCATACATAAGCAAAAACACCAATAATATTTCTGTTTTCAATAACCTAAGTAAAAAACAGGACGTTAAACTTTTATAGCTAATTGGTTGGTTAGACATGGTATTATTATATTCATTTAAATATATATTTATTATTAATAAAGGTTTAATTTATCTTTAATCTTCATATAATATTAGATTAATGAATCTAGAGTAAAGATAAAGTTTATGGGACAAAAATCTTTTGCAATGGAAATTATAAAATTGTTATAATTATGAGATTCATATTGCATCAAAGTATTGTTTCTAAAATATTCATGGTCGATACTTTCTTAAATATTGAATATTTATTAGAGCTGTAAAGATTAATACATATTATATTCTTTCCTTTATGAAACGAAGCAATTATTCTCATAAGCTGGGGTATAAGAGATAACTAGAACTAATATGTAGGTGTTTGTCATAAGATATGCACACTGAACTGATCCTCTTGAGAACTTCATATTGAGAGATTACCTATGTCTATGGAAAGACTGACATAATAATTGTGTAAGTGATCCTTAGATTTGATATCACCAAGTTATCTTATATAGAAAAATATTATGATTTGATCCCGTTACATGTTATCTTAATCGATATAATAAAAGGGTATACATTGGGTATAACATGAACTATATAAAGGTACTTGAGTGATCAAGAGATGATTCGTCACCCTAGGTGAATTAAGGTGAATTAGAGAAAATATTTCATATGTTCTCAAATAATATTGACTGAGAAATCATTGGTCAAGGTGGAATGAAATTTGAAAAGAGTTTCAAATCCTATTCAAACGATCAATAACTATTATGTAGAGAACAAACATGATTTAACATGACAGACATACTACATGCTTTAATATTAAATCAATATATCATTGATGCAAGAATATTAATTACACTGAGAAATCCTTGGTCAAGGTGGAATGAGATTTGAAAAGAGTTTCAAATCTCATTCAAATAATCAATGACTATTATATAGAGAACAAACATGATTTAACGTGGCAGACATACTACATGCTTTAATGTTAAATTGAAACATTATTGATAAAAGAATATTAATTACACTAAGAAACCGGTCACTGAAAGGTTAAGTCAAACCATTAATGAATTTTCTAATATTTAGGGGATCATGACACGTTGCTAGACGATGCATCTAATTTTCAAATATAAATTAATCAATTGTTGAGTTGATAATAAATTAAATTGTTTAATTTATTTAATTCTATTTAATTAAAATTATAATTTATATTTAGGCCAACATATTAGGAACCTAGTAGATCACACACATGAAAAACCATTAGTCAAAAATTAAACTAGGATGATTTAATTAAGTATGACTTGATTGAAAATAATTTTAGAAATTAAGCACAAAAATGTATTTAATTTAGGGATTATAATTCTAGTCCTAGAATAATCAAGTAGGTACTTGATTGATTAAATTTATAAAATTATTCTTAAATAATATATAAATATTATTATTATTTTTTATCAATTTATAGGGTTTTTCAGATTTCTCTATAAAATAGTAAGTTATGCCTCTTATTTTTATTTTTATTTTGTGATTACCTATTAGACAAAAAAATTACGTAAGTTACATGATAAAGAGCTAGTACTATAGGTATATCTATTCCTCTCTTTTAAATAAAAATTTATGATATTTTTTATTAGTAGTTCACGTAGATTATCGTTGGAAGCTGGATAATTAGATGATATGTAATTTGTGACAACCCAGCATTTAAAAAATTACTTAAAACTGAAAAAAATTATATTTTTAAATAATAAATCTCTAAATAATTTTATATCTGGCTGACATAATTTTAAAAACTCCTAGTAACTTTGCTCTACTGTTTTCATTGGGTGTATAACACTAAGGAATCCCAACAAACCCTAACAATTATGCTCATTATTTTGCTGCATGAATGGCTACTTTCTGAAGCAACACATCCCTGATAAGTGAACTTGAGCATACGTCTGTATCCATAAGAAACCAGAACCTCTGATTAGCCATCATATTTGTGCAGGTGCTATCATCTTCTTACTGGCGGAGTCAATCAAGGAGCTACGTTTCATAAAGAAACTGGACAAATTTTGTAGTATCACTGCAACTGGAAGTCCGCTTTATTACTCTACCACATAGCCTGAGGAACATCAGCACGAAATTCACTTGGTGCCTATCATACAACTAACCATGAGCTCATGCAATCATGAATAGTGATAGCGTGAAGCATGCTGCTATGTCATTCCACTTGATGTTTTTTAGTGAATCAATTGCAGTCTGGGTTTGAAAGCATGAACTCTAAATTCCCTTCTCTGAACAGATTTGAAATAGCTACTATCTAATGATTCTTGTGATGAGGGCATGAGTTAGTATGCAACATTAATCCAATGGTTATAACAACAGAACTCATGTTTTTATTGTAAGCAGATATATTCTATAGATGTTTGTCTTCATTTCCCCATTAGTGGGCTTCAATCTAAAAAACATGCATATTATACAGTCAAATACAGAGTGGTTACACTGAATCTGGAGCTTAATAATCTGGATCCCCAGGGTCTAACCTCCACTCACTGCCATAATAAGAATTGGGCAAACCCAACCAAAACTTGAAAGCCTCGGCTGCTCTCTTCCTTTCTCTTCTCCTATCCTGCCTGGCCTGTGACGCATGCTTACTAGTAAACATCCTTGAATGCATCTCTACATAGATCTTCTTATACTTGGTCTTGTTAGGCGGTATCCCATTTTCTTCCATGCAAGCCACAATTTCTAAGGCCTTCTGGAAGAATGCAGCTCTCACACAGATATCAGCCAGTGTTGCCAACAGCTCTTCATCGGGTTTCAATGGCAGGAGAGGAGAATCAGAATTGGAACTCTCCCCTTCTCCTTTCACCTCCCACCGTTCCTTCACTTCTTTCCAGAGCAGAAGCGCCTCTCCTGGTTTTCTTGCCAATGATATACCATTTGCAAGACTGCCATAAGTCGCCACATCAGGGTGGAAACCATTCTCTTTCATTCTCTGGATTACTGTCTTTGCTTCCTCAACCAATCCCAATCTACAGTATCCTTCAAGCAACATATTCCAAGCAACCAAATCAGCTTTCACTCGAGGGTCTTTTAACATCTCATCGAAAACCTTGTTAGCCAACTTTGGTTGACCTGACAAAGCAAAAGCTTTCATCAAAGTAGTGTAGCTGATCTTAGTGGGCATGATTCCCTTTGTTCGCATCTCATTGAAAAATGCAAGAGCCCCTGCACTGTCATCAACCAGTATACAACCATCAATCAAAGTATTATATGAAACCACATCAGGCTCGATATTCACATCATCAGCCATCTCTTTAAGCAGCTCTTTTGCCTTATCTATCTGTAGCTGCTGGCAATAACCTTTGAGCAGAATATTATAAGTAATCCTATTTGCTGGCACACCAATTCTAGTCATCTCAGCAAGCACTTGACGAGCAGGATCCATAGAACCTGCCTTAACAAGAGCAGAAATAACGGTTGTATATGTAATGTGATCAGGTTGACCTCTGCTATCGTCCTGGCGCCTCATTGCTTCCAGCATTCTTACAGTATCTGTCACACGACCTTGCTTCATATAACCCTTCATCAAAGTCGTGTATATTCTGGAATCAGGAGCAAACACTTTCGGCAACAACGGTGGCTCACTATTGCTAACTTCAACCAAATTTGGAAGCAACTTCTCAAACACACTTACCCCAATTTGACTCGAGTCCAAAACCTCGTTCTCCTCATCTTCATTAAAGTCCTCCAAATTCGCCTCCCTAAGTATCTTACACAAATCTCTCCTTCCTTCTCTCATTGCTTGAACCATTCTCTCCACAGTTTCCAAATCACCAAACCCAACATATGCCGCGACAAGCGAATGCAATGTAGTCATACATAAAGGAATTCCTTTCTCAATCACCCTCTCTAAAACAAACACAAGCAAATCTTTCCTATTACACCTCGCACATAGTTTAATCATAATATTATAAGTCAATATATCAGGCTCTAGACCAAAATCAGGCATTTCCTCAAACAACTTCAAAAACATTTTACCATCTCCCAAATTAGCGCAGGCATTGAGCACATTATTAAAAGCCGCAGTGTCAGGTCTTGAGTCAGCCACCATTGTTACGTCAGAGAACCGACGCACACGGCGAGTAATTGTGTTAAAAAGCTTAAGGGCTCGTGTGGGGCCACCATCCGGGGCTGAAGCGAGGCGGCTGAGGACGGCAGACCAGGCCTTGACATGGGGGAGGTAGCCAGAGCGGAGCATGGAGTTGATAAGGGAGAAAGCGTAAGAGAGCTGTCCGGATTTGGTAGCGGAGACAGCGAGAAGACCAAGGGAATTGGCGTCGAGTCGGTGGAGTTGGCATTCATGGCGGAGGCGCGTGAGGATGGACTGGGCGCGTCTGAGGCTGAGAGGGGTGTTTTGGTAGGAGAGCTGAGAGACTAGGCGGCTAAGGCAAGTGGGTGGTGGAAGTAGAGGTGTTTGGGTGTATAGGACCCAGGCTTCTTCCGTTTTTCTTTGGCGAAGGAGTGATAAGAGGGTTTGGTCATTGCTGGATGAGGTGATACTGGTGGGGATGGAGGTGGCGAGAGATAGGTCTTTTGTAGTGGGGTTGAAATGATTGGTGGCTGTGTGTAGTCGAGATAGGCGGATGAGTTTGGAAATGGTGGAAAGTGGAGGAGAGGGGCAGCGGAGAGTGAGAGGGAAGGAACTAGTGAGTGGAGAAGAAGAAGGAGAAGAGCATGGAGAGGATGAGGGTAGAGGTAAGTTCATGGCTTGTGGTGTTCCATTTGAGAGGAGAAAGGGGAGGGAAGATAGTTTCAGGCTGGGTTTGGGTGGAAGGAGGATGTACTACGTCGCTATATTACATCCTTAAGAAGCTAAGCACTCTCCACTTTCAATCTATAATTACAACTAAACTTGTGTTGTAAGGACCCTTCTGACTTTTCCTTCTTTCCATCATCCATAATCACCATTTTTTTGTTTGATTCGTTTTCTTTTAATTGTATCTTTCTACTACAAATACAAGCTTTAAATTGGCATCAAATCAATTTTAAAATTTCATAAAAACCTTCAAATTTGTAAAAAAAAAAAAAAAAATCAGAGATAAAAAACCACCAACTCACAAAACAGGTCATGCAATTAAAAAAAAAAGATATGGAGACTAAAAAAAAATTAAATTATTATAATCCATAATGAAATATAAGGAGAAGCATGGTAAAACAAGTTAGTATAAAACCAAGAGCTCTTGTTTTCTTTGTAATTATAATAAATGTATCTGAATAAATAAATTAAAAAAAAACATAAGTAAAACATAAAAATTAGGTTCATTATTTTCTATTTGCATATAGAAAAATCTTAAAATACATGTTTTGAAAGAAAGAGGAAAAGAAATTAACAATCATCTAACTTCCAATAAAATATGCTTTTTTTATAAAAAATATAAGTATACAAATACAAAATCTACGAGGCTATAACATGCCATCTAAATAAAGATTTACAAGGCTATGTTCATTAGGAGGGATGGATAGGAGGATATGCTGTTTGTTTTCGTGGTTGCTTTTGTGTTTGAAGCCAATCATGAAAAACAAATATTTGATAATGGTT
>Ga0307511_10007794_pt1 | contig 10760 bp, 4 predicted proteins | sample 13_EM_MG_FD_200266 | JGI IMG/M metagenome (GOLD analysis project Ga0307511, IMG submission 200266) | Populus trichocarpa ectomycorrhiza microbial communities from riparian zone in the Pacific Northwest, United States - 13_EM | ecosystem: Host-associated > Plants > Roots > Unclassified | place... | reverse complement strand
GTGGGTATTAAATTCCACCCTGATCGGCGGTATTTCTGCCATCCTGGCGAACGCCCTGCTGATGTGCCTTCCCTGGATCGGTTTTTATAATATAAAGAAGAAAAGAGGGGAAAAGGCAGGGTATGCCGCCCTGATCCTGTTCTGGCTCACCTTCGAATACGTCCATCTCAATTGGGAATTAAGCTGGCCCTGGCTCACGCTGGGAAATGTATTTGCCAGTCATCCCGGGTGGGTACAATGGTATGAACTTACCGGCACCAGCGGAGGAAGCTTATGGGTCATGCTGGTAAACGTGCTGATCTTTTTGCTGCTGCGGGAAAAAATTCAAAAATCCCGGTGGAATACCCGGCAGGTAACAGGCATCGGCCTCCTGCTTGTCGTCCCGCTGATAGGATCCTGGTTACTCACACCGGCTGATAAAGAAGGTGCATACCATCCACCAGCACAAACAACAGGCACCCCCTCCCCCAACATCGTTCTCATCCAACCCAATGTAGACCCCTGGGATGAAAAATTTGTAGCAGGAAAAGAACAGGCCCAACTGCAAAAACTGATCCGGCTAAGCGAGTCGCAGATAGATAGCAATACAGCCCTGGTAGTCTGGCCGGAAACAGCCGTTCCCGTCGCCATCAATGAAGATGAGATGAAGAGCAATTATTTCATGGCCCCGGTGTGGGATTTTCTGAAAAGACATCCATCCGTCAACCTTCTTACCGGCGTGGAAGGATTCCGCTTCTACAACGAAAAGGACAAAACCCCTTATTCCAGTAAAGTCTCGGAAAGCAACAAATACGCAGACTCCTACAACAGCGCGGTTTTATTCGATAGCAGCCATTTCCAGGTATATCATAAATCCAAATTGGTACCCGGAGTGGAAACGCTGCCTTCTTTCCTGAAATTTATGAGCCCCCTGTTCGATAAATTCGGGGGCACTACCGGCGGCTATGCCCGTCAACCGGAGAGGACCGTCTTACAAACATATAACAACACTTACCACATCGCCCCCGCCGTCTGCTATGAGAGCATTTACGGTGAATTCATGTCCGCTTATATTCGTAATGGATCGGACCTTATCGTAGTGATCACCAATGATGGCTGGTGGGGTAATACGGCTGGATACCGGCAACATGAAAATTATGCCAGGCTGCGGGCCGTGGAGACAAGGCGCTGGGTGGCGCGTAGCGCCAATACCGGCATCACCTGTTTCATCGATCCGTCAGGCGCGGTGATCGATCCCCAGCCCTGGGACAAAACAGCCGTTATCAAAATGGATGTCCCGGCCATCCGGAACCGTACCTTCTACGTGAAATTTGGCGATATCCTCTCCCGGCTGGCCATTGCCGGAACGATCCTCCTGGTGGTGTGGTCACTTATAGCAACCCTGCTTTCCTGGCAAAAAAGAAAACAGCGTGCATAAAACAATCCTCCATCAGTCCTTCACCCTTTCTTACCAGGTAGAAGGTGAGGGGCTCCCGGTAGTGCTGCTCCATGGTTTTGCAGAAGATGGAACGATCTGGGACGAACTAACAGCATCGCTAAAAAACAACTATCGCCTCATCACTGCGGACCTGCCAGGCTGCGGGAAATCCCCCCTGCCCGAAATACCCAAAACCGGAATGCCTCTTGAAGAACTGGCGAATCTCGTCATAGCTCTGCTGGATAAAGAAGGCATCCGGCAATGTGTATTGATCGGACATAGCATGGGAGGCTATATCACCCTCGCCGTAGCAGAAAAATACCCGGACCGGCTAAAAGCCATTGGCCTTTTTCATTCCACCGCTTACCCCGATAGCGACGAGAAAAAAGCAGGCCGGAGAAAATGTATCGAATTCATAAACAACAATGGATCCCCGGCTTTTATCCGGCAATCCACTCCTAACCTCTTCGCCGAAAGCACCCGGAAAGAACGTCCCGAATTAATCACCAGCCTGATCGATCGCTATGTCACCTTTGACCCCACCGCCCTTATTCATTACCAGGAAGCCATGATCAGCAGGCCCGACCGGACCCATGTATTACAGCAGTTCACCGGTCCGGTCTTATTCATTATCGGCGAACAAGATGCCATCATTCCCCTGCAATCCAGCCTTCAGCAGACTCATATGCCCCGATTGTCCCATATTCATATTCTTGAAAATGCCGGTCATATGGGCATGCTGGAAGACAAAGACGGCAGCCTCCGGATCCTCGATGATTTTTTAAGGCAGTATTGACTGCCAATGCCCGCGGATCCCCCACCCGGTGCCCGCCCTATGGCGCCAGCGATATCCTGATCTGTATGCCGGCCTTTGTAGTCGTGATCGGCGGCGTAGTGGATATTTTCGGAGTCGTACGCTGCTGATCAAAATAGAACTTTAAATTGATCCTGTTATTCAGCACATAATCCAGGGATGGAGAGATCCTGATCACCCGCTGACCTCCCGTAGGCAAGCTGGCATTCTGATCCAGGTAGCTGCTGGAGGTGGCATCATCCCTTATACTAAAGTCCAGCCGGAGAGTAAGGTCATTCGACGCATTTTTTGCGGCGGTACCGGGAGGGCTGCCAGGAGCGCCGTTGGAAGGATTCGAAGGAGTCTTGCCATTACCCGCCACTTTCCATCCAAATGGCAGCCCCACCCCCCTCTTGCGAAAGCCGGCCCCAACGGTGATCTCCGTTGAATGGGTCTCGCTCAGTTGAAAGTCTATCAGGCTCAGGCTCAACTGACGGGATTTGCTGTATCCCACCTTAGCCTGCATCTGGTTGACGAATTGCATATCTACATCGATCAGCGGAGCAAACTGTTCCGAGATGGTAATATTCGGCACCTGGTAATAGGGGACAAAGTTGCCGCTCAGCGTATCTATAAAACCAGGTTGCCCATATCCCTTGGGATCGGCATAACTCAAATTCGAATTGAAACTGTTCATGCTTAACGTGCTCGTATAGGCATTGGAGATATTCAGGTTCGTAAAGATCTTATTGAACCAGGGCAGACGGCTTAATCCATTATAGGTAATATGCCAGTTCGGCTTGGGCAGATACCCTGAAAAAGGATTGGAAGTCACCCCACCCCCACTCTCGTTGAGCAAGGCGATCTTATCGGGGCTCTTACCGGTATAAGCAGCGATAAATGCCGGGATCAGCACGTCCTGCGCATATCTGCCATACCCTACGGCATAGCCATCCGACCCTATCAGTCCGCCGGTATATTTATTGATATTGCCCAGGCGGGAAGATATGATGGCCCTGTAATTTTCGAACTTCTGGAAAGTACCGGAAAGCTCATTCGGCTTATATTTCTCAAATAAAGTATTGAAGGAAATAAAACTGACGCTGAAGGTCCCGGCGATATAAGGGCTCAGCCTGGCCAGCCCGGAACCGCCCACCGTATCTTTATACAACTCAGAATAATTGGAACCAAAAGTCTTATCAAAATTGATAGTAATATGCAGATCCCGGACAGGCTCCAGGGTCCCGGTAATATCGATCTTCTGTGCATATGTTATCGTATTCTGGTTATTAAAACCAGTATCGGTGCTTATCAATCCCCTTTTACCCAGCTTGTTGATAAAATTGGTATCAGCACGCTGGCCGAATACATACTTCCATCCCGGCTGATTGTCCCGCAGATTCATTCCCAATACCCGGGTGCTATCCATAAACCCAAAGATGGTGGAAGAAGAATTATCCGAATAGTTAAACGTAATATGCTTCAGAGAAGTTAGTATTTTGGCCAGGGCCTTGGGAATCCCATTCAACTGCACAGGCTGATTGGACGGGATAGCATTTTTATTCCGGGCAGTGTCCCTGCCGGCAGCCGGTGGTTTCGCTGCGCCCGGAGGCTGGTCCAGGCCCCGCAATAATTTCCATTTACTATACAATCGGGTAAAATCCAGATCGGCCAGCACCGTCCTTTGCTGCGTATTCTGTATGCTGTTCCCAAAGGTCTTAGCCAGTTGAGAAGCCCCGGTCCAGGTATAAGTAGCCGAATACCCGGCCCGTATCGTCGTCCAATCCAGCAAAGGAAGTTTACTGGTGGGCAATGTATAGGTAGCATTCGCACTTTGATTATACAACACCGTCCTGCCGCCCTTCCAGAAATTACTCCACATACGCCTGCGGCCGGCATGATCCAGCCGCCCGCTGTCTTCATCCACCCAGGCATTATTGGTAGCCGTAAAATCTATAGCCAGGGACCTCGTCAGATCCCACCGTAAAGTATATAACCGGTCGAACGTAAAGAATTTATTATAAGTCTCAGGCAATAGATTCTTCGGCCCGCCTATATTACGGGACCGGTACGCACCAAATTGCCGGTCTACATTAGCCTGAAAACCCAACGTCGTAGGCAGGGGATTCAGGTTAAAATCCCTGATCAGAGCCAACCAGGGCGATTTCGTTTTCATCACTTTCTTAAAAGGCTCCCAATACCTGGCAGTATGCGTATAATTATAAGCCAGGCTCGCCTTGTTCGTGACCAGCTCATCTTCCACCGCCAGAGGACTATGATGCTCCGAACGATTATAGGAATAGCTGACATTGATATTCTCGATGCTCCATAACTTCAGCTTCTTTCCACTGGTATTGTTCTTGTGGACATTCGTAAAATTCACGGTAGTCACCGTAGTCTGATCCACCGCCTGCTCCTTGATGGAATCCTTTTCAGCAGCCGGGGCCGACTTGATCTTATCCGCAAGTTTAATATCCAGGTCGAAGGGATCATATTCAGGAGTGCTGGTAGTCTTTGTTAAACCGACATAAAGAGGAATGGACACAGCCGCTTTCTTGGGCAGCAATTTCCCTAATTCCAGGTTGGCCGCAGCATCGACCTCCGCATTATTATCAAAGGACCGCTCATTGGTACTCTGATCGATCGTCCCGAACCCGGCCGTTCGCTTACTTCCCGATACGGTCATCGTACCCAGGTCGGCCAGTTTAATGTCCACTTTTCCTACAGCCGCCCATCCTCCCTTTGTACTGATATCCGTCAGGCGGAGTTCGTTGAACCAGACTTCTGTACAAACAGAAGGCTGCTGCGCATTCTCCACCCCCAAAAAGATCGCTTGCACGGCGCCGAGATTCGGATTACCCAAAATAGCATAGACCCTCCCTCCCGTATCCGCCTCCTTATAATAGACATTACTGGCCCCATTGTTATTCCGATCCACCTTCAACTTTACCAGACGGTTCAGGGAGAGGTTGAGGTCATTGGCCGCGGGCCATATATCGGTATCCAGGGTTGCCCCCCATTTCGTCTTTTTGATGGGAATCCGGATCTCATAATAATTACTGACAAAATCACTACCTATTCTTATGATCGCGGTCAGATCATTATCGCTGAGATTATCAATAGGCCCGGCAGACTCGGCATGGATGAACATATCCATCGTTCCATACCGGCGAAGATCCTGGTTGGTAGTTTTATAAACACCCCTTACATCCCCATTTACCAGGTTACAGATCTGCAGGCTCATGGCTTGTTCATTGAGCAGCAGGTTGACATTGTTATTGCTTAACTCCTGCTGCCGGTTCACCCCCGGAGGAGTTACGTAGATAATAGGGGTCCGGGAACTGTTCTGTTCGATATTAACGGCCGTTACATTAAAAGAGGTAGTGCTACTGGCAGGGAGAAGGGTATAGTTCCCTGTTGTATCTATCACATAATTAAAGCTCCTCCAGGAATTCCTCACCAGCTCCAGTTTGGCAAAACGACATACCACCGAATCAGTGAAACCCGTAAGATACATACGCATGAACTGGATGGATTTGAAATCGGGAATGTTACCCACTTTCTGGGAATATTCTGATATGGGTATCCGGAACTGGTACCAGGTCTGCGAAGCGCCCCCGCTGGGTGTAAAGGTCTGCTTGTCTGTAATGAAGTTCGTACCCACATTCATGCCCGCTGGATTCAGATCCACCTTGTATTCAAAATATTCCTCCAGCTCATTCATGGTATTATCCTTATTCAGGTCTTCCTGGTCCGGATATAAAGTATACGCGGTAATGGTGGTCTGACCCGAAGTAGCTATCGGCGAATTGCCCTGGGGGTTGTTTACATTCTTATAACGGCCAAGGATACCTGTCTGAGCGGCATCATACTTTGGATCTCTGTAATTCGTGAAATTATCGTTCGACGGATCGGCCAGGGCATTCTGATAAGCCGCTGATCCGACCCCATATCTCGCAGCCAGCGTATTGAGGTAATTGGCGAATTTCGTCTTTTCCGAACCATCATCCATTCCATCCAACCCCACATCCTGGTAAGGCCGGTCAGACGCGTCATTGCTGAAAGCCGTCGTTACCTGTATCGGATTGGCAGGTACCCTGCCCCAGACAGAACTGCTGTCGATCGATGCATTGATATTGGGAGTATTCAGCCCGTTCTCGAATTCCTTTTTCCCATCCCGGAGGATATCTTCGCTGACACTGCCCAGGTCAAAATATAATTGCCCACCCGTAGTATTCCCCGGACCGGATGGATTGGGCAGGAAAGGACTTTGCATCCAGAACTGCAGCACTTCGATATTATTCGTTTCGAAATCCGTCTGATCGATGGCCCGCATGATCCCCCCCCAGCGCTTCTGGGGATTGAGCAGTTTCCCGTTAGCACCTACGCTCCCCGCCCGGGTATCAAAATTATAGGGCCCCTTGTCCGTGGGATAATACGCCATATCGAACGTGATCAACTGGGCCTGTCCTGTCTGAACGGTCTGTTCAGGAAAGAGCTGCTGTACATTGATCGGAGCGATCCTCGGATCCAGCAAAGTATTTTCATAGCGGTCCGGGTTATTGGCATTACTCTTATCCTGCAAAGTAGGTTCGATATTGTACCAGGCCAGCTTGGCGCGGTTAAATCCATAATCCAGGGAATCCTTCAGGCTTCCCTCAGGGAATAGCCCATTTCCCTGCGGAGTAGACGCCAGGGCCCAGCTTGTCAGGGGGAACCTCAGATCAATAGAACTGGTTGATCCTTCAAAATCATCGATGTACACGGCGCCGCTGGTGCCTTTGCCGATCTGGGGAGGATGTCCCGGGCGCAGGATGGCAGCTTCACCATAAGCATTCACCGTACTCATCTCCTTGGTAGTATAAAGGAACTTGTTCATGGCACGCGTCAACTGAGGTAACTGGCCCCGGTAGTTGACATCCGCCCCATACATCGTATTCCGGATGGGGTCTTCCCCATAATTGGTCTTGCTGAAAAAAGGCCGTTCATTGAGTCTTTCAATGGTTCCGCCGATCGACAGGGACTCTGTAGCCGTATTCTTGGCCAGGTAATCAAATCGTACGCCCATGAAACTTCGTTGCTGCTGCCCGAAATTGGCATTGTTCTCAAAGGAGACATTTACGGCCACGCCGGAGTTAATGATCGCCTGGTTGATGATCTGTACGGTGCCCAGATTGTAGTCCACCACATAATCAACATTTTCCTTAAGGGTCTGTCCCCCGGCCGTCACCACAACAGACCCCTGCGGCACATTATAAGCGCCCAGGGAAAGGCTGGAAGTGGATTGCCCCTTGGCCACCCCGCTGAGAACATACCTGTCTACATTAGCAAAGGTCTGGGCCACCGCCTTAATGGTATCGTATAATTGCTGAAAAATATACTTGGCCTTCAGCGCCGGAGGAGCTCCGGCGAAAGCAATCGTGTCAAGATCCTGTCCGAAAGGCTCCAGGACGGGAAAAATGACCCTTCCCTGGTTGGAAAGAACGGTATACCCTTCCAGATAATCAAATATCCCATCCGGCTGAGGATCATTATGCGCATTCAGCCGGTCGAGATTGAGCAATGTCAATAAAGGAATATTGGCTTTGGGTCCTTCCGGTATATACCTTTTTGTCCCTTTACTAGGCTCATCATATAATATATTAAACTGAAAACCAGTCTGTTGAATATTAGAAAGATAACTTCCGCTCGCTGTCTTCAGGGAATATACGTTCTTCATCATCAGGTTCCACAAGGGAAGATTCGTACGCTGCGAAGTCGCTTTCAACAATTTAAGATAAAGTACCTTTTGCGAGCCGGCGCCTGTACCCACGGCTGTATCCGGGGGAACATCCTGGGAAAACTCACCGACCTGGTAAATATGACCATTGTAACTATATTGGTAAGCCACCGCCAGCACATCATTGGCCTGCAGCGTTTGATTCACTGAAATAAATCCGATCCGCGGATTAAAATAATAGTCCGTGGAATTTAACTTCCGGGCATAGACCATTTCAAAATCCTGTACCTGCGTCAGTCCTAGGGAGTTAAGCTTGTTGGCTGCAGAGGATGGATTACGGCTGGAAGGATCATTGATAATGCTGCGATACACATTATTAGCGTCATTCTGCGGATAAGGCAATGCAGAAGTGGAGGTAATACGAGTATTATAAGGCGCATTCTCCCCCAGGTCCATCAGGCCCACAATATTCCTGGATCCTGTATCTATCCCGGCACGGTTGGTCACCCAGACTTCCAACCGCAGGATCTGTACCGAAGAGGTGACAACAGGCAGGTTGGACATGGCCTTGTTATAATTGTTGCGAAAATATTGCGCCAGCAGGAAATGCCGGTTTTCTTCATAGTCATCCGCCTTGAAGGAAAAGGAAGTAACGGCGGCCCCGCCCTGGGAACCAACGGTCTGTTTCTGCGAACGCTGATTGGCGAGGACTGCCGTAACGGACAATTTACCGAATTGCAGCTTGGTCTTGATCCCGAATAAGGATTGTGCCCCCCCGATCAGGGTGCTCTTGGTATCAAAAGAGACGTTCCCGGCCTCGATCTTTTTGATGATCTCATCCGGACCACCCGTATAATCCAGCTTCAGCTGATTCTCAAAATCAAAATTGGCCAGGGTATTATAGCTGATGGGGACCTTCAGCTTACTCCCGATATTGCCGATTACATTAATATTTGCATTTTCCTTAAAATCCAGCCCTCCCGTCTTCCGGGCGCTTTCCGGTAGGGTCGGATTCTGGATATTCTGTCCCTGGTAGCCGATCGTAAGGTCCACATTCCCCTGCGGGCGGATGTCCGGCTTCCCCTCTCCAAAAATGCGGTTGAACAAATTGTCGCTGACGGACAATTTAGGACGCAGCATTTTTTTGTTGAGGGCGCTCAGCGCATCGGCGCGCTTGCGGAAATAGTCGTCTTCGGCGCTTTGGGACTGCATTTGCATCAGCTCGTCGAAAGTAAGATAGGTTGGCTTTCTATAATATTGATTACCAATCTTTTCTACAATATAATATTGCTTGGTTACCGGATCATACTCGATGGAGTCCTTAATATTTGCCGGGTCTTTAAGGTCGAAGGAATTCCTGTTGGGATTCGAAAAACGGTCTCCACGCCGGTCATAGAGGGGAAAACGGAGGGTATCCTTTTTGAACCGGGTCGTATCCACCGGCTTGCGGGTGGTATCGGCTATTATCCTCCTGCTGCTATCGTCGATCCTCTTCTGGTTGTCGGCAGCCGCCCTCAACCGGTTTATCAGGGCTGTATCCGGAGTCAGCCCTACCGTATCCGTCCTATGTTTGGTCGTATCCCTTTGCTGGTAGGTATGCGCAGACACAGTCGTACAAAATACAACTAAAGCGGCAGCAGTTAGTACCGTTGCTTGAATTGACTGAAACAAATAGCGCGTCAAACTTTCCTCAGGAATTAGTTAAGTAGAGATCAGGGACGATAGGCTACAAGATTTTTAAAGCTTTCTTAATGATGTCCTCCACTTTATCGGTTCCGGACACCTCATTCATTATTTTCCTAATGGCTTGTTCTGCGGCCGGTCGGGCTATGCCAAGGGTAATTAGGGCATTTAACGCATCCTGTTCCAGGGTATTGCTTGCCCTTGATGAAATATTTGTTTCCTCTGTTTTTTTACCTATTTTGTCTCGTAATTCCAGGATGATCCTTTCGGCGGATTTCTTTCCGATGCCCTTGATGCTTTCCAGTTGCCGGGCATTCCCCTGCAGGATGGCACGGGTGATCTCTTCCGGCTTCATGGTAGATAGCATCATTCTTGCAGTGGAAGTACCTACTCCGGATACGCTGATCAGTTGGATGAATAGCTCTTTTTCCGCCTTGTCGAAAAAGCCATATAAAATATGTGCATCTTCCCGTATATGGAGATAAGTGAGCAAAATACCTTTCTCCAGGCTCTCGATCCGGGAATAGGTATTCAGGCTTATCTGCAATTCATACCCTACTCCGCCTGCCTCAATATGGACCAGGGCGGGGGTTTTATATACAAAATCTCCACGTAAAAAGGCAATCATACCCCGCGAAAGTAAGGATAGTTTATCGAAAATTTTTCCCCACCTTTGCCAAAATATTTTCTTAACCTGATTGGAAATAATAATGAGCCAGAAAATGACCGCCGCCATTACAGCGATTGGAGGATATGTACCTGAAGACCGTTTAACAAATGCCGACCTGGAGAAGATAGTCGATACCAATGATGAATGGATACGTACCCGCACAGGCATAGAAGAAAGAAGGATCCTGAAAGAGCCTGGCAAGGCCACCTCTGATCTATGTGTTCCCGTAGCACTGGAGATCTGTAAGAAAAGGGGCATCAGCCCGGAAGAAATTGATTGTTTGATAGTAGCTACGGTTACTGCGGATATGCTGTTCCCTGCCACGGCCAACATTGTCTGTGATAAGATAGGTGCTAAAAATGCCTGGGGATTTGACCTGAGCGCCGCCTGCTCGGGCTTTTTATATGCCCTTACCACCGGAGCCATGTATATTGAAAGCGGCCGGTTCAAAAAAGTAGTGGTCTTCGGCGCTGATTAA
>Ga0307511_10007793_pt1 | contig 10761 bp, 10 predicted proteins | sample 13_EM_MG_FD_200266 | JGI IMG/M metagenome (GOLD analysis project Ga0307511, IMG submission 200266) | Populus trichocarpa ectomycorrhiza microbial communities from riparian zone in the Pacific Northwest, United States - 13_EM | ecosystem: Host-associated > Plants > Roots > Unclassified | place... | reverse complement strand
GCCGACCGGGTTGGGAGGTGACCATTTCCATCAAGTAATCTGATATTTGTCCCAGATTGCTAGGCGTCCCGAGCTTGCCAGCAGGACCTCTAGCAGCTCCCTTCAGGTCGATTACAGCTGCGGCGTTGAATCTGTCCGCACTGCTAGTGTTGCGTTGGATGGTGATATCTGGAGCGAGCTCATTCAGGAAGTGCCGCTCATGTGTATCCAGAACATGGGTCTTGCCAAACCCAAGCTCTCCTTGCGGCGCAAAAAGTTGCGCCAGCCGGGAGATAACTTCAGGATACTTAATATCATGCTCGTTATCCGAGCTCAACTGGGCAAGTTCCTGTACAAGCCCTACATCGATCTCATGCCTGAAAGCAGGTGATGGTGTATCCTTATTGAGCTGCGTAGTGGGTAAACGACTTTGGGCCACCCAGTTTTTCGCCCGTGTCATAGAGCCCCTATACTGCGCGTGGGGTTTAGCTGGAGCAGGCGTAATAGCCTTATTGAGGGCTTCGGAAAGTTGTCCTATTGTCTGTTTTTCTTGGGTGGCTGCATCGTCGCTGATATGTTGTTTTAGCCTGGCTACCTCGTCACTGAGGTAAACGTTATGTGTTTGAAGCTGGGCGACGACTGAGTTGTAATGATTTTGTACCTGAATACAACGTATTGTCAGTACCAGAGCCCATATATTAGGGAGCCAGGGAACCCTTTAGAGCGCAAGACACACCTCATTGATTAGGCTTCGCAGTATCAGGTCCCGGATTGATTCGGTGCCTGCGACTTCCAAAAGAGACTTTGCTTCTAGTAAAGACAGGCGGAGGAGAAGCGGGCAATTAGCAAATCCTGAACGGAGTGTAAGGGTGCTCGAGCGGAAGCTAGCGAGGAGGGAGGAGAGAGTACCTATGATGAGTCGACTTGTGGTTTCTGGGGGTAGGGGTCCCACGGTTGGAGTTTGCAGGGTATTTTCCATGACAATAACGCACGGTTCACAGGCAGATACCGAGGGCAGGTAGGATAGAGGGTTAATGTCTGGGGTTGCGGTGAATGCAGTTGAGGTCTATCTAGACTAGCAGTGGCAATATAGCAGCAGAAGTGTTCGCCTTGTTTTGATTGCGATGAACACGCAAGCTTGAGTGTGACAAAGCAGCACCTAGTAACATGCCAAGCCCCATACATACTTGGGGTTTTAGTACCTTGGCAGTGTGAAAATGCTGTTCCCGAATTTGTCACGCTGTTTGCAAGATTACACACCGGTGGTATATTCACAGATGCAACTATATTTCTAATCTGGTGTATTTGACATGATGGTCCCTTGTTTTGTGCCTTCTTAGTGCTGTCACGTGTGTACCGATGTAGATGTAGATGCAAGTGTAATTAGTAACCGTTTCAATTTCCTTCTGGGTATACGTTACACCACAGCGACACAGCCGCACTGCAACGCTGCGCCTAATAATTAGTAGGGGCTGTTAAATCAGAACCTCCTATACCATCGGTGTCTAGGCAAACCTGGCACCCATTGATCACGTTTGTCCTAGCGGTTACACTCTCCAACAGAACCTGGTTTATGTGCAAGGTTTTTTCTGTTCACATGCCACCTGGCAAGCACCCTGATTGGCCAACTCTATGGTGGCGCTACATCAAGTTCATGTTCTCCGAACCAGACAAATTCGTCTGGTTCCTGGTTCCTGGTTCCTGGTTCAATCCAAGTTCTGCGCCGGGACACCACGCAAATATGGCAACCACAACATCACAAATACCAACACCGCAACTATGACAAATAGCGGAAGGACGCAAAAGGTATGCAAGCACCTTCAAGATGGGAATCAAGCCTGAGGAGAATGAAGGATCAATCAATGAGGTATTAGAGCGGAAATGTCCTCTAGGACGTGGGCACGCGAGCGTAGCTGTGGGTCACAACCAAAACAGGAACTCCATAAACCTAGCCTCGCTTCCTCTGAACTTTGGTTCGGTGCCAAGACAAATTGGATTTGAACAACATATATAGAGGTATAAGAGAGGTATAAGGGATATCGCACAGAAATACCAGAGGTATACCCAAAATAGATGTTATTTTGCAGCGAGTTAAACATCTGGTCACGGAGCAAGGGGATAATCATGTATATCATATCCAAAGTAGGGTTTATTTTGTAGTAGCTTAAAGGTTCGGGCTGAGCTTGGGGGGCATGAGATCACAATATGCCCAGCTACGTGCCGACCCGGGTCGGGAATTATGTAAGCTGTTCGAGAGTTGTGTGGCTGAGCTGTAGGAACTCGAAGAATCGCACCAATGTAAATTGGGGCGGTTGCCACGTAGGTTCGATGTAGGAGATCCCCCACTTTTGAGCGGAAAAGTTGGGAAACTTTAACCTCGGGGGGATCTTGCAGTTTCGCAGATAGAGTAAAATAAAGTAGATCAAGTTGTTCGTAAGAGCGCGCCGAGTAAAATAAAGTAAGAGCCGAAGTCGGGGGTCCTGGTTGCAGAGTTCTTATAATCACTCGGTCCTTGGAAGTTGATCCAATGCTGCTTGCCTGGCATCTACACCTCCGTGTTCCTGCCGACGCTGTAAGAATGATTAATTTATTAAATGCGAAAGTGTCAATAGATCATGTTAGTGGTAACCTCTTAGTTCTAGCTCTCAGAGGTGAAATTGACTTGGGGATATTTCCGAGCTTCAGTTAGGTATACCCTTATTAATTCTTTTTTATATTTTGTAAATCAGTACTCGTAAACCTTCATCAATTCAAGTATGTTACACACCAAATCGAGGAATTATTTAAATTTCCCATGAGCGGCACCGTGGCCACGCTCGCGTCGCCCTCACATCCAACAGAACACGGTGACTCTGGCTCTGTGTGTCCGGTGACTACCATCCGTCTCTTCAGCAGTGAGTTCCGCCGATCTGCGTTGCCGAGATTTCCTTTTTTTTCCCCCTTTTTTTAATATTAATACGCATCACTCTATGCGGTCCCATGAGGGCGTAATGAGCCTCCCGGAGACTCGGGGGGGTTCAAGGGGTGCCACGTTAATATGACCCGCCCACACAGAAATTATATATACATCCCACCCGGCGATAGTTACCCTATATTATCAAACTCAAACAAATTCAAACAAACTCGCTGTAAATGAAATCAAAAAAGCCCTCGATCGCATCCCAGTAACTGTCATCTCCTTCCGGAATCGCGGGCACTCGAATGTGGTGTGGTCCCCGCCCTGGTTCGGGTGGCCGTATTGGCAAGATGGATCAGGCGCCTTACCTATGTGGTGGAGCCAGCTCTTCTGCGGGCCCCTGTTCGTTCTCATCCATGTATACCATGACAAGGCGTGACTATGCTAGTCCGACCTGCTTTACCGAGAATATTCTGCCTATTCCCTTTCACTAGTATGTCGTCTCGTAACATGATGTAGGGTACGTAGAGTGGTGTGAGAATTACCGAGATCCTAATTGGCTTCGGAGCCGATGATGTTGGTCTAGCTCTCGCTGAAGGTGGGTATGCTTCGTGAGAAAAGTGGAGATATTCGTGTTGTGGGTGGCGAGGGCTATTTCGTAGTGCCGTACGCTTGTCTGTAGCTGCTCTGGTTGTTGGGTCTCCAACCGGGCGCTAGTTCTGCCATAGTAGTTGTCAGTGAGTTGGTTTTAGTGATGCAGGTGTTCCGGTCCGTGTTGGGGTTGATATTGGTAATAATATCTTTCTCCCCCTTCCCGTCCACTCCTGCCCTCCTTTTCCCCTTCCGTGTTCTTCCCCTCTACCGCCTCTCGTCCTGACTCCCCCTCCTCCTCCTTCCGGTGGTTGTCTAAACGTTAGTTCGGCCAGTCTTAGCGACGGCTTTGCCCTTACTTTTTCGACCTCAGCCCCCTTGTTGCTCGGTGATCTTTGTGGTAAGGTTTTGGTACGTTGAGGCTGGTTAGCCTCATTTGTCTGACCTTTGGTTGCTCGCCCCTGCCATCGTCCTCAGCATCGCTGTCGTCCGACTCGTTTTCTTTTTCCTTCTACCTTCTGAATCTTCCTTTCCCTTACTAGATCTAGTACTTTTGTCTACCCTCACGTAGGGGGGCGATATGCCGATTTCCAGACATTAAGGACATAGTGGTCCCATCTGCCTGGCCGTCTGGGGCTCAGTTTTCAACTCTCGCGTTCTGCAATTCTTCTCCGTATCCCTTCGCACATGGCGTAGTGAGCCAAGTGTATAACCCACCTGGGTGGGGGTATCGGTCGCGGTTCTGTCACCATGGCGTTCGTTTGGTTGGTATGGAATGCAATGTATTTCTTATGCTGGTAGGGTCGGATCTCGATATCCTCTTCCCCTTCCACCGTGCTGTGAACCAGATTGTTTTCTAGCAGTATTAGCAGGTCAGTATCCAGGGCTTTATGTGTGGCTTTGAGCACTGAGAAGCGTAGCGTCGGCTTGTTACCCCAGTAGCTTCCTCCTGATGGCTGTTCCACCAAGAGCTTGGCCGCCCTTCCTGTAATCACGCCTATCTTTGGCTACGGCCGCAATGACTTCTGCCGATTCCCTTTAGTGCTAACTAGGTCCGAGGCTACAGGTTCTGTAGATTCCCTTCTCAATATCACCTCCCCAATCATTGCTGTGATATGTACTTTCGTAGGTGCCCTTGTCGTGTGTTTGATGGCCTCGTTGCTGTACCCCGTAGGATGTGACAGTGTGATGAAGAGTACTGCGGGGCAGTGATTACGCTTGGGCACGAGCCGAGTGGACTCGAGCCGAAACCTCGAGCCACGAGCCCGAGCCGGCTCGTGCCCAGGCATAGCAGTGATGGTAGGGTCCGAGTTGAGTCAGCGACGTAGGGCTTTGTATGCCGTTTGTAGAAATCATTCTCTCATCCATGAGGTAAAGAGTTGTATATTTGTTCTGGGCCGTTCGCGGCCTGGTTGCCATGCCCGCGGGGGGCATGATACCTGGTATGCCTCTCGCGGGCATACCAGGATAGCAGACAAGGATGCTAAATTACTGTAATTGGCAAGACGGTATCAAATCAATATCATTAAGTACAAAATTAACAACATCCAGCGGGCTTCCGCTGAGCGTCAGGCCAACATGAGTAAGGAATATATGAAAAAAAAATTAAAAATGACCTATGAGGTCATATCCGCAAGCCCAACTTGAGTGCGGGTCGCAAGTTCTAAGAGATTCCCACAGTCTAATTCGTTATGCTTCTTGTGACAATAGATGGAGCACTTCAGCCCTGCCATGATGCAGCGACATCTGCGCGTAGAATAAGATTTTTGACAAGTACAGGAGATTGCTACTCGAGTTGAGGTTGAGCTCTGGCGAGCTGCATTGGCCAAAGTTATTGTAGTTGCTCGAGTTTCTGGAGTATCTTGGATGTCGGTCTCAACATCCATTAGGTCTGAAGCTCGTTGTAGGTCCTTAGTTGGATAAAGAATAGCTAAGACCCCAAATTTGCAAAGGAGTTGATAGAGCTCTGGTTGAGGCTTTGCAATTATCTTGCAATATAGGTGTTTGTTTTTGCTCGATCCTCTCTTGGAATTCCGACGCTCATAATATTCCAACCATAAACACTTCCACTTGATGACGGGTATTATAGCGAGTGGCCATTCGTTCTCGAACTATATGTCCACGAGCCAGAACTGCAGTATCTACACGCCTTCTCAACTCTGTATCTGACTCAATTATTTGTTGAACTGCTGGTGTAAAGCCTGCAATAAATTCAACCTCTTCATCAGAGTTAAAATCAGGTACTGCTGATACAAAGCTATCAGAGTCAGAAGTGTGATGTCTGGATGATATGCGACTATTTGACCTCTGTTCATTCAAGTCTATAGTAGATTGATTATCAGAGTTCTGATCCTGCTCTTGCTCAATCTCCGAGTTCTCATCCTGCTCTTACTCAATTTCGACTGTTTCAATTTCGCTTTCTGGGATATGAACATGATTGGGGTATGGACATCCAAAAACGATTTCATAAGGTGTCTTCAAGATTGCAGAGTGCTTTGTTCAATTAATACCTAATGATATATTAGGTAATGCTATACTCCATTCCATAGAACCATTTTCCATCTTCCATTTTGTTATACGGGATTGGACAACTCCAATAGCTTGTTCTACTAAGCCTTGTACCTGTAGTGTCCGTGGCTTGCCATGTTTAATCTTTATTAGTACTACTCTATATAGCAAAAGGTCAGGGTTTAGACAGTGGGAACTATGTGAGCACCCGGCAATGGTTTTAGACATAATTTTCAACCCCGGACAACTATCACAACAACGTATGAATTAATTATATACATAGATCCAAATAAAACATAGAACCACGCAGATGCTAGTTATTTAAAAAAAAATTCTAGTCTGTCTCCTAAGTTGTGTTATTATTGCCTGAAGTTCTAGAGTTGTACGTGCTAAAGTAGACGTAGCACTTGGCATGCTAGGTTGAATCTTCTTTGTTTCTGAGTATATCTCAGAACAGTTTCTGTCTAGTTTAGTTATCTGCGTAGCTCTCAGAATAGTTTCTAGGATATACAAATTTCGGTAGCGGTAGAAATATGCTGTGCATTTATTAGCATAGTAGTTGCCGAGGCTCATAGTAAATTTAATCTGTTCTAGCATGAGACTCACATTTTTGTGAGTGTCGCACTAAGATTTCTCTGTTTTTGAGTCTCCTATCCATACTTATATTATTTTACATGTCGCACTAATACTTCTCGTGTATTATATATCATACTAATAATTACTGCATTTTGAATATGTTGCTCGCATTCACGTAATTAAATTGTAAGAGAGACGATTCCCACTGTACTATCGACCTTAACTACCCGATATGGAAGATTCCCTGTTCAGGGTTTTAGGCAGGCGGTAAATGTTTTATTCGGGTGTTTGGGAGGCAGGCGATATATGATATATTCGTGTGTTTGGGAAGCAGGCGATATATGGGCTAATCGTGGGTTTGGTAGGCAGGCGATATCTGGGCTAATCGTGGGTGTAGTAGGCCGGAGATATATGATCTATTCGGGAGTTTACGAGTTAGTTGATATATGGTCTAATTGTGGGTGTGGTAAGCACGCGGTATATGATATATTCGGGTGTTTGGGAGGCAGGCGACAAATGGGCTAATCGTGGGTGCGGTAGGCAAGCGGTATATGATATACTCGGGTATTTGGTAGGCAGGCGATATATGGGATAATCGTGGGTGCGGTAGGCCGGCGATATATGATCTATTCGGGAGTTTACGAGTTAGTTGATCTATGGGCTAATCGTAGGCGTAGTTAGCACGTGGTATATGATATATTCGGGTGTTTAGCAGGAAGGCGATATGTTAGCTAATTGGGCGTAGCATAGGCAGGCGGTATATCAAAGGGAGGGTAATAACTGCTGCTAGGAACTATTGAAGCCTTGCGAAGTGGTTGAGGATATTATGGAAGGTAGCATTGGAGGCGAGGGTCCAGTAGAGTATTGGTGAGGAGGATGTGGTTGATTCAATAAAAATATTAGAATTGCTCATTTTTCGGAGGTACGTGCCCCACATTATGACTATACGGTGGCACTATATTATAGGCTGCTGCTATTGGTGCCATTCTAAAATGAATATTCGCCCTAGCTTGAGCCCTCTGTAGTGTCTATTCACTTATTAGCAGGTTGTTCGGCCTGTAGGGAGGGGTAGAGGGGGACGGTGGGGGATGATTGGAGAGGTCATATTAGAAGGAGGTTATTAGGTTTTGCATTTATTGTACCGGGTTGTGAGGGTAACCATGTTGTAGAGCGTGGTTGTTTCCATAGTTGTGTATTTATCCAGAACAAGCTCCACATCATAGCTCATAATATATCTCGGGGTATGGCTAGAGACGCTTGGCTACAGGGGTGAGGGTTTGACCGTACCTGGGCGTTTGACCGTACTAGAGGGTACAATACGAATTTAGAAATACGAGTGTCGGCTTTAGAAATTATTAAAACCAGGTACTATAAGTCACTGCAGAAGGCAAGATCATCAAACGGCGGAATAGCAGTTGGCGTGATAAGCATATATACGTATCAAAGTCTCTCGGTCTGTCGATGGCTCAGCAGTTACAATTGAACGCCTTGATACGCATACCCACACTCACGATATTGAGGAGAGCTTCCGGATAAAAAAACCAAATATAGTGCGGTATATTAAATCTGAAGCAGCCAAAATGTTCGCAGCAGCCCCGATTTTGCAAGTCCTCCGTTTTTATTTTTTATCATATTCATTACTCATGTTTGGCTCCAGTAAGGGAGCCATGATGAGCACTCTGGAAATTTGGGAGGATTCAAAGGAGGGCCAAGTTAATCTGACCGACGGACTAAATCACAAGTTGAAAAGCAGAGATCAAAAATCTAACGCAAGTGCGAATAGTGGGACCAAAGGAAATAAAGTAAGCAAGCGCAGGAGTTCGAGAGCAGAGTTGTCGGTTCAAGTGGAGAAAGAAAGCTTCTATCGCGTCATATGCTTCCTCCTCGCTTTCCTCTCTTCTCCAGTCCGGTTTGTCGAGCTCTTCTCAGGACTTCTTTTCTCCGATGAGTTCCCTTCTTGCTTCCGTGAACATTGGGCATTCGAAGGTTATGTGGTGGCCGTCTTCTCTTTGGAGGCCACATAGACACGCGGCCTGCTCTGCCTTGCCTATGTGGTGGAGCCAGCTCTTCTGGGGGCCCCGGTTGGTGCGCAGGTGAGTGTATGTGGAGAGTGCCCAGCGGCTGTAGTGATCCATTCTCCTGACGCCGTAGCCTGGCGATTGGCCTGCTTCCCTCCTTATGGACTTGCTGACTGCCCGTGCGCCTTCTTTGGTGACTAGCTGAGGGGTTCCTACCAATCCGCCCAGAAAGGATTCGTAGCTTGCCCTGCGGTCTGCCTTCTCGTTGCCTGGGATGCCTATGTGGGCTCGGATCCACGATATGGCCGTGTCCCTGTCCTCTCTATTGACCAGGGCCGCTTTGAGTTGCCGTTTCTCTGCTGGATCTCGGGGTGCGCCGTTCGCCAGGTTGAGGGCGGTTTAGACCGCTGCTTGTGAATCGGCGAGTATGTATAGCATGTCCGCTCTCTGTTGTTGCCGCTAGCGAGATTGCTGTGGTGCAGGCACACATGAAGGCTCAGAGCGATTGGTGGCTTGCGCTTAAAAGGTCAGTATTGTAATGTGCATTGGGGAGGGGCACCGCAATGATATAGCTAACGAATTTTGAGTAGAGACAAGATATTGTGAATTTAAAGCGAGGAATGGGGGCATCAGACCTAAGTACACTCCCGCATGGCAAGCTCTTCCAAGAGGATGCCCTCCGAGCACGTAGTCTGTTAATAAAACCAGGGTGACTATTTTTTAAATTTTTTTGTATATACTCGGTACTCATATGCGGCCCTATAGGGAGGGCCATGATGAGCCAGGAGGAGCTGATAATAAGAAGGAAGGGCGATGGGCTTAATTTTTGCATACCTACAAGGCTGCTGGCACTGCGAAGACGTGGTTACTTTACGCAATTTGATGCTGCACATAAGCATAGTCGATGGCCTTATTCGTAATAAGCGTAATATATATGTAGGTTCCGACTGCGCACTTGGTTGTTGGATATGTTGTATGGTGGTGATAGACCCACAGCCTGATTGGCATGTAAAAGTTGACCATGGAATTGACTTCGTTTTCCTATTCTCTGTGTTCACATTCAGTATAGTCGCGTGAAATCCACGAACTTGGATTGTTTATAGTATATTGATACCTTTGGGTACCCCTGTCGATGTGTCCGAAGCGCTTCAGTAGAACATGCATCACTTGGTCATGCTAACTCAAGTCTCCCAAGTAATTGTTCCACTACTGCAACCCTTTTTACATGCTCTCTAGACGCTCCTACAGTGGCTGGTTGTAATTACCGGTCAATGCCTTATTGGCTCTGCACTCCTACTAGGTAGCGACCCCAACTAGGGAGTCTTGTCACGGCCGTAGTCTGGGTTGCTACGGAGTTACTCACTCTCTTCCTTGGACACTCGGGCACACTTATCCAGTGTGATGAACACAGGTTTCTTAGTAGCAGTAGCTGTAGATTCGGCTCCCGTATTAAGATCCAAACTCGAGCACAGTGGCAGCCTTGTTTTAGGAGAGGTTGTTGACGACGTACAGCTATTTTTTAAATTTTTTTTACATACTCTTTACTCGTGTACGGCCCCGATGGGGACCACGACGAGCCACTCGGAAACCCGGGTGGATTCAGGGGGGGCCAGTTAATTAGGCCCTCCCGCGCCCTATGTGCAGTGATGTCCAAAAATAAAGCAGCGCAAGTTGAAGCAACGAGTTGAGGATGTGAACGAGATAGAACTTTAACGCAAGTTACGAAAATCGAGAATCAGGAACTGTTCAAAGAAAAGTGCTCAAGTAACGTATTTGACGGGGATGCGGGGCACTACCGGGGTCCGGCGCACTTCCGGGATGCATGTATTTAATTGTTAAAAAATCGAAATATAATGCAAATAGTCTCAAATTAAAACCGGAGTTTTAGTGTATACATAGGAGCCATCTGCAAGTGCCGCCCTAGGGTGAGCATTGCTATATGAGGTGGTGAAAAGTGGATGGTAGGAATTGGAGTATGAAAGGACTAGGAATTGATGTGACAGAATTGTGGCCTCAAAGGACCTGTGGGGCTCAATATACGTTGTACGTGATGTATAGTACATTTGGGCTCAGTTTCAGGACAAACCGCCTACCATGTGAAGAGATGTAGTGAACTACATAGCGGATTAAGTGAAAAACTACATATTCTGAGGGATATAGGGATCAAGCAATCTTTATATCAGGTTTATATGC
>Ga0307511_10007791_pt1 | contig 10764 bp, 10 predicted proteins | sample 13_EM_MG_FD_200266 | JGI IMG/M metagenome (GOLD analysis project Ga0307511, IMG submission 200266) | Populus trichocarpa ectomycorrhiza microbial communities from riparian zone in the Pacific Northwest, United States - 13_EM | ecosystem: Host-associated > Plants > Roots > Unclassified | place... | reverse complement strand
GTCACCGAGGCGTCCGACGGCGCCCTGGCCGACGCGGAACGCCTGCCGACGTCGTCGATCGACGCGGAGCTCTACGACCTGGAGGCCGGCCGCCACGTACCCCCGGACCGCGTGTGGTCGGCATGGCTGTGCGGCGACCACCTCGTCACCGAACGCCGCGAGACCATCCGCCAGTTCGCCAACGGCATCGACGCCGATGGCAAACGGGTCCACCGCGCCTTCCTCGCCTCGGTACGGGTCCTGGGCGAGGGCGTCGACATCGTCGGCATCAGAGGTGTCCAAGCGATCTGCTTCGCCGACACCCGCGGCTCCCAGGTCGAGATCGTCCAGAACATCGGTCGTGCCCTCCGCCCGAACCCGGACGGCACGACCAAGACCGCCCGGATCATCGTGCCCATCTTCCTGGAACCCGGCGAGAACCCCGACGACATGGTCGCCAGCGCCAGCTTCCGCCCCCTCGTCGCCGTACTCCAGGGCCTCCGCTCGCACGATGAACGACTCGTCGAACAGCTCGCCTCCCGCGCCCTCACCCGCAGCAAGCAGCAGCGCAAAATCCACGTCCAGCGCGACCAAGAAGGCCGGATCGTCGGCGCGGACGGCGAGGACCAAGAGCACGACGACGACACCCAGGCCGCCGCCGAATCGGCCCTGCTCCACTTCTCCAGCCCGCGCGACGCGGCGACCATCGCCGCGTTCCTGCGCACCCGGGTCTACCGGCCGGACTCGCTGGTGTGGCTGGAGGGCTACCAGGCATTGGTCCGCTGGCGGGCGGAAAACGAGATCACCGGCGTGTACGCCGTGCCCTATGACACGGAGACCGAAGTCGGCGTGACAAAGGACTTTCCGCTGGGGCACTGGGTGCACCAGCAGCGGAAGGCGCTGCGGGCCGGGGAGCTGGAAGAACGGCGCAAGGAGCTGCTGGACGCCCCCGAGGCCGGGATGGTGTGGGAACCGGGCGAAGAGGCATGGGAGAACAAAATCGCCGCGCTGCGCTCCTACCACCGGGCCACCGGGCATCTCGCCCCGCGTCAGGACGCGGTCTGGGGCGAGGGCGACGCGATGGTGCCGGTCGGGCAGCACATGGCCAACCTCCGTCGTAAGGGCCAGAAGAACGGCCTGGGCAAGGCCCCGGAGCGGGCGGCGGAACGCGCGGCGCAGCTGACCGCCATCGACCCGGACTGGGACTGCCCGTGGCCGCTCGACTGGCAGCGGCACTACCGGGTGCTCACCGACCTGGTCGACGCCGACGGCACCCTCCCCGACATCGCACCCGGCGTGCTCATGGACGGCGACGACATCGGCAAATGGCTCGCACGACAACGCGAAGCGAGCGCCTGGGCGCAGCTGTCCGCCGAACAGCAGGAGCGACTGTCCCAGTTGGGCGTACAGCCACTTCAGACGCCGTCTCCCGCCCCGGCGGCGAAGCTCACGAAGGGCCCGAGCAAGGCGGAACAGGCCTTCCAGCGAGGCCTGGCAGCCCTCACTCAATGGGTAGAGCGGGAAGGCACCCACCGACCCGTACCGCGCGGCCACAGCGAGCAGATCACGGTCGACGGCGAGACGGAGCCGGTGACCGTGAAACTGGGTGTATGGATCTCCAACACCAAAACGAGACGCGACAAACTCACCCCCGAACAGCGCACCGCACTGCAGGAGTTGGGCGTGCCCTGGACGTGAGGACACAGTCGTTGTGATGACACTCGCTATGAAGCGGCCGGTCCGAGTAGCCCCGGACCGGCCGCTTCGTGTGCGACGTTCTCAGAGGGCTCCCGCTCGGTGATGCGCCTGGAGGCCGGTTCTTGTCTCGCTCAGCCGATGAACAGCACCGAGCGGGGGCCTCCGATATGAGCCACCGAGCGGCCGGGATCCAGGTTCAAGACAAAGAAGGTGCAGTTGGCGCCGGAGTAGACGCTCATCGTCTTGTCCGTCTGGTTGGCGATCAAATCTGGCTGAACCTGGAGGTTGATACAGACGTTGTCCGGCGGGTTGGTGATCCGGAACTCCTGACCGCTAACCGAGAAGTACCGAAGCGCTCCCGTGGCAGCCTGAGCGTCGGTGGACAAGCCGATGGCCAGAACGGCTGCCGTGCCAACCGCCAGGCCGAGCCTGCCCAGACGGGCGAGTGTGAACATGAGAGGTCCCCGTTCCCTGCGTGTCGCCGGCCCTCAGAGGTCCGGCAGCCAAGTGAGAGAGCCCCGCTCGGGGCTGATGTGTGTTTCTGCTCTGCAGACCGGACCGGCGACCCGCCGCGCCCGGCTTCCCACGGTGCCCTCCTCCTTGTCCGGGCCGGTGGGACGTGGATCGCGCTGCCTCAGAGAGTGCCCGTAACGGCGCGTCAGGGCATGAGTAGCCGTTGCTCAACCAGGGCCGGGCATGTCCCTCATGTTGGGGACGGAGCCATCGGCATGCCACACGTGTGCCGCTCAGCGGACCGGAGCGTCGACCTCCGCGCGTCTTGTTCCAACGAGGCATTGCGGCCCGCGCACAGCGAAGGCTGGGCGTGGACTGGGAGTAGGCCGCAGCAGTGCCGGATGTCCGAAGGCTCGGCACCGACGGACGATGCTCCCCTCCAGCCCGCGCCGCCCAACACGCAGGAGGACCACGACCAGGGCGACACGAAGACGAAGGAAGAACGCGAGGCAGCGCGGGTGCAGCGCATGAACGAGCTGATGCGCAAACAAACCAAGGCCGAACTGCTGCGCATCGCCTACGCGGGCGACCTGGTCAACCACAACTCCCCCGAGAAATGACGCAAGGACGAAATCGCCTCCACCGTCGCCACCATCGAGTCCCGGGCCACCGGCCGACTCACCCCGGCCCGGCCCGCCGCAATCACCGCGCGTCCCGCTCCGGCGAAGCCACGGCCGCAGCGCGTCCACCACGATGAGTGCGAGAAGGAGTTGCACGAGGGCGGCACCTGCACCTGCGACCTCATCGAGCAGTACGGGCCGCCCTCCGAACAGGACGACTACTGAGACAACTTCTGACCGCTCCCCGCGCCGCCGGACCCCGGGCCTGTCGAGGCCCGGGGTCTCATGCTGTCGGCTCCTGGCCGACCGAGGCAATGTGCTGGTTCCCGCCGTTGTCATCGAGTGCCTCGCGGGCTTCGTCGACGAAGACGGTCAGGCTCTCCGCAAGTGATTCAACACCGTCGCGGCACAGCTCGATCAGCTCTGGGCGGGAGGTCGCCTGCAGCTCCGGTGAAGCTCCCGGTAGCGACGCGAGTGCCATCAGCGCATCCCGGCAGTCCGTGGCAGCCTCGATCACGCCTTCCGTTGTGTCCGCGACTTTGACGGGGCCTTCGACCGCCACGCGGGCACGGCAACGCAGCAGTTTGGTGGTCTCCTCCATCACGTTGTGCACGTCGTCCGTCGCGTATGTCTCCACCCCGTTCATCGCATTGACCAGGGTGCCGATCTTCTGTGTCTGGGCGATGAGGTCGGCGTAGGCCTGGCTACGAGGCTCGCGTCGGTCGCGCGCATGCTCAAAACGGCGCTGCTGGTCCGCCTGAATGTGCTGAGCGATGATCTGCTGCTGAGCGGTGCGAGCCCCCAGCCATCCGCTGGCCACCGCGGCCGCACCGGTTCCCACCGCGCCGACTGCCGCTCCGAGTAATGCGGCTATCCCTGCATCCATGATCCAAGTGTCGTGGAATCAGATGGCTCTCCGCAGCCGGATGCCGTCGTCCTCGACATGGCCATCTGACGCCGAGACAGCGCCGGAACTCCCGCTGGACCGGGGCTGGTTCATTATTCGGACGCGGGCAGTCAATACACGTCATTCGCTTTCACCGCGCACCTCCTCGACGCCGGCATCGACGCCTCGATCGGCACCGTCGGCGACGCCCTGGACAACGCGCTCATGGAATCCCAGATCGGCCTCTACAAAACGGAGTTGATCAAACCCCACAAGCCCTGGCATGGCCTCTCCGACGTCGAACTCGCCACCGCGGAATGGGTCAACTGGTTCAACAACCAGCGCCTCCGCACAGCCATCGGCGACATCCCGCCCCACGAGCACGAGGCCAACTACTACGCTCAACACCAGCCCCAACCGGCGGCTGGAGCCAATGCATAGAACCTCCACCGATCCCGGAGCGCTTCAGTCGGAGTGCTCACCGCAGGCACTGCTGTCGTTGCGAGCTGGGTGACGAGTCGAGGAACGGCCAGGGCGGCTCGAATACAAGCCCAGCTGGCTGCGAGCAGCCAGCAGACGGATCGCACACGGTCGGCACGCCGCGCCGCGTACGTGGAGGTCGTCGAACAGGCTCAGCGCATGGGAGACCTCTACTGGAAGGTCACCGACGCCCAGGATGGTCCTGACGACGGCGACCGGCTTCCCGTCCTTCGTGACCTGTGCCTCAGGCTCCGCGACGAATACGCCTTACTTCGACATCGAGTGTGGGCGGTGGAACTGGAGGGGCCGCAGGAGGTGGCCGCAGCTGCGGATCGACTGCGCCGTGCGACATCCGGAAACTATCGTGCTCTTGAGGCCATGATCAGGGATGAAGCTGGCACGGGGCAGCGGTTCAACGAGTGCTACGACCCCTTCTGGCAAGCCCTTTTGGCCTTTGTGCGCACCGCGCGAGACCATGCAGGGCATCAACGTCACCACGGCGAGTGGTCAGTAGCGAGGCCCGCCGTCTGGACGGCCTCCGAGACCTTCACGGCGAACTTGAAGACGCGCTCGTCGGGGTCGAACCGCCTGTCCTCGTACACCTCATGCTCGTCATCAAGCGCGACGCGCGGGCCAAGGTGACGGGAAGGGAGTCTCCGCGGGACTGGTTCCCGGCCGAACTGGCCGCACGGGACATCCATCTCGTGCACGGTCGCAACCTGCACCACTTCTCCGCAGCACTCGCCGAGGCCTTGCTCGACCTGCGCGACGCGCTGGGGCTGCTGCACACATATCACAGCATCTGGCGGGAGCCCGAGAGCGTCGCCCTGGACGAGGCGTGCGGCCGGTTCGACGCGCACTTCACGGTCTCGGAGTTCCTCAGCGCCGCTGTTCGGAGGTACTGGGCGTGGACTGCGCGCAACGCATGTATCTGGGCATCGGCACGAAGCCCTATCTGTAGGTACCCGATCTGTATGCGCGAGGAGTCGCCGTGATTTATCCGTCAGCCCGGGCTGTGCTGCCATGCGTGCAGCTGGTTCGGGAGCCGGCCTTGTCTGCCGCCCGAACCCGGACTAGCAGAATGCCGCATTAGTCCCTTTTTGTGATGCTTCGTTTTTCGTTAGTTCCATAAGCGTTGTCCACACCCGGCGATACGGTCGCCCCCTGCCGGAAGTACCGGTGAACTGCCTCGCCCGAGGGGAGGGCAAATGGGCCGCAGCCTCGTGCGCGATTTCGTGATCGCGCTGACGGCCGGACTCGTAGCGTATGTGATCGTCTGCTACGTGATCTGGCTGTTCCCGGTGCTGAGGTCCCTGACCGTGTAGTTGCCGGCAAAGCAATCACTACACAGTCAGGGTCTCAGCTGCACCAGCCCTCTCCCGGACTTCCGCCCGGGAGAGGGTCTTTTGCGTTTTGAGCGTATACCTGCACGCGGACGGCCAGGGTGCGGCTTCGGGGCCTACAGATCGAACTCCAGGTGCTCGATGTCCGTGAAGCGGACCTCCTCCAGGCTGCCGGCACGACGGCCGTTGTCCTGGAAGTACACCTCCCTGAGCGCGTCGGCCGCGATCTCCTGGAGTTCCTGGTCGCTGGCGCCAGCCTGCTGGGCGTCGAAGAGGCGGGCGGCGTAGCGGGGCGGCAGGGCGACGGTCAGGTGGCGGATGCGGTCCTGGTCCGTCGTCCCGATCGGCGCGGTGTAGCCGAGACGGGCGCGGGTGTCGATGACGATGCCGCCGGTGCTCGCCGCCTTCGCGCGGGCCTTCGCCCTGATCTGCGGCTGCCACCGGGCCCCCACCTCGCGTTCCAGGCGGGCGGCGAGGTCCGGGCGCGGCTTCTTGATCTGGTCCTTCACGTACCGTTCCACGGTGCGCTGGGACACGCGCAGCATCTGGGCGACCGCCTTGGTGCCCCCCAGCTGCTTGACCAGGTACCGCATCCGCGCGCCCGCACTCTTGGGCGCCGGGCGGGTGAACGACTTCTGCACCGCGGCGTCCAGGCCGTCCCCGAACATGGCCATCTCCTTCTACTCCCCGTTGTCGACGTCGGTGACGGTGCCGTCCTTGATGTACCGGGCCAGGTTGAGTTCGGGGGCCTGGAACTGCTCGCGGATGCCCTCGCCCCACAGCACCTCCTGGGTGCCCTCCCACTTCACCAGGCCCGGGTTGATGCCGAGCTTGAAGCCGCCGGGCAGCGGCTTGCCGTCCCGGTACGGGAGGAAATCCAGCGGCGAGGTGCCGTCGACCGCGTACACGACGCAGTCGGAAAGGATCGCCACCGGGTACTGCCCGGTGAACGCCGCATGCTTGACGATCTTCCGGTGGAGGTTGATCCGGGTGCGGGAGATGACCGCGGCGCGGATGTCGGGCCGCCAGGTGGGCCTCGACAGTGCCCGCCACGGCTCGCCGGGTTTCCAGCCCTCGCCCCGCGGGCGTTCGCGCAGCTTGCCCAGGCCGCCCTTGACCGTCGCCTTGACCGCGCTCGCCACGATCGCGAGCTGAGGGTCGCGGCTGCGGTAGCCGTCCATCGCCGCAAGGAAGTCGGCCGGCGACAGGTCCGCCCCGACGCCGAGGTCGGCCATCGTGGCGAGGTAGGCGTCGCGCAGCCGGTTGTACCAGCCGTCCAGGTAGCGGCCGTTGTCGTAGCGCACCCACGCCTCGATCGGCGTGACGTCGCAGCCGAGCTCCACCGCGTACGCCACGGTCGGGGTCGCGTACCAGGCCGGGCCCGTCGGGTGCTCGCCCTGCGGCGTGAACGGGCTGGGCAGCAGGCTGCCGTCCAGCTTCACCCACTCCTTGCCGACCTTCACCCGGGACCAGTCGACGTGGGAGAGGTCGACCAGCCACGAGCCGGGCAGCTTCGCGTCGAAGACGGGGTTGTTGACGTGCGTCGGCGCGCAGAGGCCGACGGTCAATCCGTTGGCGCCTGCGGCGAAGGCCATGTTCACGTCGATGCCCACCAGGTTGCGGCGCAGGCATTCGGCGTCGGTGAGCGGGCGCGCCCAGTCGTAGGCCTCCTCGAACAGCTTCTCCGCCGGGGTCCGCGTGTGGAAGCGCGGCAGATCCTTCAGGAGCGGGTGCCCGTCCGGGGCCTCGCACGGCGCGCAGTCCACCGGGTCCTTGCCCAGGCTGCCGGGGTTGTGCTCGGAGTGCCGTTTCCCGTCGGCGTCCGGCTCGGAGGCGCGGGTCGGCGGGTGCAGCGCGGTCATCAGCTCCAGGCCGGTCACGGCGGCGGAGCCGCGCGGCGTCATCACCCGGGACGCGAACGTGCCGAGCAGCCGGGCGAGTTCGGCCGGCGGAAGCTGGGAGGCCTCGCCCCAGTGACGGGTGTCGAGCGCGTTCCACGACGGGATGCACAGTTGCACGCAGGCCCGCTCCGAGCCGGTGGCGGGGCGGTAGATCCGTGCCCACGGGCCGAAGCCGCGCTTCGTCAGCTTCCAGTCGGCGCGCGCCAGTTGCTTGATGACTTTGTGGTTCTCCGGGATCCGCCCGGCGAGGCGCTCTTCGTCGGTGAGCGTGACGGGCAGGCCGTAGCGCTCCAGCGCGGCCTTCGTGAGCACGAGCAGCGGGTCGGCGTCCTTGCCCGGACCGGACAGCTTCGGCTGCCCCAGTCTCGCCTCGTTCAGGGTCCAGTCGACCAGGGCCGGGATCGATTTGGCGGGCACGTCCAGGGCCAGACCTCCGACGCAGTACGCGAACACCTGGCCGTCGTCGACGTCGACGACCGCGAGCGGCCCGTTGGCGAACCGCGGGTCGACGGCGGCTGGAGTGGTCGTCGGGGCGGTATTCCTCACGGCCGGGCGCCGTGCCGCCGACGACGGCCCGGCGGTGGTGGCCGGTCTCGATGCGGCGGTGGTGGCGGGGCGGGGCGGGGCGGGGTGTTCGGTGGCTGTGGCCGCAGCGTCGGATGCGGGGTCCGTGGAAACAGCCCGGGCCTGCGACGGCCCCGGCGCTTGCCCGGCAGGCTGCTGCGGTGAGGGCGGCCCCGGCAGGGAACCCGGTTCGCTGCCGGAAGGCGCGGCGGGCGCAGGGTAGCGGTGCGCGAGGCCTTCAAGCAGCCTGCGGTATCCCTCCAGGCGCTCCCCCCTCGGCTCGGCCCGGCCCGCCTCCCACGCGGTGATGCTCGGCACGCGCACACCGAGTACCTGGGCGACGGCGGCCGGGGTGAGGCCGGCCGCCTCCCGCAGCCGTACCCGCTCGGCCGGAACGGGCAGCACGGTGCCCTCGTCGACGGCGGCAAGCAGCGCATCGACCGCGGTGAACAACTGCGGTGGCTGGTCACTCATCTGCAGCTCTTCCTCGTTCACCGGACGCCCTGGCGGATCTCTTCGAGCCGGGTCATCAGCCGCTGGTATCGCTGGGAGGCGGCCTGGGAGGAGTTCAGGCCCTGATGCTGGGCGATCTGGCGCCAGTCCATGCCACACCGCCGCGCCTCGATGACGACCTGGGTCTCCAGCCGGTCCAGCTGCTCCCGCATCTCCTCGAACAGGCCCAGTGCGGCAGCCACATCATCCGCCGTCACCGCCGGCTCCCGCCCACCGCTTCCCCGACCGCCTGCAGCAGACCCCAGCAGCCGCCCCAGCAACAAGGCGTCTTCTTCCAGACGGCGTGCCGCAGTGGTGCCAGACGCAGGAGCATCCTCCAGCGCGGCCAGACGGTCACGTGCCTGCTGGCGGGAGTCTCACGGCATACGGCCACCGTACCCCATACAGACAATTAAACAACGATTCGTTGTCTGATTGATGTCGTGGAGGGAGCTGACGCGCAGCCCCGGGGAGCAGCGACCGCCCGCCCCGCAAAAAGATCAGAAGCACCGTTCCCACGTCAGCGACCCCACCCAGCCTCAGCACCCACCAGCAAAAACACCCCGGCCTGACACCCCGTCACCGACACCCACCCACCGACACCAAACCGGCACATCGCACACAGGTCCGTGCGCGAGCGCGGTGAGCCGACCGATGCCGGGGACCGCGTCGGTGGTCGCTCCGTGTGCCCGGAGGTGATCACCGACGCCCGCGCCCCGCGGTCACGACGTCTCGAACCTCATGCCCTGCCGCTCCTTCAGCCAGGACACGCTCTCCGCGACCAGGTCGAAGATGTCCGCTCCTTCCGCGATGCCGTCCGCCTCGATGATGTGCACACGGATCGAGTCCCGGCCGGCGTCGAGTGCGTCCGCCAGGGCCACCGAGCCCTGTCCGGCGGGGACTTGGGGTTCGCCGCGGACCGCCGGGCCGTCCTTGACGTGGACCAGTTCGACCCGTTCGCCGAGCCTGGCGACCACCTCGGCGGGGACCTGCCCCGCGGCCTGTGCCCAGTAGAGGTCGACCTCGGCGACGATCGACGGATCGAGGGCGTCCCACAGGACGTCGTAGCCGTAGCGGCCGTCGTCGAGCGGGGTCCACTCCCAGTAGTGGTTGTGGTAGCCGACCCGCAGGCCGTGGACCGCCGCGGCCTTGGCCAGGGCGTTGAACCGGTCGGCGTACCGGCGCACTCCGTCGGCCGAGACCAAAGCGTCGCGGGTGAATCCGGGGAGTGCCTCGGGGGTGGAGGCGATGGCGATGGGCACGCCCGCCTCGGCCATCTCCTCGAAGAACCAGCCGGGGTCCTCCGCGTCGGGCAGGCGGGCGTGCGTCGAGGAGACCGTGAGGCCGGCCGCGTCGATGTCGGCCTTCAGGGAGCGTGCCTCGGCCAGGCGCGCGGCACGGGTCAGTTCGGTGCGGCCGAGACGGAAGGGTTCCACCGCGGTCACCCCGAGGCCGGCGATCCTGGCCAGCGTGGCGGGACGGTCCTCAAGGACGTTCATCAGTGTGTAGAGCTGCAGGCCGATGTCCGGCATGCCAAGTTCCAATCTGTCGGGGCCACTTGGTCACTTCACCGTCACTTCACCGCGCCGGCGGTGAATCCGGTGATGAGGAAGCGCTGGAGCAGCAGGAATCCGGCGACCACCGGGACGGACACGACCAGCGAGGCGGCCATGACCTGGTTCCAGTAGACGTTCGCCTCGGTGGAGTAGGCCTGCAGACCCACGGCCAGGGTGCGGCTCTGCTCGTCGGTGAGGACCGAGGCGAACAGCACCTCGCCCCAGGCCGTCATGAAGGCGTAGATGCACACGGCGACGATTCCCGGTGTCGCCGCGGGCACGATGATCTGCAGCAGGGTGCGCAGCGGCCCGGCGCCGTCCATCTTCGCCGCCTCGTCGAGATCGCGCGGCACCGTGTCGAAGTACCCGACCAGCATCCACACCGCGAACGGCAGGGAGAAGGTCAGGTACGTGACGACGAGACCGGTGCGGGTGCCCACGAGATCGGTGCCGAGGTTCTGGTCGGCGTAGACGAACAGCAGGTACAGCGGCAGCAGGAAGAGGATGCCGGGGAACATCTGGGTGGCGAGCACTGCCGACTTGAAGGTGCCGCTGCCGGGAAACGTCCAGCGGCTCAGCGCGTAGGAGGCGAAGACCGCCACCAGTACCGACAGCACGGTCGCGGACACGGCCACGATCAGGGAGTTGACGAAGTACTGGGCCAACGGCACGGTGTGCCAGATGTCGACGAAGGACTGGAACGTCGGCGACGACGGGAACCAGGTGAACTCGCCCTGCACGTCGGGGAGCGTCTTCAGCGACGAGGCGAGCATGACGTACAGCGGGGCCAGG
>Ga0307511_10007790_pt1 | contig 10766 bp, 7 predicted proteins | sample 13_EM_MG_FD_200266 | JGI IMG/M metagenome (GOLD analysis project Ga0307511, IMG submission 200266) | Populus trichocarpa ectomycorrhiza microbial communities from riparian zone in the Pacific Northwest, United States - 13_EM | ecosystem: Host-associated > Plants > Roots > Unclassified | place... | reverse complement strand
TATTACAACTGCCAACAATTTTTTTTATTAATATTTTTATTTGTTAAAAAAATTATTTGCCCCTAATTCAAGTATATTATAACAAAATAACCATGATAAAAATACCAAAATACCTATGGACTTCTTCTTTAAGTTTTTTTTTTTATTTCAAGGACAATGAATTAATTTTGTTTTAAAAAAAAACATAAAAACCTTACTTTTTTATTTGTTTTTAACTGAAATTATGTTATTTAACTATATAAAAAAAGTTGATAGACAATTACATCCCAATCAATTTCATAATAATAAATGGATTATATTTAAAAGATTATTTTGCCTTGAAAAACAACTTTTTTTATTATAAAGAAAAAATATATTATTATACTATAGTAATCCATGGTATGCTAAATCTACTTCTATAGTAATACATGGGTTTTAGATTTAAAAAAAAAATTAATTCTATGTTAAAAATTACGCAATGTGCAATAGAGCACACCGCCCTTGACGAATGGTATAGCGGATTGCGACCCTTTTAATTTAATCAAAATTTCCTGGTCTTCTTGGATATTATTGTCGTTTTAACCAATCCTAAATAATCTTTGCTTTTTTTTCTTCTCTCTCTCTCTCTCTCTCTCTCTCTCTCTCCTTGAGGAAGGAATCCTTGCTAAGGGAATGACTTGACTTTTCTACTGTAGAGGAACAGAGAGAGAGTGGGACTTCAAATAGTAAGTCTTGGCAATTACTTTTTGGGCTCCTCGTAAAGACTGGGCACTATTGCTTCTTCTATGAACATTCTAGACCCAACTCGTATACCCAGCAGAAACCCCTGGAAAGTCCCTTCAGTTTCTACATCTCTCCAGAAACTCCCATTTCTCCACCCCCAATATCCCTCTATAAATAACCACCCTCCCCACGACGAGTTCAAACACCTGCAAGAGAAGAAACACTAAAAAAATCACACAAGCGAAATCTCCAGCGAGAAGAGAAAGATGGATTTCAGAATCATGGGTCTTGACGCGCCACTCTTCAACACCCTCCAGCACATGATGGATGCAAGTGATCATGAGGCAGACAAGTCCTTCAATGCGCCAACACGCACTTACGTACGTGATGCCAAGGCAATGGCATCAACACCAGCTGATGTGAAAGAGTATCCAAACTCTTATGCGTTCGTCATTGACATGCCGGGACTGAAATCAGGGGACATCAAGGTTCAAGTGGAGGATGACAATGTGCTGGTTATCAGTGGAGAGAGGAAGCGCGGAGAGGAGAAAGAAGGGGCCAAGTATGTGAGAATGGAAAGGAGGGTTGGTAAGTTTATGAGGAAGTTTGTGTTGCCTGAGAATGCTAACACTGACGCTATTTCTGCTGTTTGTCAAGATGGGGTTCTGACTGTTACTGTTGAGAAATTACCACCTCCTGAGCCTAAGAAGCCTAAGACTATCGAGGTCAAGATTGCTTGAAGAAGAATGCTTGATTACATATATAATGTGGCTTGTTCTGTGTGCTAAGGTGATAATAAATAATGAGGGTTTTGCTGGGTGCTTTGCTTGGGGGTGCGGGATGATTTTGGGCGTGTTTGCGTTTGAATGAGTTCATTATTAGTTTTCTCTTTAGGAAACTGGTGATTGTTGTTCAAAACGTGGGTATGAAATATATGAATGTACTTTTTCTTTCTACTTGGTTGCTTTACTCTAATTCATGTGTATTTTTAGGTTTCTGCCAATTTTCTTCCCCTGAACATCTTCATCTCTGATATTTTCGAGGTTTATTTGGAATTCTCGACGATCATTGCATGATAGAGCAACATTAATTAATCACCGCAGCCATATACCATTGACATAACAATTCACATTAATCCTACTAGCTTAGAAAAGGAGCAGACATACCTTGGCGGTTCTTGAAACTCTATCCTAAAACTAACTAAAACTAATAAACTTGAAACCCTATTTGCTCGCCATATTGATTTGCCGATAGTAGCAGGCGCCTGAAAGTCTATCGAGCACGGGTAAATTTATCTGCAAAAGCTTTCGAACTTCTCATCGATCATGTAATGGGTTTCGTCAGTGTTTAAACTGAAAACAAAAGGCAATTATCTAAAAGGAAAGGACGATGAGCGAAACTATTAAAGTATGCCAATCAAATGGAGAGGTCTTTGAACTTCTTTCAGGTTTGGATAGTTCTTCAATTAGAGGAATTGTATGTCTTTCTTGTCAGCGAGCTCTTGGTGTGCAACCATGGTTTAAAAATACCTCTGTAGAATACAGGCAGCGCAAGATTTTTCTTGTTCACATGGCAAAATCTTTTTAACCGGCCTTTACCATTTGAAAGAGATCCAGCAAGTTTCCGGCTTCCACTTCGTTCCTCTGAGTTCTTTTCAGAGCCCTTCTTGACGAAAAGGGCAATGAAGAAGCCTTCTTTGTCCTCAACTGGATCAGTTCGAAGCAGATGTTCGGCTGCAAGGGAAAAAACAAGAAATAGTTACAAAGGTTTGAACTTCATACTGCACAATTCATTCAGTAACACGCGATTGCATTCAATTGAGTCAAATCAGGAGTTTTACACAAAGCAATACAATAATGATTCACAGAAGCACTTACAGCCTTCAAAAACTGGGAGACCGCGGCGTTGCCATTGAGGAAAGGGAGTTGCAAGCTGGAAACCATTGGATATGGCCAAAGGTAGAATTGAATTAACAACGTCTTCATTTTCAATTTGATTGATGGAGCATGTACTGTAGACAATTCTTTTAACGGCAGGAACTGCAACAGTTTTTGTTTCACACTATGCTAGTTAGAACGTTTTGAAGTGCACAACAGTAAACAACTAATAGCAGCCAATAATTTTCATATCCCACACTTTTTCGTTACCCTTCTACGCAGCACTCTCTCATTTTGGCTGGTATATGGTTCTGGTGATATAAGCAATTTTAAGTTGCAGGAAGGATACCATGAAAATAACTGTAGAATTAGCGTGTTTGAATCAATTAAAAAGGAGAACATACAAGACAAAGCATGGGCCAGGGCCTTCTTCTGAAAAGCTGCAAGCTTGTTCAATCTCTCTGTGTCAACAACATCAGTGGTACGAGACGGGAGTAAATGGTCTAATCTTTGAGCAGCAGTCCCAGATCCAGAGCAAGAAGGGTCTAGAAGAATAGCAGAGACCTGTGGTAAAGTATTGCTCGTAAGTAAGAGCACATGATATGCCAAGTAGATGGATCCCTCATAGTAAGGCTACAATAAACAATATTTCCCTACCTATTAAAGTGAACCAAAATTAAAAAAACGAGGGCATTTTTTAAGGGTTAGCTGGCTAAATAATTTTTGGAAACAACTTGCTAATTACAAGGAAAAAGCAACTCGATGTTCATTAAAAAAGAGCAGAAATACTAGGTATCAGTCACCACAGTTGCAGAAGCGGTGGCATGTGGGGATGCTGCAGTTCAAGAAAGAGCTTAGCGAATTCCAATAGATTATGTTTCAAGCCTAAATTATTCTTTCAATGTGATAAAAAATTGAGCACTGAAAAGCCAAACAGTGTGCAAACAGTTAGGCATCAGGAATCTTAAATAACATCTTCCATTTATTTACCTTGGAAAAAGGACCTTTTGGGTCAATGTTTAGAAAATCACCATGCAGAACTTCAATGTCTAAAAGCCAGTTAAGGCTAAATGGGATGTTAAGTAAGATGAAAACTAAGAAGCTAAGAATAAAAGCAATAATAAATTAAATTATTGACCACGAAAGAGAATTTAGTATGAACAAAACTGGGAGCCAAGTGAGAGAGAGATCTCATGCAAAAGTGAAAATATCAGAAAACTGCAGAAAGGATACTAGCAGCACCAGAGAGTCTGACAGTGTCTTCTAAACGTTTAGCCCTGTCCTTATTCAGCTCACAAGCAATAATTTTCCCTTTTCCTTTCATAAGGGCAGCAAGGTGAACGGTTTTGTTCCCTGGAGCTGAACATGCATCAAGAACCTTTACAGAAAATGAAACATTAACCACAGTGAGCATGAGGGAAACTACAGAAGAAATGCAATGGACTGGGGCCCCACTGCCAACATGAAGCAAAAAAATATATCCATGGTAAGGTAAAGGAATTGTTGTAAGGAATTTTTTAACATTATTTTGTACTTCATGCGTCATGTTTCAGAAAGAAAGAAGGCATATCAAAGTAAAAATTCTCAATTGTTATGGTTCAAGAATTAATAATTTTGATAAACATTATAAAATAGCCCAAAAAAAAGAGATTATACGCCATACATTGAAAATAACTTGTCGGCAAATAATTAGTTGCTAAAAGGGTACTATGCTGAGCACCAAAATTTATTTCTTCAAGAAACAGGTAAAACACATGCTACCAAACTATGTTAAATTATCAAATCAAATGGGAATGGGTATACCCCAGGTTCTGGAGGGGAAAAGAAAAGGCACATCTAAAACTGACTAGTAAAAGATTTTAACAAGTTACCAATACAAGAAGCAGAGAAAGAATGTAGAAAGTAGCTAGCATTTACCAAAACTCACCTCCCATCCTGGTTTGGGATCAAGAACTGCTGCCACCATTGAACTTGCCTTTCCCTATGAAAATAGAGGATTCCATTATAAGTCATATAGAAAGACCTAAATAAGAATTTATCAGCAAACCTTAGTCAACAAATTTTTTATCAAGAAAAAAAAATGCTTCAATGGGAACAATATGGGTCTCAAGAATCAAAGAAGCCTACTATATTGGTAAAAGATGCAGTGTGGTCTTATCTCTATGGTGTTTTATATCTGTATTTTAGTTGCATTAATTCTCAATTTCATGTTTCCATAATTCAGTATGTTGCTAATTTCCATACTTCAGTATGTTCTTATTTTCCTTAATTAAGTTGATTTTTTAGGAGTTAAGGGATGTATTAATAATTTCTTGTTCTTCTACAATAGGTGGGTCTTCCTTCTAGTATGTGTGTTTTGTTGGTTTTGATAAGTAATTTTCCTTTGGTTTTTCCTGGTCAAAGTCAGGATTCATGTTTGACTCTCAATTTTATGTCTCAGTATGCAGCCACTTTCCTTGCAAAGTGATTCAGAATCATTAGAATTTTCAACTGTGGAAGGAAATCTAACACTGGGTATGAAGCACATGGAAACTTAGGTGATATGCCTTCCAGAATTTGTAAATGCATATGGTAGAATGTTCCACATCTCTTAGATTCCAAAACAATTACAAAAAATTCAGATTGGTTTCTCATTCCAAAAGAACAAGAAAGAACCACAATATAACTTCATGCATTTGATTTGCAGTACCAGGAAAACACCAATATTGGCTCCCAAATTTTGATTTTTGATTCTTGAATTGATTCCAAATTTATTAATCACTCTGTCCATGAACATTTATTGGCCTTAAAAAATACACATAAAAGTTGCCTTTTCACTGCAAACCTTTTTGGTTAAAATTAAACCCCTGCACCTTTCCAATCTCGTGCTTATTTAAAAGAACCCTATAGAAACTGGACTTGACATGTTTTCTAAGTGTAAATTTGAATATCAAAAGCTTTAGTTACAGCATCAATGTAAAATTCAAAAAACTTCTTACTTGCACAAAGATGCTTCCATTCAAGACCAGAGAGTGATTATGCAAATCAGTATGTGGTGGGAGCACCAACAAGTGAGGTATCATGTCGTCCTTCTGAACCTGTTTAACAAAAGAACAAAAAACATAAAAAAATTATTTCCAGTTCATGACATTCAACATTCCTTTCACGTGAAAGGATAACAGCTACTTTGCACAAATATTTCAAACTCCCTCACTAAAGCTTCACAGAAATCTCAGAAAGTACCTTGAATTGTTTTCCTAATTCATGCAAGGCAGAATCAACATCCAATTTCAAGGTATTTATGCGAACGTAACAGGGTTTTGTAATATCTGCACCATAATTAGCACCCAAATGTTCACAAAATTGTGAGAAAGCAGACAACTAACCTTTAAAAAATTCAAAGAAGGTCAAGGACAAGGAAAAACAAAATCCAAAATCTAACAATAATAGAGTCTCAACTTAGATCAATTATAGCAAAGGAATGTAGAACTTAAAACTAAACCTATCCTCAAGTAACCCTTCTCACTCTAACAGCTTTACCACGGAGCGCAACTAAAATTCAAAATTAACAAGAATATGTACCCGGAGGCTGATAAAGAGCAACAAAGTCATCAATGTTCTTCGCTTTTTTTCTCACTACAAGCTTAGCTAAAGCTGACTGCATAGCATCTTTTCGACATGCAAGGAACTTCTCCGCATCACCGCCAACCAATGAAATCCCCTACGAAAAATTAACACTCCACATCAAACCACCACCAAAAATATCAAATATCACTCCACGCATAACAGAATTATATTTTTTTATTTATTAAATTAGCATAAATTACCTTTCCAAATAAAACGTCATATGCTATAATATAAATCAATTCCTCTTGTCTCTGCAATAACACAGCAATAAACACAAATTTAATCCAAAAAAATAATCTTAATAAAATGAAAAAATGTAAAAACATTTTATTTTTCTTTACCTTCCACTTGCTATTAAGTATATTTGCAATCTCCAAAACATCCTTGATTATTCTTAGATCTGAAAATTCAAAAAAAAAAAAAAAACACATTTAGCTTGAATTATAAGCATTTCACTCTCTTCGGCACTGTTTGGTTAGCATTGGAAAAATACTATTATAAATTTGATAAAGCTGACTTACGTTTGAGAGTTTGGCAAACAAGAGCGAAAGTTGCTTTTTTGTTCCTAATGGAAGGGCTGTAGACAAGTGATTTAATGGAGGCAACGGCTTGGCGTTTAGCGTCTCCTTGAAGAACCGTGTGTAGGACCTTGGCTGCTTCTCTTCTAGCGAAGTAAGCAGACCGTTCGGCGTTGTTCAGCCGTGGCTTTGCGGATTTATCGGTGGTTTGTTTTGGTTTCGGTTTGGGTTTGACGGAAGGCGCCTTGTTTCGAGCCATAGTGTGGTGGCTCTGAGTAACTGTGAGGGAGCGAAAGTGATGTCTTTATTGCGCTAAGTTAAAAGTGCAACTAGACGACGAGGCGTTCTTTTCTTTTGTGTAATCTCAATATTACCACCATAATTTTAAAATCTGGTCCGGCAATTAACCCTGGTTAAAACTCACCCGGGTTAATTTATTTTTTATAAAAAATAAATTAAGAATAAAAATAAGAATCTTTCAATAAAAATTATATTCACCAACCATCCACCCCTCCAGACAATCAAATCTCCATAATTCATTCTTTCTTTGCTTTAAATATACATATTTGACATTCACTAAAGTAAATCACTGCAAATCCTTCTTTGTCTAGCCTCTCTTATGGAAGAAAGAAAGAAGCTAGCTCACAGGATTGGTGAAAGAAACTGGCTCGTTAACCTGCCGTCTCCCCTTGAAAACTTGCTCCCTCCCTGTCTTAGACTCTAGGAGACTGGGTTGGAGAGTTCGCTTGCCCACCGACTCAATCAATCGGAGGAAACTCTACATCTTTCATGTGGTTATCTGTAGTCTAATAATCTAACCATCTGTATGTTAATTCTTATGAGAAAAGTCTGAATCTTTACAGCCCTTTTAGTTTCTTGATCTTGATTTTGCTTCTGGGTACTTACTATTTTTCTAAAAGACTCAATCTTTATAGTATTCTTAAATTTCTGATCTAGATTCAATCTTCACATTGTTTCTAGCTTTTTTACCTTGATTTTGCATCTAGATATAGATTCAATCATGGATTCTTGATTTTGATTCTGGGTACTTGTTATTTTTGGGTCTGAGGTTGACCTGGCGGGTCATCTGAGCTTGACCGGGTCAATTGTGACTCTGGTTTTTGCTTTGTAAGACTCGGTTAAAGTCCTGAGTCAACTGGATTCCAGTCAACCCGTCAGTCGAGCCGGTTTGGAGTTTTAAAACTATGCTTACCACTAAACAATTTTTTTATATCTATTTTATCCTTTTATTTTCTAAAAAATTCAATTAAGAACTTTCATTTTATTCTGAAGCTTTCTTTTTCATAATTTATTCAAATGATATTGTATCTTGTAAAAAAATGAAATCATTTTATATTAAAATTAATACTTTTTGTTAAGCGATTCTAACAATAAGTTCGTAATTCAGAAATAAAAATGATTTAATAGTAAAATTAATATGAAAAATATTTTGAAAGTAAAATTAATGTTTTTACTTTCCTTCTTTTGCTTTTTTAACAAAATCATCATACATATTAACCATTGATTTTATTTTTTTGAACTTAGTGGGTCAATTTGGAATTTAATTAATTTTAAATTAAAAAAACAAAAAAACACTCAAATAATCTAATTAAAATATTATTTTGACTGGTTGATCTGGATATTAACCATTGATTTTTTTAACTTATTTTTGTTAAAACAATGTATCTTTTATCATTTTAAAAAAATAAAAATTGATTTTCATGATTTGTAACCTGCCCTTGTCTCCAGTCAAATTTTACAATTATAGTATATATTTTCTATTTTTTTTAGTGTTTATATTTACCTTTTCCAATTAAGCTTGAGTTTTCAAATATTTTTTAATTAAGTATTTGTTTTTAGACTCGTTTTGATATATGTTAACAAGATAGTTATATTTTCAAATCCACTTTTATTTTAAAAAATCTAATATTTTTAAACAATTAACAATTTTAAACAAAAACCAAAATCATCAATATCAACTCGCCCCCATTAGTTACTTTCTCTCCCATGCATCATCAAACACAACTCAGAATAGTTCGAAAATACCCTTTATTATAAAAAAAAAACAAAATCACAATCATCAAACCCAATAAAAGCTTTATTTTCAACCAAACTCACAATAACAGTTGTTAAAATCGTGATTCAACTCGTAAAATTGTATATTTTTACGAGTTGATATAGGCTTTACGTGCTAAATCGTGTATAAAACTCGGAATCAGGTAAAATCGGGTGAAATTGAGTAAAATCGTGATTTCACCACCGATTGAACGAGTTTACCCGCAAGGAATAAGAATGCAATGTTGCTGCCAGGTGTCGACCGCCTATTGGCTATAACAGATCAAAAGCAAATTCACCGAATCAGTCTTCTCTCTTCTCTTCACATTCACCATTCTCGTTCAGAAGAATCAAAACATAAAAAATCCCAAAATTGAAATCCTAAAATTCTAAATCCTCATTAAGGATTCCTAAGTGACCCAGTCTCTTAATCTCTTTCTCTCAGCCAACAATCAACCACCGTCCACCGGTACTCCATAACAGCCCTCGCCCCTCATCTTTTTTTATTTTTCCATCATCGACGACGTCCTTTTCACCAGCCACCGTGAGAACCAGAGTCCACCCAACAACAACGGCGTCTCTCCAGTCTCCACCAGGTAAGTTACTCTGTTTATCTTGTTTCACCTCCTCAAAAATTCACTGGTTCTCTCTTCTCTGTTGGTAACTACCAGCAGCTGGGGGTGCTTTTTTTTCCCTGTCTGTTTTTTACTCTGATGCTAATATTAGTTTGATTGGATTCGCAGGCTCCAAGTTTGACTACAATATTGATCTTCTCAGTGCTCACTGCTCAGAACAGAGATAAGATTCTTAATTTCTTACCCTGTTTGTAATCTTTCGTGACTGTTGATTAGGACATTTAGGTGCTTTAATCTTTACTGTTTAATGATGTTAAAGATTGAGATTTTGATTCAAAGTTTTTGTGACTCTGTCTATTATTGAGATTTTGCCTGTGAATTTTAGATTCAAATTTAACCGTGTGTGTGTGACTCTGTTTTTTCACATAAATCAGTTGTCTCTGTTTCTTGATCTGAACAAGTTGGAGTCAGGTTAGTAACCCATTAAAATTTTTAAGTGGGCTCTATGTGCTGATTTCGTTAGAAACCTGAGTTTCAGGATCTTTTGCTCACCACAAAATTTCCATAACCTCTAAGCATGCAGGTGCTTTTCCCTAGATGTTTTTCTATTTGAGTTGATCTTGATAAGATGATGAATTTTTGAAGGTCTGGTACTGTCAATAGATCTGACTAGGTTCTCCAGAGTGCCTGGGTTTAGTAGTTTTGGTTCAGTTACCAAGCAACTTGTATCTGCTTCCCATTTTTCTCTTGAACTGATTTATGTGGAATTTATTTTGTCTTATTAGTATGATGGAGCAATCTAATAAAGTCTTTCAGAGATTCATCTGAAATGAGCAGTATCTGGATTGATTTAGGCCTGGCTAGTTGTATTCAATGTAGATTTTTTGCATTTACTTGCAATGATCTCTACAAGGACTTTAATTTTCTGAAATTCCCTTGTGGTATGAGTCTAAAAAGGAGGTTTTTCATAGAAGTTTGGTTGTTGAAATAACCTACTAATCTTAGTCATGTTCTTGGGGACTTGATTCATGATGCTCTGCCTCTGCTTGTTTCAGTTTAGTCCTTATTAGTTGTTACCTCATCTGCAATGCCCGTGGTTGACTGGGGAATTGGGCTGTGATTATGTTGAAAATGCATGTTTCTTCTGTGTGCCTGTGCACCGGCACCCAGCATGCATTTATTATCATGTTTTGGGTGTTTCTGTTTCTTGCCTTTTCCTTCTGGTTTTTATTTCTATTTTTTTTTTGGAAGCTTAACGGTTACCTTATATGCATATGTTGTTGTGCTTTCTCACATAATAGGTTGTCAAGGATAAGCGGAGTGGCAAGACCAAGGGCTATGGATTTGTTAACTTTAAGTTTGTTAATTATTTGTTTTAAGTTTGTTAGTTATTAGCTAATGAAAAGTTATTTAAATTATGTATGGATTTTTAT
>Ga0307511_10007789_pt1 | contig 10766 bp, 5 predicted proteins | sample 13_EM_MG_FD_200266 | JGI IMG/M metagenome (GOLD analysis project Ga0307511, IMG submission 200266) | Populus trichocarpa ectomycorrhiza microbial communities from riparian zone in the Pacific Northwest, United States - 13_EM | ecosystem: Host-associated > Plants > Roots > Unclassified | place... | reverse complement strand
ATTAGGAATGAATAAAACTCAAGTAAGACTCTATTTCATATATTTTATTTCTTTCATTCTTTTTGTTTCAAATCTTGGAATTTAAAGAATCTTCCCTGACTAAAATACTTGAACTTTTTGCATGACTATGCAGATATAATGAATTGCACAGTATACTAAAAGAGATTAGTTTTTGGTGTTAGTGTAGATCTTCTCACGTAATATTATAATATTGTGAATTGAAATAGTATTTTTAATTTTTGTTTTGGTATTTTAACTTTTATTTTGCATGAATTTTAACTCAAATCAATACTCAATTACATATTCTTTTAGAATAAATGGTTAAATTAAAAACAGAAAACTTAAGTGAAAAGACGAGTAAAATAGGTGGCGGATTTAAAATTAATTATAAAAGCTCATTTTACTCCCCTGTAGTTTTTAGCTATTAGATAATTGGTCCCTTTAATTTTTATAAAATTAATTTTGGTACCGAACTTTATTTTCCTTATTTTTTAGTCTTTTTTTTTTAGGAGAGGGAAAGAGAGGGAGTCACTGAATTTCAGCATAAATAGAGAAAGTGGACATGTTGGCGATGATTATGACCACCAAAACAGTTGATTTTTGTGTTAAATGGTTCCATATAATGAGAGGAGTTGAGATGAGACTTTTTTTTTACCTTGAAAGTGTCTAAAAAAACAAATCTGAGCTTGAGAAAATTTTGGATTTTGTGTCGGGTTTTTGTGTTTTTAAAGGCCCTAGATTGGTTTTACAAGGTTCCTAGAGTGTTTTCTAGATGTTTAGGCCAAAAATGGGTTTGTTTATAAAACAAACTCTAAGACCTGTTTTTCTAGCCACCACAAAGGTTGGATTCCAGGGATTTTGAGATGACACGTTGTCTACTAATACAAGTGACACATTTTTTTTTAAATGATTGGAGCTCCAACCCCATTAACTTTTTAAAAAATAAAGGCACGTGTGCTTGGGCCTGGCCTAGCAAGCTCAACGTAGGTCGTTGCTTGATGGGCCTAGCTTGCCAGGCTTAATAGCACCTGGCTTAATTTGTTTTTTTTATTTTGAATATTTTTTATCAATGCCTTATTTTCTATATATTTTGTAAAATATTTTTTTTTGTTTTAATTAGTACCCATTATGTGTGATTTTTTTGCTTATTTAGACTTTTTTAGATTGTGGTTATTTTTTAATGATAATGAGTGTGTTTAATTTTTAAAGAGGTTGAAATGATTCATCTGTGATATTTTTTAAAATTCTATATATATATTAATGTTTTTTTTTAAATAAAAATTGGTTTTTTTCATAAGATTTTTAATATGTGCAACCTTACATAATTTTATTTTCTTTTATTGTATTTAATAAATTTAATGTGTGTATCGGTTTATATTACAAATTTATTTTGATTAATAAATTCATTAAACAAAATTGGGTAAATTACCTGTGTTGCGATATTAAATACCTTGATCTACATTTGTCTCTTAGTGTTTTTAGTTTTGTTTTTTTTATTGTTGATTATTTTTCTTTATTTATTTACACAATGATTATTGATTTGTTAGTTAGATGCGTGCATAAGTTTTTTGATTTACATCTGGGATTTTGTTTATGTAAAAAAACAAGTTGAAAAATTATGCATGCTCGATTTTTTATTATGTTTTGATGTTTTAGATTTGATCTTTATTATTATGATTTATGATATTTTCCCTCAACCCTTTTATGCTCGATTCATGATTTCTTTGTTTGCTTTTCGGGTCACTACCCTGATAAACGTGCGACCTCTTTCAATTAGCAAAAATTTAGATTTTTTTTACTCCTTTTAAAATGTTAATATCACATGAATATTTTTTTTTACATTGATAGAAAAGTAACTCGTCTCGTAGAGTAGTGCGAGCTTGTTATCTAGTTCAAACCTAAACAATGATGGATATTATCAAGCTCGTGAGCTAAATCAGTAACAACTTACATACATGATAACCAAATGATAAAACTGTGTAACTAGGATTTTGTGGATTTCTAAGACAAGTAGATTGGAATCCTAGTTCATTGGAAGCTAATAATTTATGGGGTTTCTTTGAAAATTTTATGGGGCCTTTTTGTTTTTCATTTGTTGACTTGTGAGCTTAGAAATTAAAGAAAAAATAAAGAGTTTGCATAAACAGAGGTTAGTAGGCCATAGAAGTATGAGAAATTAAAACTTTGATATTTAGATATGGCTTCTTTTTTAAAAATTCTTAAACTTTATGGTGTTAATTTTGTATCGATCATGGAAAAAGTCCATGAATTACAATAACATTTAAACCAAGATGCATTAGTTAACATATGGAAACAAAATAAATTTGGATAGCGAAACACATCTTTTCTTGTACCTACTGGTTAGTGCTCAGGGCAGATTATCTTTCTGAAATCTGAATGCTAATCACATATATGATCCTGTAGCATATTTATTTATAATTCTTTTTATCTAAATAATCCTAAACTTAGCTCCAATCTAAACTTGTTAATCTATCTATTCTTTATCTATGTACTTATTAAAAAGTATCGGTGAAAATAATAATAAAAGATATTGCAGTTATAAAATTTGAATTGGCATGGAGATTGTAAAGTTCAAGCTAAGAAACATATAAAAGGATATTTGTGATTTATACAACCCAAATTGCAAATTTATAAAACTTGTTTCACCCTGAGAATATATTTCATAATTCAATTTTGAATCTCCTAAAAATTGTTTTAAATACATACAAATAAAAAAAATCTAAAAATATTTTTGGAACACGAGGAGATAAGCTCTCGAGCTACAACAAACCAAAATAACCAGACTGAGATATTTTAACACGATAAGCTAAAGAAAGACTTAACAAAAAAAAAATGGAGATTAAAATCCAACTTAATCAAAATTAAAAGAATTAATTAAGTTTAAGGACTTAATTAAACTTTTAATGGGTTTAATTAGCTTAACTAAAGACTTAATTAAAGAAAAATTAAGTTTAAAAGTCAATTTGGCCATAATTGGAATAATTAATTAAGTTAAAGGACTTAATTTAACTTATAATAGTTTTATGAATATAATTGAGGACTTAATTGAAGAAAAATCAAGTTTGAAGGCCTAATTCGGGTCAATTCACAAAAATTAGAAGATTGGGAACATAATTTAAACTTGAAAAGGCTTAATTGGTGCAATTAGGGGTTAAATTGAAACAAATTTAAAGACCACAGACTTATTGAGGGTCATATTGAAGAATTTCAAAACCAAAGACCAAAGTGCATAAGGTGTGTAAGTTTGAGGACTGAAATTAATCAAATTAGGGATATACTTGAAGAAATTAAAATTTTAATGGTTGATAAGTATGAAATTGCATAATTTTAAAGCCAAAAAACAAAGGGCAAAAGACGATCAAATTAAAGGATTTAAATCAATGTTTCTAGGGGTGTAATTGCTAAAATTGAGAAGTTTTAGGATTAATTAAGGATTCATATGCTTAAATTGGAAAGACAAGGACTAAACTGAAATTTTTCTAAAATCTTATTTTAAAAACCCTAATTTTTAGGATTTAAACAAACGACGTATCATTCGGACTTTAATGAATAAATAAGTGACACGTCATTTGGTCTTCTTATCATCCCATTCAGTTGAGAAGGCTGATCGAGTTGTCTCTTTCAGACGAATGAACGTGACTTTTTCAACCACCTCACAGGCTCTAACCACTACTCGACTTAGAAACATCTCATCTACAAGGATTAGCTATCATTATCACATGTTTGTACCTCATTCGGCTAAATGAACTTAACAACATCTTGTCTATGATCAACCGTCTTTGCATTGACCAATTCAAGCTGATCAAGAGCTCACATTCCAATTAATTAATTTGAAGTTTTAGACCTCTAAATTCAATTTGGTTTGCTCTTAATGACATATCTACATCTCCTCTACAAGGTTTAGGTTAATAAATGATACATTTATGACTCAATATCCACAATGATCTTGACAAAGTACCCAACTCAATCATCTATAACTAAAGAAAAATTCATCATGATAGAAAAGACTCCTAAGCTATTCTCTCATGTGTGATTTTGGTTTTCAGGAGGACAAAAAGGCACTAGGCAACACCTATTTCAAAAGGGAAGGTTTTAAAAGAGAAAGAATAAGAATCTTCCTTGAAAATCTCTTAGCAAAAAATCATCATAGTTTTGAAATTTCTGGTATTAGTTTGGTTATAAAAGAGCATTTGCTCTTTAGCAGAGGATGAGGGTTTTTGGAGAGAAGAAACAGAAAAGAAAAAGAGAGAGATTAAAGAAAATTAAACCATTAAGTTTCTTGATAAAAAACCCATAAAGTATTAGTAAGAAGTGGAAGGAAAGAGGTAAAAGGTAGAGTTTGTGAGTCCAGGATTGGAAGAAGAATACCAGAGATCTAAAGCTTGAAGAAGGAACAAGAAATGCCTAGCAAATGAGACAACATTATTAGACAATGTATACCTTTAACTTTAATGAGGGAGAGGAGCTCAATGAGCACACTCCTTCCCTTTCTATTTTGTCTTTTAGATTTCTGCCTAAAATGTTTGTTAGGCATCCTTTGAAGTTATTTGTCAATTTAAATGTAATAGATGCTTGTTTTTAAGATGTTTAGTTATGCCATGAATCATCATGTATTTTCAAGTTTTGTTTGATGTCTATTTTGTGCTTTAGAGTTTATGATTAAGTGATGAATGATGGTTTAAAATGTTGTTTTGGCATGATTTAATGCTTAGTTTAATCAATAATATATTTAATGCAAAATATGTTAGAGTGTTTAATCTATATTTGTAATGCTTAGGTCCCTTTTCATGGTTTTATGCTTTTCTTACGGGGTTTTAGCTTTTTGGGCATTTCTAGATTTGTGTTCTTGAGTTTTCTTCAGCTGAAATTTGGGTTCCCTCGTAATCTAATGCTTTTGTTTTCCTTGTGAGCTTCGGTTGAGTCTCAAACCTATGTATGAGTGTTCTATGCCATTTTTTATTCCTTTTATTACATGTTTTGGATCAAACGATCCTTAGTTCTCTTTAATGCCTAGGTTAGGGGTCATAATTGTCGCGTTTGATTTGTTGAAAATAAGAACTTGTTATTACTTTTCAACACATGATTGTGCATTAGTTCTCAATTTTGCATTTTGACATAATCTAGCCTATATTTTCACTTTGATTTTTGGGTTTCGTCGCTGAGTTCTTGGTGTTCTTGGCTTTAGATTCAAATGAAAAACTCCTTTTGATTTTCTTTCTTTCTTTTTTGTTTGTGGGTTGTGCTTTTGGGCTTGGACTAGGAAGCTCAACCTACGTTGCTGGGCTAAGCTCATTCCAGGTTTAAGGCATTGTTTGGTTGTACAAAATTTTACAAAGAAAAAGATGTATTTTTTTTATTCTTAGGACGTGTTTGACAAATACGCCCTAGCGAATTTTCACTAATTTTTTTTGTTGAATTGTTTTTCTTGTTTTGGTAAATAAACCCCAAATAATTTTAAAAAATTCTGAAAAAAATCCAGGGATCATCTTAAAATTATTTATGGGTCCTTTACATATTTTTCAACCATTTCATTTAATATTTGGGCTACAAACTTACATTGTAAGATATTGGCCCGATATTAAATATACATGCTTTTCTTTAAAATTTTAGAAAAATGCAAAAAATCCAAAATTTCTTATTTAAAAAGGTACAAAAATATATTTTTGTATGTGTGCATATGGACAAAATTCTAAAAGTTTTCATGCATATATTACAAAAAAAGATAAATTATATTTTTATCATACTTTGTTATGAGAGCATATCTTTTTAAATTGCATATAATTTTTCATATAGCAGAGCATCTAAATAGTTGGATATTTTCAGAATGAATTAGAGGCAGAACTGAAAGAACCGGAAAGAAGTTGAATTGGAAAAACTTTTTCAGCCAATAATAACAACTATTTTATTTTTTGATTGATTTCAAAGTTCCTTCTTAGCTAAAAATAAGGAGCATTCTTAGCTAAAAATAAGGAGCATGTATATGAATAATATATACTTGAATGCTAATCTAATGTAAATAGCATGGATGTGATCATATTTTTTTAAAGAGTTAGCTAAAATGGTTTTTTAGCTATTTTAGCTAAAAACTTAGCCAGAAAATAAAGAGCATGGATGTAGATGCTCTTATACATTACTAGAAGTTTGCTAGAGGTTTTTTTTTTTTACCAAAATAGCTTAGTGGAAAAAAATTAACATTAAAAAATAAAAATAAAATTAACAAAAACCTAAAACTAATTATGAAATTATTGCACATCTACTCACATATTATTATTCAGTAGATCCTTCTTAGACTTTCAATTTGCAGATTCTTCTTCTTTTTTGGCTTTCTTTTCTATTTTTTATTCTTTTATTAATATGTAATCTAGAGATATTTTTTATTAATATTTGATTTTGATTTTTATCCCTAATAATTGTCGATTTGCCACCTATTCATGTCGTCATTTTTTTAATGACATCTTAAGCTAGCATTTTCCATGGTTGTAGGGTGTAATGTTTATGCATTTAATGCTAGCAATTTCTTGGCAAGTAAAAGATGAGTCAGTCATTGTTGATCTGATTTATGGTTTGGTTAGATTGCTAATAAAAATTCTTGGGTTTATCATGTATTATATTATGCTAACATGTATGGTTTTTGGTCTCTTGGGATTCTAGTTTCCTCATTCTAGTTTCCTCTTTCTCATAAATAAACTTGTGATCTTTTTTTAGGTTTTGTAAATGCTTTGTTTTTTATTGTGTTATTGCTTGTTGCATTGGTTTATATTCCTCAATAGGAAAGGTATTGCTTTTCTCTTATATTTTAACCTTTTATGCCATATTCTTTGTCATTTGTTGTTACAAATATTTGGTTTCAAAACTAGGTCTCTATGCATTTGGTTTTTCCCTTTCAATTAACTTCTATCTTCACCAAGCTTGTCATCATTATTTGTGCTTTACTTAGATGATTGATTTCTACTATGAGACTATAATTTTTCTTCTTCTTCTTCTTTTGTTCTTTGTGAAAATCTCTTTAAAAGTTTGTTTGCCTTTCTATTTGTGTTATTAGTCCATCTAGGTTTTCATTTTTGGATATATAATTAGATTATGTGTTATCTAACATGACAAGATTAGAATTGATGTTAACATGATATTTTCTATCATGTATTATGAGTGCTTTAGACAAGGATATGATTTTATCTTTATTGTTAATTTTTCCTCAAGAGGAATTTGATGCATGATATCAACACTAACCTTAAGTTTTTTTTTGAAGACCTACATCTATCTGTAATGGAATTTCCTCTTTAATGGGTTCTTTGTTGTTTGGCTGACATATTTTTTTTATTCAAATAAGCAGATCATTGATAATTATGTTATTACTATTGTAAGTGTTTAACATATTGGTTTCAAAGGTTTAATAGTGATATGTCTGTAATTAAGTTTGATGTTGGTTGCTTTATAGGTTAGGACATAATAATTTGTTTTAAGTATTTGACATTGTTTTTATGGCATTGAAAAGATTATGGTGCTCACTAAACAAATAATTGTGCTTCTTTACATGATTTTATCATTCCTTCTCTTTTTTTAAAAATCTTCTTAAAATAGATATTAAAGTCTATTCTATTAAGGGTTTTGGGTGATGAATGCCACAATATTCATAGGTTTTCTAATGGTTTTCTTTTACTTAAAGTTTGAAGCAAAGAAAAATATTTAAAAAATTATTTTTTTTCAAAAACGCTTTTAAAATATAAAAACAAACTTAGATATTAGAGTCTGTTCTATTTAGGTTTTTGGGTGGAATGCCACAATATTCATAGGTTTTCTAATGATTTTCTTTTACTTAAAGTTTATCATTGGTTTTTATAATCTTTGATAACTTGTGATTGTGTGTTTATATTTTCATGGGTTTTTTCACTTAATTGATTTATTAAGAGTCTGTTTGGTATTGTGATGACAGTTGCTTTTCATTTGGAAATGCATCGAAATAATGCTTTTTTATTTTTTAAATTTCATTTTGATATCAACACGTCAAAACAATTCAAAAACACAAAAAAAATTAATTTGAAGTAAGGAAAAAAATTAAAAAAATAATAATTTTTTTCAAAAGCGATTTTAAAATGTAAAAACAAACAGATTCTAAATATACTCTTCCCATATGTTTGTTTTTTTTCTTTTTTCTTTTTTCTTTTTTGCTTTGCAAGTCTTTATATTTCCTTTCTTTCCTACCACCTTTTTTTCTTTCGAGTATTGAATCCTTAATATTTGAACAAGTTTTAATGATAGAAATTATTTTATTGTGTACTTCCATTTTCTAGCAATAGTTTAGATAAACAAATAATTAACAGTTGCAGCACAAAAATGCTTGAGATGTTGCTTAACATGTATTAATTATAGATTTTGCAATGAGATACATTTTTGGTTTCTCTTTTACATATTGAAGTAATTTGTAGGTTTGCTTGTGAAGTTTTGTATGCATTGTTGCGGGGGTGCGCGACATCGAGAATGACGAGTCTGCCTATTGAGATGTGTTGAAAGGAAAGAGTTTTGGGTATAATCATAGAGTTATAATTATAAGGTTCAAGAGTCCCCACCTAGTATTATAGTTATTAGGAGACCTATGGTCTGTGAGAGTTTGGGTAAGGGATAGGTTGTGCAAGGAGAAGACGCATCAGCCCAATGCACCCTACTTAAGATAAGTTGAATTATTGTTTGATTTTTATTCTAAGTCGCGTTTTTGTTCATTGGTCTTGTCTAAGGTTCAAGGCAGATCTTCATTCGTAAGGAAGTCTCTACCTTATCAAATTAAATCCTAACCATTCTAATGTCTAAATTTTAGCATCGCATTTATTTTGCACTTTGTATCTTTAATACCTAAGGGTATATTTTAAAATGTAATTTTATACCTCCAAATATTAAAATCTACAACTAAATCCTAACATTTTAAATATAAATTGAACAAAATAATTAGTGAATGATTTTTGAAATTTTGGTCAAACCCTAAGGAATAATCATAAACTGGTTATGATATCCATTTTACATTGTAAAATATAAGAAAGATGATTTTTTTTTTTTATGAAAATATGCTTGGAAAAGTTTTAGGATTCGATTGTATACACAAAAACAAAGCATTTTTTTTTTGTTTTTTCAAATGAAATTTTATTTTTAATTTTTTTTAAGTTTCGGAGGAAACCGAGTATTTTTAATACCGAGTCTGTATCTTACAGTGTAAGTCTATAGCCCGATAGGATACAAAATTGTTGGAAAAACATACTAGGGGCTCGCAAATATTTTTAAAATGCCATTTTGAAAATTTGAAAAAAAATATTATATATATTTTAATACTATTATATTATTATTAAATATATTGGCCTGGGGCCCGGCCCAGCCATCTAGGCTAAACCTAGCCGGGTCGGGCCGACAGACGACCTAACAGACCTAGCCTTTCTCTTTTTTTTAGTGGGTTGGACCCAACCCAGCCTAGCGCAACTTAGTGATTGGCCCAACCCAATGACTAAGTTGTATTATAAACAATAAAGTGTGAATTATAATTCACGTTCTGCATGTTTACATGTAGAAGAATAAGAAAAACAGGGGGGAGTGAAGATGATTACCTGGCACGAAGATGATTGGTTGGTGGTTGTATTGGGTGGTTCAGTGTGAGGAGGATGAAGGTGCTAGTAGCTCACGGAGGCTGTGTTGGTTGCTGGGAAAAAGGGTTGACAAAGATTATTGTGTAGGGGAAAGAGAAGGAGCTCACGGTGGTTGCTCCTGATGCCGATTAGAAAACGAGGTTGCAAGGCTGTTGGATTGTTGTTGGATATGGTGATTATGAGGTGGTGGTGGCTGAAGAAACCAAAGTTGTGGTGGTGGAGGAGAAAAGAAAGAGGCTAGCAGATGAAAAACTAAGGGAGGGACTGAGTTTTTTCAAACTTTGCACCTTGATTTCTTCCTCCTCAATGCCTGGAATCCTCCCCTTTTTATAGGGGTGGAGGAGGGATATTTTATCTCTTTTAGGGACTAGTCTCGGCCCTTGATTCGAACAGAAAGGATCCCAATCGTTGGCTCAAAGTGATCATCATAAATTGTCAAATTTTGATAGTTAAAGGTTGTTTAAGTTGGCCTCTTTGGGCCGACGCCATAGTTGTTGTGGTGTCAATCGACTACAAAAAACCATACTAGGGTATGATCAAGTGTCAGGTCATCATAGTGGTGTATGGTTTGTCTGGTTTGATTGAGAGATGAAGCATTAAATGCCTCTGAAAAGCAGCCACCCAAATAGCTTTTTCAGGAAAGAAAAGGAAGATGAATAATACCTAGACGACAAATCATTTGGTCCTTATTTTTACTATTCAAAACGGCATCGTTTTAGACTTTTTAGGGTTTTAATTTAAGGATTTGACCAAAGTTCAATTTGGTCCCTCGACTTTTAATTTTTTTCAATTTGGCCAGAGATGTCTTAAAGGGACGATATAATAGGGCTCAAAGGCACACTATCTAGGAGATGAGAGCTCGAAAGAGCACTCAGGGGAAAATAGATAAGGCTCAAAGACATACTATCTGAGAGATGAGCAAAGACGCACTCGAAAGGAGATAAGGTTATAAAACATACTTCCTGGGAAATGAGGGCTCAAAGACGCACTCAAAAGGAGGTAGGGTTAGAAAACACACTTCCTGGGAGACGAGGGCTCAAAGGCGTACTTGAAAAAAGGTGAGGTTAGAAAACATACTACTCGAGTTGAGGGTTAAAGGCGCACTCCAAAGGAGATAGGGTT
>Ga0307511_10007788_pt1 | contig 10766 bp, 6 predicted proteins | sample 13_EM_MG_FD_200266 | JGI IMG/M metagenome (GOLD analysis project Ga0307511, IMG submission 200266) | Populus trichocarpa ectomycorrhiza microbial communities from riparian zone in the Pacific Northwest, United States - 13_EM | ecosystem: Host-associated > Plants > Roots > Unclassified | place... | reverse complement strand
GAGGGTTTTTTTTTTTTAGAAAAAAAATATCGTGATTGAATTTTTCATCTCGAGCTCCTTATTTTGAAATAAATTCAGAAATAAATTCAACCCACTTTTTATTACTATTTTTGCTGTTATGGGTTTTAATAAATTTTGTAAAAGCTGTGAACTTGATTTTAATTGACGTGCGTATTCGACTCTCACTTTTTTGTTGTCGTTTTGTTTGAATAGGGAGCGTGAAGTTTGATTGATTGTTTTTTCGGTCTATTTATTCTACTCAAAGTACAAGATGGTATGTTTTACTTCATGATGATTACGCCTTATTCGATTTTTTTTTATTGAAAATTGGTGCTTAAGAATGACGCCCTTTTTTTTGTGTGTGGAGTAGCAGTTTTTCGATGGATATGGATACCACGGGACATCGTTTGAGCAGACATATCGATGTTACCCTGCTTCATTTATTGAAAAGGTTGGATTTTTTTCTCTCTTCCTTTTGCTGCTATTTCAGTTCACTGATATGATTTTGAGTTAGTCAGTAAAAGAATGGCTGTCTCTGTCTGTTTACTAATTGACATTTTCCTGATCTGTGGATTGCGAGGCTTTAAATTTTATGGCAATTATCTACTTATTGGGGAAAGGCATTTTTTTTGTTCTGCAAATGATCAAGTAGATATAATAAGCAGTAGCTGAATTAAGTCTTTGCCCCCCCAGTAGGATTTAGGATATTCCATATGTTTGTTTCTTCCATTCTGCTTCATTTTGAGCCACGTATTATATGAGCTATTTTCAAAATAACACTCTGGTGACACTGATTTGATTTCTTGACTGCCCTGCAGCCACAAATTGAGAGTGGTGATAAAAGTAAGTCTACAAAATCATACTCAGCCATGCATATTTCTTTAATTTATATTATATCAACCCCTTGATGTTGATTTTAATTCTGTTGTTACAGTTATAATGCCTCCCTCAGCTCTTGACCGTCTTGGTTAGTTGTTTTAATAGCACTTTAGATTTTTACTTTTGGATTGTGATTGAGATCTATAATGCCAATCCTGGACAAAAACTTGCAGCATCCCTGCATATCGATTATCCAATGTTGTTTGAGCTTCAGAATGATGCTGCTGAGCGGGTTTCTCACTGTGGAGTTCTGGAGTTTATTGCAGAGGAAGGCATGATTTATATGCCATACTGGGTACGGATTGAAATTTTTTTTGGCGTATTCTTAACATATTTATTTTGATTTTATTTTATCCCACTCAAAGAACAAAGACATCAAAATTGTTAATAGCTGATCTTTTTTCTCTCCAGATGATGGAGAACCTGCTTCTACAAGAGGGAGATACAGTGCGAGTGAAAAATGTTACTCTTCCAAAGGGAAAATATGTTAAATTGCAGCCTCACACAAAGGACTTTTTGGATATATCCAACCCAAAAGCTATGTGAGTTCGTATCTTAGTGTTTGATTATTAACAAATGTGCACTCTTGTCATTGGAGCAGCTCTGGTACTTTAGTGTCTGTAATCCGAGGGGTGTTGCTATACTAGAACCTTTAACATGCATTTTTAGCCTAAAAATGATCCAACCAACCCAGTTGCAGGAATTTTCCATTGAGATGTAATAAATATAAATGAAACCGTTGATATGCAATTGTAATATTCAAATAGAAAGCATTTTGCCATTCTGAGGTTTCAGCCAAAAATAAATAAATTTCTTACATAAGCACCAGTATTATCTCCATATTTTTTTGTTAACTTCATGATATGAACTCTGGTTCTCTCTTGTCGGATTGTTTTTTTGGTTGGAAACTCTAGGATTAGTGGATGGCTTTGCAGCATTAGATAACCTTTTTTTTTTCATTGTCTCACTGTTTCTCATTTTCTTGTTCTTAAACATTACCTGTATGCCAATCTCTGTTATGTATGTGCATATCTAAGGTGGATATCCTATAATGTGATTGGACATCCTTTTTCATGCAGCTTAGAGACAACATTAAGGAATTATTCCTGCTTAACCACCGGGGATAGTATTATGGTGGCCTATAACAACAAGAAATACTACATAGATATCATAGAAACAAAACCTTCAAATGCAATAAGTATCATTGAGACAGACTGTGAAGTGGACTTTGCACCTCCCCTAGATTACAAGGAGCCTGAAAAGCCTGTTGCATCTGTTCCACCAAGCAAGGCAACCTCCCAAGGTGCATTTATATCCACTCCATGAATTTGTTTTGTAGTATTGAATTGGTTAATTTGAACAAGTACAGTAGTCTTATGAAGTAGTCTAACTCTTCATGCTTTTACTGACCTATTGTCTTTGTATGTTTCTTCACTCATCTGAGTAAAATCTGTGTGTCTTCTGCTCCAATGGCTGGAGCAGAAGCATGGAATGATTATACATTTCTTGTGTTTGATAAAAATTATGCAATGCCGACTTCAGCAATATTCATTTTGCAAACATAGAAGGCAATTGGAAGATATTTTTTGGATGAAAAATGCTCATGTGAAATGATTGAATAATATGAAATTTGATGGGCAAGTTGTAAAGATGGTTACATTTTCATTTTAACAAAACCAACCATATTTGGTTCTTGCAGCTGAAGAGGTTCCAGCTGAGACCGAACCAAAATTTAATCCCTTTACAGGAGCAGGAAGACGCTTGGATGGGAAACCTTTGAGCTATCAGCCCCCACCAGCATTGTCTTCATCAGTGTCTAAAGACAAGCAACCTGCTGTCGCCGATGGCAGTAGGCAGCCATCTCTGGGGTCTAGCTCACAAAATACTGCACGCAAGTCTCAGGGAAAGCTTGTGTTCGGGTCCAATACAGGTCGCACTCCTAAGGAAACACAGAGGGAGGTACTTTTTCTTCCATTCATCATTTTGAATTTAACTGTAAACCACACGGAGCCAGTGTGAAAAGGACGATACCAAAAAACTGTTAATTAATTGTTTCTTTGATTTTGCAGGAATCTGGAAAAGAGACCAAGCAAGAGCAGCCTGAAAAGAAAGAAGAGCCAAAATTCCAGGCATTCACTGGGAAGAAGTACTCATTGAAAGGTTGACTGTATCATCCAACAATCGATGCCTCATCTTGGTCATACATTGCCTGTCCTTTCTGGATCAGATAAAAACAATAGGACTATATGTTGATCGGAGATGTTGTATCATCAAATGATGGTTAGTAGGTTCTCATCAGGAAAAAGGAGTATTGTTGCGTGCTTGACATGATTGTTAAGCTTCCAATTGTACTTGCAATTGTGCCTTTTCCTCTGTATCTTCATTCTAAGTAGAAACATTTCTGTTCCACCCTATCTTCATAATCTGTTCCAGTCACTAGACTCAAAAAAAAAAAAAAACTCCATTGGTTGTGCTTTGGGGAATGATAACTTTAGGCATGATCTAGCCATGTTGGGTACTAGTAGTTTGCTTCAAGTGGAATAATTGCGGGCTACAATTACAAGGTTCATCCCTTAACGGGCAGAAAACATTAGAAGGTGGGCCCGGTTACTGTTTCCTGAATCAAATCTATGGTTTCCTTGGGTATGCGAAACAAGTCTTGGCATCGTCTTTTTCTTTGAGAAATCTTTAGATGGCGACGTAGGTGACATTAATTTGGTAGAAGGAAGTTGTTTCTTAGTTATCGCATAAATCTGTTGATCTTTCGATGGTGGAGAAGCTGCTAGTTCATTGTTAATCCTGTTAACTTATCTCGAAATTTTTTCTTTTACGATTTCTTTTTGGTGGGTCTTTAAACTCCTACAGCAGTCGCCCTTGCCTAGTGGAAGTGGGTCACTGTTGGTTCGAAAGGAGAGGTTGGTTGCTTTTGCAATTCCTCTGGAATTTTTTCACTGCAGAGCGGCCTTTGGTATTTTAGGATTTGGCAAGCTATTCATTATGCTAGTGATATAGAATATAGTTTAGCTACCATCCTATCAGTGTTCCGTCGTTCCTTGAACAGTTGACCTGCATTTCAACTGGAGAAATTTCATAACCATGGATGATTGTTATCTCGTCTTCCTCAAGCTAGGCTACCAACCTTGAAACAAAACACCGAGGGGCTTTGACTGTCAACCTGTCGATAACCCATCTTGCATGAATCATATTTGGAATTTGGAATGCAATAAGAATAATTTCTCGATTTGGATATATTGGTGGGGGAGAGGTTTTCAGAGAGACGGTAATCGCGAGGAACCAAAGCTGCAACGTACAGCAAGTTACTGCCAAGAATGATTTAACGTATTATTATTAGAAAAAAAATGCTTTCCAAAGGAGCAAAACGCCATGTTTTCTTCGCAAATAACATCATTCATCGAAACTCTTAGATCTCAAGTCCCAAGTACGTGCCTCTAATGTTGGTAGAAGCTAGATCCTCGCATCAAATAAAGCCACAAATGAGTTGTCTCGCTCTCATGAAAGAATGGTTTTAAGAGCATCTTTCACTTGGGGATATTTAAACTGGAAACCTAACTCCTTGGCTCTAGTAGGAAGCACCCTTTGACCATCCAGCACCTGCAAAGAACTCAATGTGCCTGTTTCAGCATGGTGACGTGGAGGAAAAAGAGAGAACAGAAAGTGTGCAAGTCCTTACCACTGAAGCACCTTCTCCAAGGACTGCTTTGAGGGCAAAGTCAGGTACAGGAAGCCACGACGGCCGGCCCATAACATTTCCCAATTGTTCACACATCTCAGCCAATCGAACAGGATTTGGAGCAGTTCCATTAATGACTCCTGAGGTTAGGTCAATAGAACTGAGTTCAATTATTGCGAGGTTGTACATTGAAGTGAGCATAGGGTCATGTCCAAACAAAAGACACCATTACCATGGAAAGAAGCTCATATGAGAAGGAAGTGCAATTGCAGTGGGATGTGCACAAAGAGATCCATAGGCAAAGAAGTTTAACTCCAATAAATTACTGCTTCCACTCAAGGAATACAGATCTCAAACAACTGATTCATAGAAATAAAGGACCCAGTTCGAGTTCCAAGTTTCTACAGTACATGAATCCAAAATGCCAGATTATCTTGAATGGAATGTGCAAGAGTGCAATATCAACGTATCTTACAATCTAATATAGAAGGTTAAATGGAAGAAATCATTAATGTATTTATTTTGTTGCCCCTGTAAATGTGCCCGTCAGAAACACAAGTAAAAATATCAAACTTTCTCAGCAACAATTTATTGCCCTTATTTGCCATGTGAAATCAAGACAAGAAATTTGTTGTTTAAAAAACGAGAAGATTACCTTTATAAGATGGATTTGTTAAAGCTTCGTAAATTAGGTTCACAATATCATCCAAGTGAATCCAGGAAAACCTGCACAGGTACAAGAACATCACAGGGGAAGTACATCACGGGTCACGGTACTGATTGCTTATGATTGAAATGAACTGATTGGCTTAAAAAGAATTTAGCAAAAATATCTTCTAAGTTTTGTAGGAGAAATAATAGGAAAAAAATCTTCCACAGGGACTTAAATCTCTGCAATTATGCTGAGGGACATTTCGATCCAAAAATAGAAGGCTGAAGACTTTTCAAGAAAATCTTTCCTCCAAAATGCTAATGAGATGGAGCTTTGGTAGCAGAAAGTTTTGTTTACTCTTCTATTGTACAAATAGTAATTTACCATTGCTGTCCAGAGCCCATAGGTCCACCGGCAAACAGCATGAAGAGAGGGATCATTTTAGCTGCAAGGAAACAAGCCATTACATGAAAGAGGCAGAATATCATTTCAAAGAACCATTAGGTGAACGCTTTTATATCTTAAACAATTCACAGTTGGAACAATCCGTCCTATGCAGTTGGGAAATAAAGGCTTTCTTTACCTGATCACATGACTTCATACAATGTATGAAGTCCTCGCTGATTGTATCTGTTATATGATAGAACAACCCTGACCTATAGATTAAGTTTTAGCAGTTCTCTACAATTCTATATGTAGGATGATCCAACAATACTTGAACTCAGGTTATATATCAAGAAGCTGGCAATGCACCTGAAAGTCAGCATGAAATGCAAGTAAAAGCATTTGGAAGATTGAGTACCTAAAGCACCACCATCTTTGCCAAGGACAACACCAATGCGGATAAGAGCTAATCTTACATCTTTGTTTACTTTGAGGGCTGTTGCTTCCCATTCTCTACATACCTGAAAAGATATGTGGGGGCTTTAAGTATAGATTTACATATAGCAGAATAAACCAAATGGAAAGCAACTATTCAGTAGAAAATACAGGCATTGAATCATGCCTATGTTACCTCAGCCAAGTAGTCATTTCCCGATGGACTGCGCTCGTCAAAAACTTGTGTTTCACTGCTGCCTGAGCATTTTCGAGGGAGGAAAAGAAAAATATATTATGATCCATTCAATTTCTTGTGAGTGAATATTAAAAAACATTATGGTTCATGATCTTTCCAGTTCCACTTTTAAGTTTCGCCCATAAAACTAATGACAGTTTTCTTTCTTTTTCTTTTTGCTGGTTAATGTCCTTTTGTAAACATCTGCATGAAGGAAAAAAAAAAGATTGCTAGCAAACCATCGTATTCCAGGTTAATTGCATAAAAGCACTAAAATTGAATGGAAAGACAATAGGAATATATCAACACAATTCCCAAGTAAAACAAGCAAGCAAATTTCGAGATGACTATTTTAGAGGAAAGGTAAATGAGATGTCATGTGATCAATAGAAACCAACCATAGTAACCAACAGCAGTTGCGCTAACCAGGACAGCAGGCCGAACTCCTTCTGGTGAACCATTTATTAAATCTACAACCTTCAAAATCAGTTATAATGTGCATGAAAAAACAGTACAGAGAACAGACCCTGTGTTAAGAATAATTAACAAACTCTCCGGAAGAAAGGAAAAAATATAATTGTCTAAGATAGTTACCTTTGAGGTCACTTTGATCCTGCTTTGCTTGATCTCTTTCTTGACCTGCAAGACAACAAGAGTTGATATAAGACCTTTTAAGGTAAATTGCAATTTTTTTTAATCCATAAGAAAAATATGTACCACGCATAGTTTTGAAACCCGGCCCAGCAGGCCGACCCGGGGCTGGAACCGGGCCGGTTGAAGAAAAAACAGGGGAAGAAAAAACCCGGTGACCCGGCAAAACCCGGTTGCAAACCCGTTGACTTTTGTTTTTTTTACTAAAACGACATCGTTTTTATTATAAAAAAAAAACTGACCCGGCCGACCCGGTCAAAAACCGGAACCCAGGCCTTGGACCAGGCTGGGTCTTAAAACTACGGTACCACGTCATAATTGAAGTAAAAGATAAATTGATACTTATAGTGGAGGAGCTGTTTCGGACATGAAATCATGACAAATATATTTTCACCGAATGCTATTAATCATGTTTATTGTGAACATTGTTCACTTTATTTAATAAAACAGCGCCTTAAGCAGTGTTCTTCCAGTACATGATTATACTAATGTCTGCTTCACCATGTAAGTAATAATGAAAATCAGAACTTGAAATGTACAAGAGCCAGATCTAGTGAGAGGCTGAGCAAACAACTAATGTTTTAACAGCCTGAGAGAAGAAAGCGACATATCCATGTAAAATGTAGAAAACATCTTGATCATTATGCAACTTCTCAAACCAATCGAGCATTTATGGAAAAAAGGGATGCACTAAGAGATGCAGTGAGCATTACAAACCTCAGGTGACCATCTTGTACTAATGGGCAGTCCAGCCAAATTTACAACAGCATTTGAACCTTGAATGCAGTCTTTCCAATCTCGCTCCTCCGCAATCAGAATCCCAGGAAATTCCTTGACTACAGATTTCAGGCAGTAGAAATATTCTTAGAATTAAAACATATGAAAATAAAATAATCAAAGCAGTACACTAGAAGTATTTCTGAAAATTATGCTTATTTCGGGGGGGAAATGTGAACTTTTTATCAAAAAATCGCAAATTGTTAAAAAATGCAGTACACTAGAAGTATTCATTACCTTCTTACCCGGAAATATTAACTGAGCTTTCGATCTTGAACGCGTCAATACACGAACAGAATGTTTATCTGCGCACAAATTACGTTGTTGTTAAGCAAAATCTAGCTGAGCTCATTTGATCCCCACAAACATCACTCTGCCTTAACAATTAAATCTCAACTAATCAGAAGCTAAAATCTAAAAAAAATAAAAATCAACTCCAAAATAAAATTTCAACAATGAAAACAGTGGTTTTCACTTTTCACCAGTCAGCTATCTCAAGAAGGTTAAGAATTAAATGCTAATTAATTGTCAAGATGATGAATTGAATGACAATTAATCTTGAAAAACTACAAGAAGAAGAGAAATGAACCTGCGTGCAGTCTTTGCACCAATCTTTTACCAATAAATCCAGTAGCTCCAGTTACTGATACAGTCATCTGATTTCCCAACATCAAAGTCTCCAAGTAATCAAACCTCTCATCTTACATCATATTCGAAGCACAAAATTAATGCATTCAACACTTTATTTATCTAAAAGAACATATCTACCTTCTGGGTTTGGTCAGAGGCACAGCACACCCTCAATCTCTTAGTACAACGAATCTGCAACAAAAGATAGCATACACCTTGCATAAGCAAACAAGAAATGTCAATACTTTAAAAACAAAGATGAAAACACAAAGTAGAGTGATTATAGAACTAACTGAAAAGACTTGAGGAATTTGGAGTGAAGAAGTAGAGATAGAGTTGCTCCATGTTAAAGTAGTAGTTACTCTATTTGACACCGACTCCATTTTCACTACAAAAGGCAAACACTTTGCTGTCTCTGTGTCTGCTGCTACAATGATGGGTTTTGGTCCATGAATGAACAAAACTAAAGCATTGTCAGTTCATTTATCCTCGTGTTTCATTTGGAGCCACAGCAAGTATCACGTCATATCCATCACCCGTTACTGTTTGGGCATCCTTTGCCCATAAAATTCCAACAATCTACCCCAAAATTGGCCTATAGCAAAATGAGAGCCAGCAATCTCCATTCTCCAAGCTACCACGCTCCGAAACACCGGGTCTAAACCGGCTGATGATATATTAAAGAAAGAAATGGCCCATCAAATTAATCCAGCCAGGGTTGCTGGCGAAAATAAACTGGCCTATCTTGATGTACAATAGATACCAGCTTTTTTTTATAAAATAAGATAAGCTAAAGATCTGATAGGCCCATTAGGAATTAGAACTCAGGACTTTTCATGGGCCGTTAAAGCCCATTATTATTACAGAAGACCCTGAGATATGCCCACAAATAAAGCCCCAAACAACTTGAAAAACTGGACTTGGAATCGGTCATTAAAGCCAATTCGTATTGCAAAAAGAGCTTGAGACATGCCCACAGAGGAGGCCCAAGATAATTAGAAAAATTGGACTTTGAATGGACCAGAAAAGCCCATCGGTATTACAAAAGGACCCACGGAGGCCCATGCACTGAAAATCCACTATTGAAAATTAAAGCCAGCACCCTTCTTCACTTCACAGAAGAGGATTCAGTGAGAAATGGCGACGGTGATGCAGTGGTGCGGCGCAGTAGCGAGGAGGGCGATGGCGGGTCAGAGATCAGCGGTATTTTCAACATCATCAATATCAAGTGGTGCAGAGATGGCGCCGATCCTTTGTGGAAGAGGGGACAAGAAAACGAAGAGAGGGAAGAGATTTAAAGGAACTTATGGAAACGCGAGGCCAAAGAAGGAAAAGAAGATTGAAAGAATTAAAGATAAAGTTGAGGTGCCCAGGTCCACTCCTTGGCCTCTCCCTTTCAAGCTCATTTAATGAAAATTATAAATTGTTTATTGTTTCTGTGTTCTCTTTTTTAATGACTGAAATGCTCGATGTTATTTGTAGCAGCTGCCCTTTTTTCCTTCTTAGAGTTTCGCGTAGTTAAGAATATGTACATTTGATGTGGGTTCTTAATGAATTTGTGTTTTGTGATGAATTTTGAATAAAACTACTGTTTCTTTTGGGTTTGGTATGTTTTAAAGGGGCATGGATTCCTGTTAATTGGAGATGAATCCTCGTAGTAAACTTGAACGTTGTAATTAAAATTTGCGGTTCTTTATTAGTGATGATGTATGATTGGTTGCTGATGTTTCTTGTCGAGATTGTGGAAGTTCCTGATCAAGGCCAGTTATTTTGTTATTTGTTTTAGAGATAGTTTAAAGTTGCAAAGAGTTTTGTCGAGCTCAAATGTCAAGTCAATTTAGCCTAGAAAGAAATGAAATGTGGGATATGTAGGGAACTTAGTTTCTCCTTAAAATGAGTGTAGTGTCTCAAAGATGAAATGGGATAATCTTGGTGATGGTAAATATCAGTTTTTGATACTTCTTAATGTTGATTCCTGTTGGTGTGAAAACTTACGTAACTTAGGTTTGAACTTTTTTGTGATTGGGAGAAAAATTTGACTACAAGAGGGCTATATTGATGTGAGTGGATCTAGAATTCTAGATGTAGTCTGTAGTTGCTGTACGAAACAGAAACTTGGCACCACTGCTTTAGCCTTGATGAATGCAAATTCCCCTTCTTCTTTTTTCTTTTTTGCTGCAATTGGCATAGCAAATCCAGTCCTGGCCCTTTGAGTAGAGCAACTCCAATGACGAACTAAACAAGTGTCCATTCCAATTGTAATGGTTAATATATAGTGTTTGCTATCTTCTTTAGGTTTCATTGCTAGCCTAAATCCTGTTTAAATTGACCACCATGATGCTATAATTCAATAGATCGACTTTGTCTTTGTCTCCCTCACCTTGTCAAAGTGGGTTTGAATGAACAATAGAACATAGAAAGAGGAGAAAAAG
>Ga0307511_10007786_pt1 | contig 10768 bp, 16 predicted proteins | sample 13_EM_MG_FD_200266 | JGI IMG/M metagenome (GOLD analysis project Ga0307511, IMG submission 200266) | Populus trichocarpa ectomycorrhiza microbial communities from riparian zone in the Pacific Northwest, United States - 13_EM | ecosystem: Host-associated > Plants > Roots > Unclassified | place... | reverse complement strand
GAGATAGATCCCCTGACTTTCCACCTAAAACACGAGAATTGGCAGAGGTGACAGGGGTCGGTAGCCTATTCACCATAGCCTTGGGCCTTTGCCTAAACAACCCCCAGGTGAGCTAAGTGGGTCAGGGCTAATACCTATTGGTGAGTGTTCTAACCTCTGCATTTCGATTATGGTCAAGTGTAAAGTGTGCACAGATTGGCTAACCCTACTTTGAGTGGTACCTATACCAAAGCTGTCAAGTTCACCCCCCACCCTTTCGTTGCCGGCCCGATGTGGAGTTGGGTGAGATAAGGGTATTGGTAGTCTGGTTGCACGGCTATTGGAGCATGTCATGCGTGACGCATTGCTCTGTTGTACTCATTTCCGCTATCTCCGTGAGGTCAGGGTAATCTCTACTCTCTGGTCTGAGGACGCCCGGATTTACTCTCCTTTACGATCTCTAGGATCACACTAGAGCTAGAGTAAACAGGTAAGTATATCTTCAGTTACATTTCTTTCGCACGGGAACTAATGGAACCGCACCGGTGAAGCACGCAAGTTTTCAATTACGTACTTGCGGCCAAAGAAATGCGTCTGTGCGGCCATGAGGAGAGCCCAATGTGAAGTGCGGACCACTGGTGAGGACTGTTTGATTTGGAAGCGAATGTTTCATGGTTCTGAGGCTGTGTAGTGCGGCTCGGGATTCGTTATTGGTGTGGTCCGCATGCATGGCACACGTTTCCGCGGGCCGAGGGTTGGAGTTAGAGGTTAGTTCTAACACTGGCTCCAACTCTAGCGGGAGATTATTTGGCTCAATAAAAATCAGTCGCCTAGACTCAGCTGGAGGCGGGATCTGATAAACAGCTGGTAGTCAGATCACCAAGAGAATAAGATTAGAAGATTTACACCCTAAGATGAGAGGATGATTTGAGATTTCCAAGCTACATGGCGGGCTTTCAAGGTTCGATTACAGGAGATTCGGAGACATGTCCAAGGCGGTATTAGGATTAGATCAAGCAGAGACCGGTGCGGAAGGCATTAGAAAACGACACCAATTGCATTTGGTTTCACATTGAACCTGAAACGAACAATGAGATACATATACCTCCTTCGTACCTGAAAAGATTCTAGTCTTGTCTAAGGTGAATAGCCCCTCTGCTGGCGTTTCGCTCTCTTCGCTGTGGCCTCTCCGGTAGATGTGGGGCCTATCTGGCAGTAGGGGTTTGGACTATCCTTGGCTACCGAGTTTGGGGGGGATATATATGTGGAATGGGTGGTTCAGTGCAGCCCGCTTGTGCAGGGGACCAAATAGTCGACACAAATACCCGATGCTGCTCAGGGTGATGCATGGATTTGTAGATCCATCCATCTATTAGAGAAAAGGCCTTTCCATCCCGGGGGAATACAAATGACCTGTCCTCACTACTACTGCAAACTTTATTCTGATTCGTAGTGTGTTCTTTATTATAAGTGTACATCTGAAAAATATATTGACTCACCACCCTCAGGTCATACAGGTACATAGCTGCATAGGTAGTATGGCTGTATCAGTTCGTTTCATACTATCTTTCCTAACATGACTGGTAGGGAGTCTACATGGTGGGTGTGCCGCTGTGCTGCTTGTGAGTGGCCCAGAATATATATATATGGCCAATGTCTGCCAGCGGCTGTATATCTAAAGAAGGCATTGTTGTAGATTGATATATGTATATTTGACTATGGGTATAGGGAATGAAGTCATGTGTGTAAAAATATAATCGGCTTTTCTAACTTTCTTGCAGGGTCGACGCCAGCTCAACGTACAGGAATATTGGTTTTTGCCCATAAATGCAACTTCAGGGCAGAAGAGATGGCTGATTGCGGGTGCAACTGCTAAGGCAGATGGTAATGGAGGGCGGGGGTTCAGGGTAATAAGAGAAACACTGACCGCGAGCTAATGCACTTAGAGTAGATGGAATGAGCTGATTGGGGTAATTCACTTACGGGCCATCCTAGTCACGGGACTAAGCCATCCAAAGCTCATGTCCTGTCGGTAGTCTGGTTGCACTTCTGTCGCCCGGGTACGAGAACAACTGTCAGGAGACTTGAGTGCAGGCAGGTAGATAAGAGGCTAGGCACGGGAACTGCCTGGGAGATGACTCAACTTAGTAGTGATATACCGCAACTCCCCTGCCCTATCTCTTCATAACCCCACCCATTACTTTCCCCTCAACACATGCCTAGCTAACCCCGGTAGGGTAAGGGGGGGTTACACTCCCTTGATGATATTTGGGAAAAGGTTGAGGAGTACTTGCCAGGGTACGAGCTCCGGCTGGAGCTCACTTAATAAATAAGGTGGTGTCCACTGCGGTCCTCGGTCTGATAACCTGGCAGTGAGAGGATAGCCTGGTAGGACTCGGAAGAGCTGCAGGCGAACTCTTTTTTGTTTTTTGACACAATGAATTTTTTCAATCTAATAGATATACACGCCCACAGCACAGAATATGTAATAAGGAGCCATTGTATATCCCTACATAGTACTTATATTCCACATTCAATAGCCCTAAGCGGTTGGAGATGGAGATACAATTCCCATAATGTGAAGCCCTCCACCGCAGTTCAAAATCTTCATTTAGGGGGTTTATGCAACCTTATGCCTTGTACATCATTCACACTGATGGGTCTAGTCTGAAACAATAGGAATAAAATAAAACAAGGGACCCTATTTGGTGTTATGACTGACAGATGCACTTTGTAATTGGGAGTTTATCGTAATTTCTGGTGCATGAGGAAATTAGATCAAAACTAGAAGTTTGAAGCGGATAAAATAGAGTCTTATCTGAATACCCCTGCTGTTAAAGCTGGACAAAATGAGGTGAAACAAAGATCAAACGGCATTACTTAGTATCTCTACTTCTGGCATCCTGCTGCAGTCGCTGCAGGTACGTTTGGTGTTGACTTACCCTGAGCAAGAGGAGGAGTAATTGTCATGGCTTAGTCACTCTTACGACGCTATTAAACGTGCAAAAATATTGTACTAGAAGCACTTGGAGTTCTCTGGTCTTTCAGAAGTTATCAAAAACCTCTGCCTTATGAATTATGACTCATTCAGCTTGACGGGTATAGTTCCACAAGAGTCAGAATACATCACATTGCCATACAAGTTTGTATGGGGAGCCACTTCACCCATCAATATATTGAATCACTAAGCATAATTATGTGGGTACGAGAATCGAAGGGATAGTCTTGGGGCAGTTTTGTCACGTACGTATACCCGCTCTGTGCTTAAGTTTTCCCCAACGCTTACACTTTCCCAAGGGATCATTACTGAGACGGGGCGATCTTTAAAGTATCGGCTAAGGCAAAGAAAAAGAAGGGGAAGTGCAAGAATCCGTTGGAGGCAAGCATCAGGCTAATCAGAATGGAGAAGGAGGAATCTGTTTGGAGCTATATTCAAGCATCTAAATCAACTCTAATGGTGGGAGGCGCCCCCCGAAGGGTGGGCATATGACATAATGGTAGGCTATCATCACTCTGACAACTCTCCAACTCTCTTTTTTCAACCCTATTTTAAGCAAGTAACTACGTATGCCATAAAGATGAAAAAGATCAAGTGGGTTAGAGTGAAGAAGAGAGCAGTCACAGAGTGGGTGGTATGGTGGAGGTGGAATTGCGTCTCGGGAGGCACTGGTTGAGTACGCCGGGGAGTCAGTTCCAGAGCCGAAAGGTGAGATCTGAAACTTCCACACATTTGGAACGGCAACTACAAGGCTCAAGATTTTGCCGGGCAGAAGGGCAGTAGTCAATCAGATATTTCAGGGAGTGCTGGAGCAGGTTCGGAACGAAGACCTGAAGATCCGCATGGCGTTGGGGAGGTAGTCCTGATTCGATATTACGTCAATTTTAAAGTCCAGGTGGTAATAAGCATCAGGGCGTATATGGTCTGTTACTGGAGTGCATGTGGTTGAAGGAACTTGCAATGTCTTCCTTTTTCTTTGCTCGACTAATAGGTGGGAGCTCTACCGAACAAGATGAAGAAGCCATTCGACTATACAATTGTATCGAGCTTCTCGTCGAAAAAAGTATCCCGACCCAACCCCCCCCTCTTGGCCAGACCTGCGGAGCTCTACGAACTCTTATACCATAGCTACAGAGCAGGAACGAATTCCAAACGTGGTGTATATACAGAGACTGGTCAGAATTGACAAATATAGACACAAAGAGCCAATGATCTGCTGGAAGAGGCATGCGGCAGGAGAAAAATAGGCAACCTTGAAGCGGGCGATGACAGAGGAGCGTATGGCCGAGATCTACGTCAGGAATCTCACGAGGCTCGAATGAGACAGGTTCTTCGTTGGAGCAAGACAGCACACCTATCCGAGTAGCAACATGATAAACAAGGACAACATAGTTGGCGTTCCCAGAGACATATAAAGGTCGTTTATATCTTCGGAGATTGGTTGAGAGGTCGGATATCTGTTAGAAACAAGCGTTCTTCACTATAAAAGTCAAACCCGAAGGGATGATAGAACTAACTAAAGAACATCCAGATATACCCCTTCCCCTTGTACATACGGGATACCATTCCTCACTGGTCTCACTACCTCACTGGGCTTACCATCTCACCGAGCTGCATAAGCTGCATAAACTGCAGAATTATTTCATTCCAACAGCATCCTCCTTTACAGCAGCGCTTCCTATGGATATACAGATAAAGTTGTGATTGCTGCATTCGGTTTACGCACAAATTCGGCGGAACTACATTGGGAATACTTGACGACTCTGGTGTCACCTGTCAGTCAATGTGTATAACCAGCTCTCTTGCATCGGAAATGAGAGTCATGCAGCAGGACAAGGTCGACTGTACACAGAGCTATGCTGGCTTCATGTAATCATGTGGACTCAAGAACTGGACTTTTCCGTGAGATACGTCATTCCTATGGGAGCGGAGAAAGAGGACCGTCTACGCTACGCCATCATATACAACTCAAGAACTTGGTCAAAGAGGAGTTCAATGAGAAATATATACAGAGATACGGCACAAAAGGTTTTTTGCGGGATAAGGAGGGCCCCCATTCGAGTTAACCCTTACACCTTTGCTACTTGAACCCCACCATGCGTTGATCGGAATGCACCCATCTATGGATGGAAAACGGCCGAAACGTGCTGATGGCGGGTCTTCCACTCATACTGCGTGTCTCTGGAGAATAGGCTCGAGTACTTCAATGCTCTTATGGAAGCTAATCAGAAACTACAACATAGTGCCCCCCTGTCTACCCTGGCTAGGGTTTCTGAGATGGGATCTCAAAACTATATAAACCGACTACGCCTACAACGACTTCATGTGCACAGCGCGGTTTCCTACTTGAACGGGGGGCTTCCACTCAAGGGAAAGTGGAACCCCAAGCGCTCTGGGATATGTGCCATTGTACATAACACCACGGGCCCAACATCCCCAGGGATTGGGGGAGATGAACAAGATGTAGTACTCAAAATAATTTTTACCCCGCCCGTGATCTGTGTTTGACAGGCCTTCACAGGGAGCTGGGAGATGGGAGCTGGGAGATGGGAGATGAGAAGAGGGAGATGAAAGATAGATATCCTATAGAGAGGGGAAGAAGGTGAACTGATTACTTTTGTAATTGGTGAAATGGGAAGTTTCAAAATCGCCATGATGGCTTTTGTATATACGTCTTACAATAAAAATAAAATAAAAAACTTACTCTCTATGGTGCGGTGCATCCGATGTATAGGTTGTATGGATGGATGTATGTATGTATGTATGGATGGATAGATACAGTAAACCATCCCCCCGGGCAAAAACATTAGAGAATATCTTATCTTATTTCAACCATTAAAAAGCCATCTACATACAACATCTATTTCCTGCGAACCCACCTGACCTGACCTGACCCGGCCCGACCAACTGTAACTAAGTAAGTAAGTAAGCAAGCAACAACCCCACCTCGAGCTCTTTTCTTGCCTCAGCCTCTTTCACATCCCTCTTTAGACTCAATGTGTAGCATCCATTTCGTACTTCCGTTCCGTATATATTTACTGTATAAGCTACGTATTCTAATCATTTTGAAGCAACTCGAAAGAAAAATCAATGGCTACTTTCTTATTTGCCTTCCTTAGCCTGGGTAGAAGTTTAAGTGAAGTATTACTCTTGTGCGCTAATTCCTAAACGGTATTAAAAACTTGGAATATCTGTAAATGTAGATGTAGACGTTGGCTGTGTAAAAAACACATTTAGTAGTAACATATGGGATTATATTGCAGGGTTTCCATTTTGATGTTGAATTCAGAACCTATCTGCATCATGTTCAACCATCCGCCAACAGAATAAAGGGCTGTCAAAAAAAAAGTAAAACCCATTCTCCCAATCCCCTCTCTTTCATCTACCCCACCAAACTCCCCGTCGCCTCTGGCCACATACCCACCACTAACGGCCTATTGGGCAACCTCCCCGCCACAGGCGCCAATATCTTCATTCTATGCTTCTGCTCCTCCACATCGACCCTATCCACATCATTACCCTATTAGCCTCCACTAAGCCTAAAAAAAACCAACCCCCTTTAAAAAAGAAGATAAATTGGGGGTACTTACACATAAACAAAGCCCATTACGCTCGCCTCAGCCATAACATCCACTGGGTCATCGACATCACAGTGTAGCAGCGCAAGCACGCAATGCGTCAGCATTGCTGTTGGGGGGTCAATCCTCTCCAGTAATGGTAGGCTCATGGTAGGGTCTACGCCGTCGAGCCCCCCCGGGAAAAGAGAGATGTTGCTCATTGACGACGCTGTGTCCTATCCTATCAGCACCTTACACACCCTCGGGGGAGAAGCATACATACAATCATTCAACCCAAAGATCCTCAACACACCAAACTCCACCGTCATCGTATAGGGGCTCAAGGTCCTCTTTGGCTCTCCAAAAAAATACTCTTTAACTTGCCTCGCGCGGGAGAGCTTCAAGAACGACTCGTCTCTATCCACGCAGCCACCCGATTTTGGGATCTTCACGACGGAGATGCCGTTAGTGGTGGGCGTGTCGTAGCGCCGGAGCATGTCGGAGTAGAGGCGCTCGGAGCCGACGACCACGAGTGTGGTGACGCTGAAGTCAGCGACGGCGTGTTGGATTAGATCGTAGTTTTGGGGTGTGGAGAATTGGAGGGGAGTGTCGATTAGAAGGCCAGAGGATTGTGCTGCCATCAAATCAACATTAGCTTAGCTTTTTATTTTTATTTTAATATATCGATTTTTCTTGTTGATTGGTTGGTTAGGTTGAAGGGTGGGGGGGTATACCATCTTTATCCTCGCCTAGCCTACTCATCACCGCCAATGCCATCCTCGACACAAGTTTCTTGTACAACTTCGGGTTCGTCTCGGGGCTCTCAAAACCATAGTAATATACCAGCGGCAGCTTCACAGGGACCAAACTCGGCCCGCTAGTAGGACTCGTTCCAAACCCCTCCTCTACATCCATAATAGTGCTGAACGTTGTCGCGGTCAACGTCCCAGGTAGACTTAGTACTCCTTCCCGCGGGTCAAGGTTGACTACACATGGCTTTCCACCCTGGCGGATTGCGTAGCCCGTGAGGAATTTTATGAGGGAGGTTTTGCCGGCGTCGAGAGGGCCGATGATCATCACCCGCGGACCGACAGCGGGAGGGGGGGTTGAGGTTGAGGTTAAATTTTGCTCGGAGGCTTGCAGTCGCAGCTTGGACAGCGCAAAGTGTAGGTTGGTGTACGTGGGGATGGGCGTCTCTTCTGCGGTGTACTCGACAGAGGGGGACCCACGGCATTCGAGAACGCACCCGTGGTGCGTGTAGATGGAGAGTTTGGTGCCCGTGAAGGTGTACTTGTGCCCGAGGGGGAGCTCTGTGCCGAGGATTTCGGCGGTGCCCGAGAGGAGCTGGGTGGAGGAGGAGGAGCCTGGTGAGTGGATTTGATGTGTGCAATTGGGGGGGGGAAGATGGGAATGGATAGATGGATGGGTTACCTTAACCTCAACAGACTCACTGAAGCCGACTTCAAAGCGCCATTCGCAGCCTTTGGGGAGCTCGTGGGTCGTGACGGATTCACTTTGCTGTAGGAGGAGGTGGTTAGCTTGGGGGGGACTTCTGAGTGGGTGGAAATGGGCAATTGCGGCAGGACGGACAAACATTCAGCTCGGTGAGCTGCAATCCGGGGACGCTCATTGCATCTGGCGTGTCTTGTGTGTGTGTGTGTGTGCACGGCACTGGTGGGGTGTGTGGGGGATAGTTAAATGGGTTGCGTATATTGTAGGAGCTGATGGGTTGTGTTGAGGGTAAGTGGGAGAATTCAATTGAACTTTCGTATAAAGAAAAAGCTGACTTCAAAGGTTGTGCAGCTCGCTTAGGTAATTCGCAAACTCTCGCCAAACACGGCTGCAAAGGGTCGAACTTTGGAAATTCTTCTTCCACAGCAACAACAAAGCTCACAGCTCACAGCTCACAGCTTATCAACTCACTACTGAATACTACATCCAAGGCCCCCATCCAGCGCGAGTGGCTTTTTAATACAATTAATACCTCCATCTCTCCATCCAGCTTCACAAACCAACCATGTCCGACTCCCTCCTGCTCGACGAAACCCTTCGGATCACCTCCATCAACAGCGCCAAATACGACCGCGTGTCACGGATCTTCGCCTCCCGGGACGACCTCACCTTCCACCTCGACATCCACCACGAGCTATTCCCGTGTTTCGAGGACGACACACTTCAGCTCGTGCTGGCCACGACGCTCAGCCTCGACGGGAGGAAAGACGACGAGGCTAGTGGGTGGAGGGAGGCGGCGGATGGAGAGGGGAGTCTGGCGGATGGGTTTGATTATGTTTGTTTTGGGAAGGTGTATAGGTTTGAAGAAAACGGGGAGAATATGTAAGTGGCTCTATATACACATTGGGGATTGGGGAATGTGAATGAATGAATGAATGGGAGGGGGGTTCTAATGGGTGGTGAGTGCAGTAAGGTATTTGCGTCGTTTGGTGGACTTTTGATGTTCCTAGAGGGGCCACATAAGCGGCTGTCGAACTTGAGGCAGGATAATATCTATCTTTTGTTGAAAAAGTAGGTGTCTGTTTCCTTGGGGGGTAGTGGGGGGAAACCCTCAGTGGCTGTGTACAGCAGAAATTACAGTCATTCCTTCTGCTTTTACGGCAAAGTTACCACGTCTCCATCGTTACGACAAAAGAGGGGACCAAGGAAGGGAGGAAGCGAAGGGGGGGTCGAGACTTGTTGAAGTAGATGGTCGTCTAATTTCTTCAGCTTTTTCTTGTATATATATCATTTATTTTTTCCTTCTGCATATGGTTTTTTTTCTTTTATACTTTTTTTTCCAACACGGCGCTTTTTGTTCCTTTCTCTCTACATCAAAAAAATTGCAAGATGAGGAGTGTTTTTTCTTATTATTTTGTGTACAAAGAAAAACCTTTCAATAAGCCAAACCCCCATCTAAAAAAGACAGTTATGGAATTAAAGCCAACCCATAGAGAGTATCTACAAACCCCTTGTTGACACCTTTTTTTTATCTTTAAAAGAAAAAAGAAAAAAAATTATTGTCCTGCACACAAAGTATCACCCTTTCCCCCGCTTCTGTTTCGGGGGGAGTATTTGGTATTATGCAAAGCAAAAAGAAAAACCCGGCATCAGTATGAAAAAAAACATCACAATTAACCCACCCAAATGGCCTAACCAGTATTTGTGAGCTGGTTCGAGACCGCCAGTATTATTTTTTACCTCAGAGGGAACTCGAATGTCCTATGAAGCCTCGACACAATCTCCAGATAATGCGGCTCGTTCTCTGGCGTGAGGATATTGTGGCGAACAAAAAAGTCCTAAAATCAGCTCACATCAATTAGCCACCCATTTCCCTTCCCAAAGAATCAATCACCACTCACCAATATCACCAGCGCACAGTTCGGCTTGAACTTTCCCTCCCCCAACCTCCCCTTCACCTCCTCCACCCCCAACAGCTCAAACCCCTCCACCTCATCATCACACGGCCTCGGAACCACATCCTTCCTATCGCTCAAATCCAGATCATAGCAGTACTGGACCTCTGGCTGCAACAGCCCACTCTCCCCACCCGCACCCTCACTCCTAACATAAAAGTAACTAATCGCACCGATGCATTTGGCCTTTTCACGGACTAGGTCTTCGGGGAGAGAGGCCTCTTCGGCGCATTCCTTGACGACGGTCTCAAAGGCGGTGTATCCGGCAGCTAGCCCACCCGCGACGGTATTGTCAAGGTAACCCGGGTATGTTGACTTTGCCCTGGAGCGGGTTGGGATCCAGAGGGCAAGGCCTCCCGGGTAGGCTGGGTCGCGGATAAATGCGGAGAGATGGACCCCGTAGGTGACGAGCCCAAAGAGTGCCGCTGCACTGCGCTCGACGGTGAAGAGTAGCTCTCCGCGTGGGGCGTACACGGCGTAGAGCTCGTCTCTCCAGCCGTCGAGAACGCGGAAGAGGTGCTGCGTGCGCCAGAGAGCGAGCGTGGCCTGGATGTTTGACGAGCGTTCTTCAGCGGTGCTGCCTTTCAGGGTGATTGTGTTGCCATTGGGGGACCAGTGCGGGCCGGAGAGGTGCGGGTCTCGCAGGGTGCTGGCAATCGAGGGGAGGAGGTACCCGATGGTGTGGGTTCCATGGAGGAGTAGGGTTAGTGTCGAAATACGCTCAGCGTACAGGGAGGGGTGGGAGGAGGCGGAGGGGAAGCCGTCACCCTGATTAAGGAGGTCGATGGGGGTGTAGGCTGGCATGGTTGGGTTGGGTATGGTGGGTT
>Ga0307511_10007785_pt1 | contig 10768 bp, 8 predicted proteins | sample 13_EM_MG_FD_200266 | JGI IMG/M metagenome (GOLD analysis project Ga0307511, IMG submission 200266) | Populus trichocarpa ectomycorrhiza microbial communities from riparian zone in the Pacific Northwest, United States - 13_EM | ecosystem: Host-associated > Plants > Roots > Unclassified | place... | reverse complement strand
CTCATATAAAGCAAATAAAAATAAATTATGAAGCTCAATTCCTAATAAATCCATTGTTGAATGATGAAATTATGAAACATTCAATATAAAAAATGATACAATAAAACAACTTAAATCTACTTAGGTTAACTCGCAAAACTTGCGACGTAGGTCATGAGATTAGGATAACTTTATAGAAAACAAACTGAAACAAATGACAAGGCATAATTCATAATCAACCAAATGTTTAATGATTAAACTGGGAAAAAAATCAATTAAAAAATAAACAAAAAAACTCAAATCAATCGGGTTCACATGCCAAACTTGTGACATGTGTAATGAGACTAAGATAACCACAAAGAAAGCAAATCATAACAAATTATAAATTCCAATCTCCTATAAACCAAGTGTTAAATGATGAAATTAAGAAAAAAAACACATTTTTTTTTGAAAAAAAGCGAGAGGAAAAAAAAACTATTCACAAAACAAAACAAACAGAATGAAACTAAAACATCTTGTATGGAATTTAACCGAGAAGTCTTGAATTGAACAAGATTCAAAGTGAGATGAAATATATTCCAAGTTGTTCTTTTTTTAAAAATAGTACAAGATATACCAGTCATTCCAAGCAAAACAGAACGAAATTGACAATCTTTAAACCATTAGTTTACTTAATGGCCATATAGTACAAAAGCTTTTGCGTTGAGGGGGGATCAAAAGTGGAGATCGAGTAAAACTGAGTTAGCGTTCAAAGCAGCTAGTCAATGTCGGACATGAACCAAGTTAGGTTCGAATCTTGCCTTAAAATGTTTGCTGACAATTTTGCAATAGTGGGAATATCTCTCATGCCATACATTTTATCGAGCTAAAATTTTATAGGAAGATACTAGACACATGAAATTATATTGTGATAAAATTTCAGATCAAGTAGAGGTTGGGAACATAGTATTTAAATTGGTCGAAGTTGCTATTACTATTTTGACAGATTCGTTGACAAATTGTTTTTTTTTTTGCTATTTCCAGCTCAATCAGTCTAAATTTGTAATGGGTTAAATTTAGACAACAAAAAAAAGATGAAATGAGGCTTATTTAGGCCATAAACTTTTGCATGAGCTTAGGCTACAAGGATTCCTAATGTGGCCTGGATTCATTGAAAATTTGGAGTCATTTCTTTTCTAAGATATGTGTGTGGCGTCCTAAGATATGTGTGTGGCAGCTAGGGGCTCTATAAATACTTTAGTTCCAATTGTCTTTTATTTCTTTTGATTTTCTTTAAGTTTAAGCAGCTTAGAATTTTATTCTTAATTTATACTTTTGGGTATGATGAATAAGCTAAGATCCAAGGCTTGTTTGGACTTAATTATTAATTAGATTCCAGGTACAACTCAAGGCTTGTTTGGATCCATACTTTCAGGTTTATTAATATATGTTTTGGGTTAGTTTTGTAAGTGGACCAATTTAGACCATAATAGTAGATCTATTAGCGTTTTTATTTTCAAAAATATAAATACTCTTTATAAGAACAAAATATTCGGACTTGACAATACCGTTGCTGTCGAATTTGTTTAGTTTGTGTGAGAGAGATTCTTGTATTTTTTTGTTTTTTAATTAATTAAATTGATTTATTAAATATTAATTAGTTTTATAGTGTCTTTCTTGTATAATTTGCAGGGTGAAAATTCTTATTCCAATAATAATGTATGTTTTTATTATGATATATTTCTATTATATCTGTTTGGGCTTTCTAAGACCCATTGCGAGAATCGCATCAATGTCTAATTAAAAGGATTGGTCTTCTAGCTTTCTGTGACTTTGTAAGATGATGGACTGTATCATATTACAGGCCTAGAGAGGCGAACCAAGAGAGCCCATTTGTTAGAAAGCTGGGGGGAGGGAATTTTTCAACGAGTTTCCTGAGCCTGGATCAGTTAAAAATGAATCTAAATTATATAAATCTTTTCTAGTAGCGTAATTAAACTGAACTGAAGATAAATTTGGAATTTAATACCAAAGGATGGTGAAAATGAAAGCGAAACTTTTGCTGCTTACTACCACCATTCTTTCGTCTCTGCCTTGGAAATGCCGAGTCGTATCTCATTAAATGCAGGATGCTTCCCTCATAATTAAGGTGGGTAAGTGTTGTTCGTCCGTTTACTAGTCAAAGTCTCCATCTCTCTCTCTCTAAAAAAATAAAAAAAGGGGAGGATGGAATAGTCCTACGGGTAATGTATATGTTTTGTGATGCATTTGAGAAGATTGGCTTTTGTTTCTTTGTACTCTGTTCAACATTTTTGATTAGTACCAATCCATATTTCACCTCACAGAGGGTGCTGCCATGCAATAAATCATAGTCGAGCAGAGCAGCATTAGCCTTGGCTCTGCCTATCAAGGGTTGAAATTAGCAATTGTTTAAATCCAGCTCTGGTGATCAAAATGAATTAATTAGGATTTAAATACATTATCTTTTTCCCGAACTCTTTCTTGCCAAAAAAGGTTGTTTCTTGATTGGAGGAAGTAAGCACCTACTCCTAACTGTACCACCAAAAGGCAGACTGTCCAGCACCAAGAACAAAGTCAAACCATGAATCCTAACTGTTTACCAAAATAAAATCAACTGCAAATTTTATAAACAAAAGAACGAAACAAAAAAATAAAATAAAAAATCTCTCATGTTTAAGTATGTGATGGGTTGTGAGTTTCATGACCAAGTTGCCTCGTACACTTGCTTTCTTACCCCTTCCAGGCTTTGGACTCCGAAGAACGAACTTTCCCTTTTATTTCTTTGATTTTTGTTTTTGTTCAACAAGCAAGAAAAGCTTCCACTTTCCTTTTTTGTTCATTTCTTTCTTGGAATACTTGTTCTTCTGTTCTTGAAATTAATAATTCAAGTAAATTTAGACCACAAGCAAGTAATAGAGATGATGGAATATCTTGAGCTTGCTGCGATGTCATCGTACAAAGACTCCCTTAAGGTTCTCGAGGCTGATATTCAGCATGCTAATGTGTTGTGAGTGTTCTCTCTGAGTGTTTCTATTTTTCCTTTTCTTTTTTGGGATATTGGTTTTCTTTGCTGTTTATATTCGTTTAGTTGCTTGAGATTCTGCTGCTGTTGAAATTCAAGAAGTTTTTGGCCTGTGTGTTGTGTTTCATTTGTAAACTGTCATCTTTTTTCTTGTAATGTTATTATTATGCTATGGAGAACCAGAAAAATTCCATGATTACATGTACAATTCAAGGCTTTTCTCTGACAAAACACTCATCTGGGCAATTATGGTTTGTTGACAGTCCACGCTCAGTTCTTGTTGATGAATTGAAGTTATAGCCTGTAAAATAATAATAAAAAAAAACTTGGCACACCAGAAATGATGCAACTGCTTCTGTTTATAGCTATTTTGCATTTTGAAGAGCAAGCCTTCGTTCTAGAAAATATGGTGTTTCTGCTGTGTTGTGTGTACTATAATTTGCAGAGTTAGCCTCATTTATGCTACTATTTTAGTTTCTATGTTTTGTTTGGATTTTGGAGCACAGCAAAGCATAACTGAATTCTGGACTGCTAAGACTACAACACTACTTCTTTGAGGTTCATTCATGTGTGAATTTACTTGAGGGTTGACATTTGCAGGGCAGCTTCTATTCCAAGAGCCAAAAGTGGTTCCTGTCTTCAAATGAAACTGGTTTATAATCACCTGGCACCCATATTTCTGTTTTTGCTCCAATGGATGGATTGCTCATGTACATGTCTACTTTCAACTTATTTTAACCTTTTCCACATTGTTGTATACAAGGTCGGTCACTGTTTACCTGCTTATTATGCTTTACTCTTTCAAACTAATCAGTTTATTTTTTCCTTTTCAAGAATCAAACAACAGTTCTTTAAATTTGGTGATCTGAATAATTACTTCTGTTTTTAGGTATGCTCAGACAGGAAGCTGAAGATTTCTTCATGCGGACGGAAAGCAACTATTAGGCAATTCTATGGTGTGTAAAAAAAAATGTACTTCCTCCATAGTTTTCATATCTAAAGAATGACTGTTGATAAAATATACAGAAAATGGTACAAGGATGGGAATGGTGGCATATATTGCTTTACAGAACATTCATCATGTTTCTGGTTTTCTTTTTTTCATAAGTGATTAGTTACATTGAGACCTTTACACAGGCATTCATTCTTGAAAGCCATAATGTTGTTACGAATTGTGTTTCCAAGACTTCTTGGTGATAAATCCTCAATGGGATATAATATCTTGACATCCTATGTTTGGAATTTTTTTTGGTTCTCATGCTTAGATATATCTATTGAAGTCTGACTGACTCAAAATTGCAGCTGTTATATTACCATCACTTCAGCGTCTTCATGGTGATACAAAGGAGCCAGACGTAACTCAGGAAGAAGGCCACTTCCTGGAGATGATTGTCAAGAACAGACTAGAAGATAGGAGGAAGCGTTCAGATGTAGACCTGCTGAGGGAAGACGAATGTGGGATCTGCTTGGAACCTTGCACAAAAATGGTTGTGCCAAGCTGCTGCCATGCAATGTGTATCAACTGCTACCATGAATGGTGTGTAATTTGTAAAGCTTCACTGTTTTCTCTTTCATTTCTGATACTGTCCACCATTACGTGTAATAGTGGAAAAGGCCCACAGGTTTAACATTTGACACCCATTCTTTGCAGGAACACAAGGTCAGAATCTTGCCCATTTTGTCGAGGCAGTCTGAAGAGAGTAAATTCAGAAGATCTTTGGGTTCTCACTTGCAGTAGTGATGTGGTTGACACTAACACCGTATTAAAGGAAGATATCTTGAGGTTCTATCTTTATATAAACAACTTGCCAAAAGATATCCCGGATGATCTATTCCTAATGTATTATGAGCACCTAATCTAATCAGATAGACAAGGAGAATGACATTTCAAATTTGGATAAAAGAAAAGCAGGCCATCACATGGACATAAAGTCTGGTGAGGTTTCCACATTGAAATTCCTTTCATAATTTATTAACTGTTCAGAATAATGTAGATGATCAATGGAAGAAACCCTGGCTATTGTGTTCAGAATGACATTGGGAATGTGTAAGCATAAAGAAAGGAACATGGAGATACTTCAAACGGTGACATCTGCCTCTTCCAATTCTCTAAGAAGCTTGTTGCTTTGGGAATTTGTCACGGTATCATGAATTGACTTTGATTGTTGGACTGATTTATGGGAATGGTATGCTGAAGAATGAAAGCCAGTCATGCATTTTGCTGTGCCATTGAAATCTTTAGATCTTTATCTTTCGAACAATTTGGATGCTTTAATTTTTAACATGCTGACCTTCTTAATTGTAACATAACTATTAGCAAGTTTCCTTCAGTATAAGGGGTGAATTCCATGCTTGTTCACGTATTTTTCTTTTTCCTGCTTTTAGAAAGGATTCCACAATCACATTTCAGTTGAAAGGTGAAACATTAGATGCATGAAGAAACTTGTTTCTGTGCTCACTTAGTGAGTTCATGATTATGTGTAGTATTCTCTCGAGTTGTCCATGTGAAGCTTGAATTTGCAAAATTCTCCATGAAAATGATACCAGAACAAGTTGGTCAATATAATATTTTGGTTTCTTGCGTATTGCATGCATGCATGACAGAATCATGAATTAGTAGTTTGGAGCTACTATATTCCACATCTTCACAATACATGGATGAACAAATTTGCTATTGTATTCTCAGCCTTGTTTGATTGCGTCAGTAGAGATCAACTTGATACTTGAAATTTCAGTTTATGTCACTACATAATCTATAGGAAGAAAAGGTCAGAGTTTGTGAAGAATGTCTACATGGTATGATTTCCTTCTCAACTGACCAGAACAGAAGGAACATAATTGTGATCTGCTAAGTATATGAGTAGAACTGTTGCACTGATGCCTGTTTCATATTCTGAAAGGCACGCTCTTTTGTTTCTCTCTCTCCTTATTTCTCTCTTTTTTTATACACCGTTTCAGAACCCGGTCTGTAAATACCATATATAAATTTTTCATGGTTGAAATGTTGAAGCCATTATGTTTCTCCTCAGCATCATATTGCTGAAGGTTTAAGTCCCTAACTGAGAGCAGGAAATGTTGAGTCCTGCGCAATCAACCACTCAGGTTATTCACATTGATTTCCTTGTCATAGAAGTTGACGCGGAGAAGTGTGTCGAGAATCTTATAAAAGCAAGACAATATGCAATGCTAAAGTAGAGTCTACCTGTGCTGCTGCTAATTCCAATAGGATCTTAGCATGTTCTGAGAGGAAAACTATAGAAGGGGAGGATAGAAGGGTTAGAGAAGAGGGCACAAGGATTGCAGGGTAAAGAGAAAAGGCAGAATTCTGGCTGATATTTAACTGCGTTGTTGAGATGACCCTTTTTGCCGTCTTCAAAGGTAAAAAACAGAAAAATTGGTTGTGCTAGAATGTGTTGCACATCCTATATGATCTTTAAACCCAGAAGTCAACCCTTCGAGGAAGTAGTTGGGAAGTTTTAGGTCACAAGCTACTGGCAAATCATGTAGATATGAGTCTATTTTAAGGAGAATTGCTTTAATTTGACAAGGCTCGCAGATGGCGGTATTGGGGTAATGCCAAACAGTTCTAGCATCATGTATACATCAGATGGAATTTAAAATTAAGACTATTGAAAGAAACTAAACGAATTTCAATATTTTATTCTGAATCTGGCAGTAAATGAGTGGTGGCTCGTTTTTCTTAGGCTAGGGTCGCAGTCACCATCCACAGTGTTGCTACCAGCAACTGTAACATTATTGAGTAGTATTGTGATGCAATAACCAACTTGATCAAGGTGGGATTGGATGTATATAATGTTACACTGAAACACCCTTGCTGACAGGCTCCAGGAAATTTCATGTTTGCAAAAAGTTGTGAGAGAATCATTTTTCGTGTAAACAAGCATGTTGCAAGAAATTGAAATCTTGTCAGCATATTATCTTGAACAGTTATTTAAATTTGAGATTTAAGTTTTAGCACTCACTCTGTTATGAGATTCAAGTGCCCTGATGTATGGGTTTGCTTTTACAAGGATATGATAATGTAGTCAGGCAAGAAGAAATCCAATTCATTGAAGCATTATCAACCTATTCTTGATGAGAGATTCAGAGTAGAATGCTTGTATGATTCGAAGACTAAAGCTGCAATATCATTAGAGTACGTTCATAGGAGGCTAGAAATGTTTTCTTTAGGAACATAAGCTTAGTTTTCTATTTCTGTGAGCTACATAAAATCTCCTTCAGGATCTATCTGCCTGTCATTTTGGGAAGCAAAGCATCCTCCTCTATTTCTTTATCTTGCTCCAAAATCCAAGCAAAGTATCCTCCTCGAGTTCAAATATGTCTTAAATTATGAAAAGAAATGTCAAAGACTGAAGAAAGAATGTCTCACACAGAGAATATTTGGTGACTTCTACATGTATGTTTTGAACTGCTAACTCAAGTACTCAACCATATAGCTAGATCTCATTGACCATAAACACCATTACTGAAGCTTGTTAGATCAGGAACCATTCACTCGTGCTGTTTCCTGCCCCTCAAGGAAGCAAATGGAGGATGACTGTGTTCCACTCAGAAACATGCGACTGAGCACTTTATACATGGCTTCAGTGAGATGAACTCCTTCCCAGTTAATGTACTGAGAAGGGTTTGGGCAGGCACTTGCATCAGATGAGCCACATGTTGAAAACACTTCAAAATTGTAGGGTGGACCTCCTGATACGCAGCATGCCATGAATGGCTCTTTGAATCCGTACTTCTTCGGATTCTTCATAACCATGGAGTAAGCATTCCAGTAGTCAAGATAAGTAATGACAGCATCAGGGAACTGTTTCCTGAGATCTTGCACCGTCTTTTGGTAAACAACAGTATGGGTGTAGGATTGATTGTTTAGAGTCTACGATTGATTGTTTAGAGTCTTCACGCGGCCTAAATCATCTCTGTCATCTACAGGGGCCAGGGCCATGGCCAGTGGCAAGCATCCTGTTGGAGGCAGACCTTGAACAACAATATTTTTCACACCTTTCTTCAGCAATGTCTGTAATTTCATAAAGTCAAGTAACATAAATGATATCAACAGCAATATTGATCTTGCTTGTTAATTAAAATGGAATTATTGCCATGTAGAAGCATGAGAGCTCGGTTATTACCTGTAGGAATCCGGTGATGCAGATGATTGATTGCAAGCTTCCTAATTGTGTCACTTGACACGGAAGATCCAAAATGTATGCATAGTCATTGACTCCGATTTCACCAACCCAGATCAATGCATCATCACGTACTGCCTTGCACTCATGCCTCGATGACACTGCCCCTTTGCATCCCTGACTCTCCAAGAACTTGTTGAACCAAATCATTTGAGTTTGAATAGATTGAGGAGTAATGGCAAGGTTAACGTTGTTCCTGACAAAGAAAGCGTGATTTATTGCCGTGGAGCCAGCAACAGCAAAGTTGACCCCATGAGGTGCGTTGCCCTTGTGGCCAAGGTAAGGTGGCAAGTATGGTAAGGACAATGTTTAAGCTACAAAGTCAATCACAAGCCGCCCATCAGAGTATCTGTTGGTGGGGTGATGAAAGAAGGTGCTGCTGTATGGAGGGTTTGAGACATGGTGAAAACCAACAGGACCTGACGCAGACCTGGTGTTGCCAGTGTCTGTAAAGGAATCACCGAAGGCATATATTTTCTTAAAGGAACCACCAAAGGACTAGCTGTAGCAGTAAAAGCAAAAAATTTCAGAGCAGAAAAAGAAAATAGCAATTAGTGTGATTTGGGAAGAAAAATATGTGGAAGGAGCAACCGTTTTCTCGAGGTTCACAGGCTTAGCACTTGGCAGCTTCTACCTGGGATATGATATGTGCAGCTTGTATATTTGTGATCTTTTTGTGAATTAAACATGTTTGATAGGTTAGTTTTATTTTAATTGGATAATAAAAAATAATAAACAATCAAATAAAAAAACAAATCATTATAACATGGGGAAAGAACTCTTGAAAGTATGTAATTAGATAAAAAAAATAGAGAAAAAAATTAGGATTAAGTCAATCTGAGATAGTATGATAAATATGTAAGCTAGGTAATAAGGGACGAGTTAATTCGTGCTAACCTACAAAACTCGTGGTTTAGGTTATGAGATCGGGTTAACCCAATAGAAAAGAAATTTAAGAAACACTCATATGTTCTTTGTGGTCATCGTTCATTAAAAAAAAAAAACCCTAAAAACCAAGAAACCACCACAAAAACAGCCTCCAATCGCCAAAAACATCAGAATCATCTTCCCCTCATCTCCACAAGTCTTTCTACTATTTTTTTGTGGCAAACCACTTGCCCAAGCTTGATTGACAGCCTACTTGCCATGACAACCGATGGAACCACCACTCAGCCTCCGCACCGAGGCTTGTGGCCCAGCGGCAGAGACAAGGTTTCCTTGCCTCTGTCACCTGGGTTCGAGCCTCAGCGTGCACGCATGTCACCCCCGCGGTGTCTTACCTGCCTACTGGGCTTGCAGGGTGTTCAGTGGGTCCGGGGATTAGTTGTGGTGCGTGTAAGCTGGCCCGGACACCTCGGGTTACCAAAAAAAAAAAAAGCAAGGTAAAACAATTGCGTTGTCTCTTATTTTTATGAGTTTTATTATTAAATTGATATGTTTCGAGTTTTGATTCATGATTATTTGTGTTATGTTTGATAATTGAGTATTTTGTTAATGTTGAGATAATTTTGAATTTTGAGTGACGCAATTATATGTGTGTCTTATACAATTAATGTTATGTATGAAATCAATTAGGTTTGAATTAGAGAAATTAAGGTTTAAATTGATTTTTGGATTACTTTTCGTATTTAATAGCATTGTTGATTTGAGATAAATTTTGAGTTTTGATTATATGATTATTTGTGTTGTGTTTGATAATTGGGTATTTTGTTGATGTTGAGATAATTTTGGTTTTTTAGTAATGCTATTATATGTGTTTTTATACAATTAATGTTATTTATGAAATCGATTAGGTTTGAATTAGAGAAATTAAGGTTTAAATTGATTTTAGAATTACTTTCTGTATTTAATAATATTGTTGATTTGAGATAAATTTTGAGTTTTGATTATATGATTATTTGTGTTGTGTTTGATAATTGGATATTTTGTTGATGTTGAGATAATTTTGGGTTTTTAGTGATGCTATTATATGTGTTTTTATACAATTAATGTTATTTATGAAATCGATTAGGTTTGAATTAGAGAAATTAAAGTCTAAATTGATTTCTAGGTTACTTGTTGTATTTAATACTATTGTTGATTTGAGATAAATTTAGTTTTGATTGATGCAATTAGATAATTTTTTAATTAGTTGATATTATTAATAAAGTTATAGTTGATATCATAACAATACTTCAAAACTCAATTACCAACAAATCAAATATTGAAGGATAAACTAAAAATAATTAATTTTAAAAAGGGATAAAAAATAAACTTAAGTTAACATGTTAAATCCACAACTTGATCGTGAGACCAAGATAATTTCATACAAAAAAATTTGAATAAAATAATAGAAGTCAACTCTCAAGTAAACTAAATAATGAAATGTGAAAATGAACAAAAATCAATTTAAAAAAATAAAGAAAAAATATCGAGTCAACCCGAGTTCAATTGACTACCCCACAATCTAAAATATAAGATTAAGATGAATTTTCTTGAAAATGAACATTTATGTGCTTTTCTTGGAATCAATTTTCTTTCACTAATAATTTGAAAAGGATTTAAAAATTATAGTTCTTCGTAA
>Ga0307511_10007784_pt1 | contig 10768 bp, 12 predicted proteins | sample 13_EM_MG_FD_200266 | JGI IMG/M metagenome (GOLD analysis project Ga0307511, IMG submission 200266) | Populus trichocarpa ectomycorrhiza microbial communities from riparian zone in the Pacific Northwest, United States - 13_EM | ecosystem: Host-associated > Plants > Roots > Unclassified | place... | reverse complement strand
TGAGAGAACAGACAGACCGGTGGCCTATATGAGGGGGCGAAACCTCGCAAAGTCCAAGGGGTAAATTGTGAGCTCTCGCTGGCGTGTATTGGTCGGCTGAGTGAGAAAGGGCGGCAGGGAGATATGGCGAGGAAAACAAAATGCGTTCCGAGGCTTGTGTAATGGACCGGGGGGCTGGATCCCGTATGAGCAGTAGTGTCAGAGGGATGCGTGGCAAAACGGGCGGAATGTAAACCTTATTACACAGCCGGATTCACTTCTCCCTAAACCACCCAAACCGCGCATCGGGGTACGCGATCCGGAATGGGACGCGGGGTTCCCAGAACTCGTGAGGTTCATCTTGGATCGAGTCGCAGTTACTACAAGAGCGGAGCGCAGCCATAGTAAACAGAGAGTGCTCGAACACGAGTGGATGTTGGCGGGTACCCTACGTGCGGCAAGTGGGAGAAAAGTGGGAGGATACTCGGAGATCGCGAAACGCCGAGTGGACGGACTCGTCTTGAGTGTGCACGTGATCCGAGTTGCTTGCCTTTTTGGGATATGAAAGGACCGGGAATAGCCGGGGCTCTGCTTCACATGTACACTTTCCGTTTTTGAATTCGAACCATAGGCTGGGGAACACAAAGGAAGATTTTTCGCCACCAAATCGTCTTTTATTGTCGGCCGGTCGTGAAGAAGTTTTATGTCCATATTGAACGAGACAAAGATGTGGAAGTTTGTCCAAGCAGGGCGTGTCGGCGTGACTCTGGGGGTGGCGGGTGAAGTGGGAGGGAAATACTGAATGTGGACGAATGCAATGGTCAAGTTTGCACGATTTTTTAAGCACAAAACGTAATACACCTTATACTCTCAGGAAGACAATGGTTACTACCTAGTGTTGGGGGCATTTCGTTACCAACCTGCCAAAACGGCACGTGCCTGGTGTATTGCCAGCCTGGCAATTGGCGAGTGTGGACGGAGGGGTTGGCAGAAGGTGGCAGGGTATGCTAAGCGCTTGTTCGGCTATGCCGGACGAAGCCCAGGCGGGCCCTTTTCACAAAGTACGCACCCCGTAATTCATCCCTCCGCGACCGAAACCTCAGCGAACTCGTTGGTGACTACTCCTCGAAATTTGGGGAGGGAAAACTCCGGACAACCGGGTGGAAAATTAAATGCGCCCACTAAACGAACACCGTGAGCTGAGCTGCGCGGAACGCCCCCAGACACGAGTTGGTCCAAATGTGGCACATTTCTGGAACAGGTGCCATCGTGACTTGTAGCCGAAGCTGGATTCGGGCAGGGTCGGTTGAGACCGTCTGGCCTGACATAACACAGCTTGCGGAACTCCCCCCCGCCATCGCACAACTCCATGACCCGCGATCTCAAAGGAATTGGCGCGACATGAAAATTGGGTTACGTTGCATTCCGTGAGGGAGGAGCCGACTATGAACAGTCGGGTCAAGCGACCCAGGACCCAGGACCCCACAGATACAGTATCTTATGAGGCTACGGATACTCCTGGAGGCGAAATACATAGATTGGTAGCAACGCGAGCAAAAATAGACCATTTTTTCATTTGCCAGTCCTGCCAACAACTGCCAACCCCGGCAGAACCCGTCGGAACTGCCACCTGCCTGGCAGATCCCTCACGGAGCAACTGCCCCCAACACTATTGCTACCCCTCAAAACGGGGCTACCTGTATATCAAAAGGTGTAGTACAACAACCGAGGGAAGTCGAGCAACGCCAGCTTATGAACCCTCATTATCTCATGGGTTTGGAATTGTCTTCGCGAAAATAAGGGCCATCCGGGTTAGGCGGGCAGGTTCATAACATCGGAGACGGACAATGGCACAGAATAGCCATGTAATGCAGGATCAAGCGGGGTCCCCGCGGTGGGATGAAAGCATGAGTACGGACTTCGAGTCCAGGGTTGCCAGCGGCCGCCCGTAGCTTGTAAATGCAAGCGCCGGTGTCGGCGCTGCTCTAGTCAATTCACCTGGGGAGTAGATTCCGTGCTCTTGCTGTCACCCGAATGACGGGCGTCGAGGGGACTAGATAGCACGCCGGGGAAATGGGGTCCCTTCCCCGTGGCTGTTCAGACCGGATTCCTGCCGGTAGTCGTCCCGTAAGTGACCCTCACTTGCTCCTGGCGCTGCCAGGGGGTCATGTGCAATGAAGCAGCGTCTACCACCCTGCCACCCATCACTGGTCTACCGCGCCCGGCTTAATTTGGCCTTCCGTTGATATACCCTAAAGGGATGAACGAACCCGACAGCGCACTAAATCTCTGTGTACACCTCAAACGAGGCGAACGATCGTAATTTCTTCGCTCCTTGAGTGAATACTGGGCGGGGTTTGCCGGTCGGCGTTTATGAAAACACAACCGCTTCCTCATGTTCTCCACGTTATTGTCCTCACTCTAACCATGACCTTGAGCTCCGCTACCAGTGGCTCTTTATCCATCTTCAAAGATGGAAAACTGAAGCCAGGGATCTACAAAATCCAGAATCTCTACGCTCAGACCTACACGGAAATCCATGAGCATTCAAGAGAGGCATGTTGTCGACGGGCGGGAGCTCTCGAGGAGGGAAAAGGTCTTGTACGTCCATTTCAGTGGTCTATGGTTCGTATATCTGACGACAAGAAGTGGGAAATCAAGCCTCTTGGGGCCGGATACTCAGTCAGGAGGGTGAGTGTACCAATCTGTATCGCCAGACCCAAAAACTGCACATTTAACGACGAGGGGCCCAGGTTGAGCCGGGCAAGCCCGACCAGTTTTGTGTTCCAATACACCGGCTGGGAGACGGAGCTCATACATCCATCGGGGCTACCCCATATCCCGTAACTTGGAGACTTGTGATCGCCGAGGACAAGGAACACCGTGGGTTTGAATATGTCCGGTTGGTCTCGGGGTATCCCAAAACCGCACTTACCAGCTGCTAGTCTGTACTGGGAGAACACGAACCAGGTGTGGGATCTAGCTGGTGGCTCGAACACAGATGGCACGATAGTCAGGTCTCCCTCACCACTACGGCTACGACTAAGCAGATTCACGCTCTAGGTGGTGATCCACGAGGACTCGCCACCGCCCGAAACCTGGCGGATTTGGAAGTTGATACCATTCAGGGTCGAAGACGTCTTCGCACCTTCGCACTCATCGTCCGAAGTGCTCAGCTCGGGCCCCCTTCCTTCATACGATGGGTACACGCGGCAATCGTCTGCTCGCGCTCAACGCGCAGAGTCTGAACGCGACGAATTAGGCACAGTGGTAACCGAAGTCACCGTCGTCGCTACTCGTAAGAGATATCGAGTTGAAGACACGTGAGGAGTTGCTGCCTTTCATTTATATGATGTTGGCATGATTAACCAAACCCCTTGTTCCCATTGACATCGCTAGGTGCTTTGGAACAACGAAGCTAACAGACCCCAAGGTGTACGAGGTTGAACGTATCCGTGATCGTCTGTCTCGAGGAGGGTGGATGAATGAAAACCATCCCCATGGTGAATGGGTTGCCCAAGTTTTGTCTGTTCGATCCCTCCACAAACGCATATCTTATTGGTATAATGCATGGAATAGGAGTGAGGGTGGGCATTGAAAGGTGTTGCTAGCCTGGCCACGTTTGAATTGGAGTGCTGGAACAGTGTAATTTAGCAATGTCAGCAGGCTGTTAAGCTCCTTCATGACCTGCGGAACGTCCAAGGAGTCAGATAACGAAGGATGACAAGCGCGCAGAGGGCGTGCAAGACGACCCTCTTCGAGCTGATCCTTCCGATCCTACAGGGAACCGAGAAAACCAGAACGGTGAATGTTGATCTGGTGGGTACTATCATGTGGACCAGTCTCGCTGTACCTGATAAAAGAACCGACCCAGTGAACACCACAGAAGCGTGGGCTAATTTATCCGCGAAGTCATTCAAAACACTTTCCAGTGGGTGGAGGAGGTCTTGGTTTGGTCCCGCTTTGCACCTTTTCGATCTCAAGGCGGCGGGACGAAGCTTGAGGATGTTGAACCTCTCGGTATACAGCGTGGCGTGTAGTGCTGGACTGTCGTGACGTGTTAGCCTCACCAAGGGGAAACGTAGATAGATGCCCGACCATCCAAGACCTGGGCGGGAGGGTACCGATGATCATCCGCCTCCCTCCTCTTCCTCTCCGTCGCTCCGATTGATGACCGAGCACCATTCTCCACACAGGCCACCCTCTGCTTCTTCCTCCAAACCATTTGACCTACCCCGTGACTGAACTCAACCTCATACCCCCCCAACTTTCTTCCCATCATCCAACAACTTGCTCTCACACATCTTCGACTCCTTCTCAAACAAGTCAATCACCTGGATGTGACCCCTTTCCCAGTCTCCGTCGTTGACCTCGACCTCGTATTTGTACGGCTTGATGCGGTACTCGACCGAACCAGAGGTGGTCCCGATACGATCCCAGAGAACAGCATGCGAGAGCTCAATGAGGCGTTCTGTAGTTCTAGGGTGGAAAGTGAAAGGTTCCTTGTGAATCAATAACACCCCTCAGTCCATCTGTAACAAGAAGAATCTAATCCATCCCGACCCCTCCCCTCGCCAGGAGGCTCGTAGCGGCTTCAAGTGTGTACCTCCAGTAGGGTTCAACGTCCTACGGCTTCACCTTTGAATCTGTACCCAAGGCACCAAGTTCGCTGACGCGCTCATCCGACCAGTAGAGTTGCTCGAGGACATCCATCCCAACACCCTGAGTGTCGGCCATAGCGGTATCTTGCAGAACCCCTGTTCCAAGTAACCTCCCGGATCTGGGAAGGCGTGTTCCCTTCATGGCCGATATCATGCAGGCCAGTTGTCGTCGCGAGGTGATTACTTCCGTCGGGAGTGTTTGCTCACCGGTCTCCGATCCATGTCTCCTCAACTGTTGGTTAAGTCGAATGGGATGGCGCGGAAGGGAACACTGTGACAACAGGCCAGATCGTCTGCGATCGGTGTTCACCTTGCCCTTCGTGATCGAGAAACAAAAGTTTACGTACCGAACGGCCGGCGACGGCCATTTTCCCCGTTGCCGTGATCGCATCCGGCGATGTGGGCGGTAATCCAACTAAGGAACTGTCCTCGTGGCTTGCACCGCCCATCCTGCAGAAAGCAACGACGAAGGATATCGAGTCACATTTTTTCTGCACTCTTTACACAACGGGATAACGATGTCGAGGTTTCTTCCGAAACGACGATTAACGGCGGGCTCAACCGGAACAGGTCCAAGCTCGTGTATGATTCCCAACCATTACTGTTATCCCAACCCACTGATTGTCCGTAGCAAAGAGGCAGCGGTTCATCGATGCTACAAGAGTGCTTTTAGACGTCGCAAAGGAATCAGCTGATGCGTGTCCTCCCCTCAAATCATGTCTGGGTGGCATCAATGCGCTCATCAAACACTACGATGTGCGTTCGCGCCGTATGACACCCCTCCGTTTCGCTGACAGATCCTCCGTAGCAAATTCAAGATGTGAAAGACAAATTAGAGGACCTAATCCCTTGGGTGGTGAAATTGGAGGGTAGTCTAACGCAGGCAAATGCTGGAGATCACAAAGAGATGGAGAGACGAGCACAGCTGGCAAAGTGCGCATTGCACTATATACCTCTCACCACACTAAATCAATCCTCTGTAGGTCTTTGGATGACATAGAGACACGGTCTCGAGTGCTATTGGAGAAAGGAAGGGCGGCTCGGATCCTTGATAAGGCGCAGGACGCTCAAGCTGTCATCAGACTCATTGACCAACTTCAGAAGACGATCCTCATCTACCAGGTATGTGTGATGAGCTGCTGAATTTGGTCGGGATTAAGATGAGCCATGAAAGATGTCCCAACAGCAATCCATCTACAACCAGGTCACGGAGTTGACAGTATGTTCCCCTGTGTTCCTGTGCTGTCTTCACCTTGAATCTGACAGATTGCTTGTTGATTCAAGTCTTCATTTGGTGTATTTCTGAGAATCAACGAGGTAAGATAGCCTGAGTGTGTTTTAGAATGTGGCTGATGAGTTAGTAGAAAACCCCAGAGATGACCAGAAAGATTGAGTCCATCCTTGCACGGATGGATAGACTTGGAACAGTGGTGAATGGTGTGGGTAATGGTGTTAAACTTGAACAACACATGATCTTATTTAAGTGAATATCATTTGTCCTCCAAATGCAAACACCTCCATTAACCCCACCTCAGGACTCTTGAGAGTATCAAAGATGAGCTGTTGGTCATATCCAACAATCCCAATGCTACTGGCCACCAGACAAGTAAAGTGGATATGCATGGTATTTGTGAGCTTGTGGAAGTGCTCAGGGATGCTGTTGTTGAATACCAGGTAAGCCTCAATCTCAAGGCACACAGCCAGCCAGTAGAACCCCTTTCTGAACACTGGATAGTTTGCACAGCAAAAAGCAATTTATGACCAGAGTTGTAGATTGATTGTGAGTTACCAGTTACTTTGCCTGAGGGGATATTAGGTACTGAAATTTATTGCAGGAAGCAGGTCAGATATTTCTGCTTTTGGTTGGTGCACAAACTCACAGTTCAACAGCTGAATTGCTTGTGTTGAGAACTTGCCCCTACGCTCCTGGAGCAGGATATCAAGACAATAATTTGGGTTGTCTTACAGGGACACGTGTGGCTATATTGGATGGAATTGAGTCCTGGGCAAGAGATTTTGACAAGTCTCCTGTATACTGGCTGAATGGGCTTGCTGGAACTGGCAAATCTGCAATTGCCCAGACTACTGCCAAGCGTCTACTTGCTGATGGGATGTTGGGGGCTTCATTCTTCTGTTCCCGTGATTTCAAGGACCGCTGTGACCTCCACCTCATATTTCCCACTCTTTCATTCCAACTTGCATGCAGATACCCTGGGTTCCGATCTGCTCTCATTCCTCTCCTCCAATTGAATCCAGATATCAAATCTGAAACACTCTACAACCAAATGGAGACCCTGATTATTACCCCACTGAGGGAACAAAAAGACACTTCAATGGTGATAGTAATTGATGCACTTGATGAGTGTACTGATGATGAACCAGAATCCACCATCCTCTCCATCATGGGTCAATTTATTGGGGAGATCCCACATATCAAGTTTTTTATCACTGGCCAACCAGAACCTCGTATCTAATCTGGATTCCGCCTTAAGCTCCTCAGACCATTGACTGAAATCTTCATTCTTCACATGGTTGACCATTTCATTGTCAACACAGACATCCAACAATTCATTGAGGTTCAGCTTTCTGAGCTTGCGGAACAGTATCAGCTCACTGGGTGGCCAAGTGACAAACACATCAATCTGCTCTGCCAAAGAGCAGCTGGGTTCTTTGTTTATGCTGTTGCAACTGTCAAGTTTCTGGATCATCCATACTTTACCCCAAAAGAACAGCTGGACAAGATCATAAACCTCCCAGAACACACCACCTATGAGGGGGCTACACAACTTAAGAACAAAACCACTCTTGACTCTTTGTACACTGCAATCCTTCAGATGACACCAAAATCCAGTGGGGAAGACCCAGAACTGAACTCCAGGATCCAGTCCATCATTGGTGCTGTTGTCTTGCTTGTGAACCCCCTTCCCCCATCAGCAATTGCTGAACTCATTGGCCTGGAGGCATTGCAGGTCAAGAAGGTCCTTACCCCACTCCAGTCACTACTTGTACTTGGTGAAGACCCCGACCACCCTGTGAAATTATTCCACAAGTCATTCCCTGACTTCATCACAGACCCATCTCGCTGCCTCAACAAAATGTTCTATGTCTCCCCTGAAATCCATCACCACAAACTCATTATCAACTGTCTGATATTAATGAATGGTGCATTAAAACCAAACCTCCTATCACTCCCAGACTGTGCCTTAAATAAAGAGGTCAAGGATCTACAAGATAGGATCAAAGTTCACATCAGTCCTGCACTAGAGTATGCCTGTATATTCTGGTATAATCACCTTGCCAAAACAGGGGAGGATATTGCCCAAGTTCTTGATGCTCTTCATACATTCCTAAAGAAAAAATTTCTACCATGGTTGGAGATCATCAGTGTTCTGGGAGCCATAAGGGATGCTGTTGCTGGGTTGAAAAAGTTTATCCTGTGGCTCAATGAGGTTTGTTTGGTTCACTTTAAGGTACTGTACATAATTAATCACTTAAGTTAGGTGGCCAAGAACCAGGAGCTTGTTGGGATGGCCAGAGACTACTTCCATTTTGTGACCAAGTTTTTTGAAGTCATCAGTGTTTCTGCACCCCACATCTACCACTCTGCATTGGTGGTGTCCCCTCAATCCTCAGCTATCCGAGAGCATTACTATTGTCATCCCTTCTGGCATCCCAAACCAAGGGTGTTATCTGGGCTCCCCAGCTCATGGGACCAGGCTATGATTCTTCATGGCCAGTATATATCCCATGCCTCATCACCATGTAGTCAATCCTTTTCAACACTTTCACCAACTGCTGTTGAAGAGCGGGACACACTTACCCTTGAAAAACACTCCAACTTCCATCATGCTGCCATTAAAACACCATGGCCCTCAGGGACCTACTTCCCAGCTGCTCTGGCCTACTCACCAGATGGTCATTCTCTGGCTTGTTCATTAGGATCTCTAATTATCATCTGGGATATACAGACAGGTGGAGTAGTTGGGGAGATTGGAATCAATGTCCCCAGGAGTTGCAGGTTACCTGCCTTAGTGTGGTCATGTGATGGAACCACAATTTATGCTCCCTCCATGGCAGTTGGAGGCAGCTGGGCTATGACTGCATACAGTGTTGCTTCTGGAAAGGAGGCATATACCAGCATGATCCAATCCTCAGTTGAACCTTACCTTTGGCCACATGACACCTCTCTCTGGGCAATGACAATGGTGTATGATAGTGATTCCCAAGCCACCGTCAATATCCTTGAAATTCAACCCAATGCCACCAATAACCTCATTGAATCATTCCCCATCAATGACTTGATTAAACCACACTCTATCAGACGCAATCTCCAGCTTATACCCACAGGGATATCCTTCTGTCCAGATACCTATCAAATTTCTGCTGTCACCCCTACATCCTACCCCATAGGCACACTTTTTGCCTTGGATATTCGGGCCCCAAAGGTTTTATTACAGGAGGAGGGCTACCTTCATGACAGTGCAGTCTGCTTCTCTCCTGATGGAAGGTTATTGGTAGCTGCTAAGAAGGACCATGTTGTCATTTGGGAATATATGCCTGAGAAGAGCTACACCCCACAAATGAACCTCCTGTCTTACAACCGCAGCTTCCTTCCAAACAAATTTCTGGGTTATCATTTTTCACCACCCTCATCAACAATCCTGATATCATCCATAATTTATCTTGAGATGCAGCATTTGGAGGGTCCCAGACCCAACCCTCCAAAAGGGAAGGTCTACTATGCTAAATTTTGTAATAGTGGCACATGTGTTGTAACTGCAGCTAGCTCTGGGTCAACAGTTGCAATTGTCAACCTACGAAATGGCTCATCACAGTACATTGACACCAAGTTCAAGATACATGATCTGGTTGTCACTAGAAATATTCTCCTGATACAGGGGGAGGACATGCTTGCTGGATGGCGGCTCACAATGGAAGGCATAGTGGGCAATATCCTTAGCAATGGAAGGGGAAACTGTGGTGATAGACTCTGGACCAAGCCATTGCCACTAAATGAATACTTGCGGTTCTCAACTAATGGTGATATTGGGGTGATTAAGACATCTCAGGACCTCATGTACTATAATATGGAGACTGGAGAAGAGCATAACCCTAGGACAGCTGGTTTACCTCCACCCTCCTTGTCCCACTGGGAGAATTTTGAGTCCTATGGGCGTCCCAGTATATTCCCCACCTGTCACTATTTCTCCAAAAACGACCAACCCACTTATTCAGGAGATAGTGATCCATGGCTTCAGGAGGGGTGGGTCAAGTATTCTGAAGGGGAACACCAGCACCAGTTTTGGCTCCCACCTGAGTGGAGACACAATTGGCATGAGCCACATTGGGTTGAGAATGTTACCACCCTAGTACTTAGACTCAGGGGGTACCCCCCAGTTATTATCAAGTTTTAGGTAGGATCACCTCCCCCCTGGGTGGCCCAATAACATCTTCAGGTGTAGTGACTGTTGAGACCATAAGCACCAACTTATGTCTCATTTCTCCCATGTTTCCACAATGCACCCCCCTTGTCTGCCCAGGTCATCAACATTATTCCAATCCCTGATATTTAAGTAGCCCTAAGGAACAGACACTGTATACTTTTAGTGGTGGGCCAATGAAATCTACAGAATTCATGATCTGAGGGTGTAATTCAGAATCCTGGAACAATGGTGAAAAAGAGGAGTGTATCCTCACCTTGAGTGATAACCAGAGATTGTGAGGGGGATGGAGAATGAAGCCAAGGTTTGGACAAGTCCAGAGGTAAGCCAGAGGGGAGTGGGATAGGGATGTTAACTTTGGAGGGTACAGTGTACAAGGAGTTGGACCACCCAAACCCCACCTTGCTTGATTAGAAACAGGGAAATGGAGAACTGACTGGGGTTGATGCTGGTGGAATGGAAGTAACAAAGGATGAGAGAGGCCGGTTAGGTGGGCAGGTTCATAACATTGGAGACCAATACTCAGTCAGGAGGGTGAGTGTCCTGATTTGTATCGCCAGACCTGTCAGAACCGACCTTGCCAACAGGCCTACTGAACCGATGCTAGTCTCTCTTAGAGCTCGGTACACGAAGTTATAGGGCAACCGCGGATTTCTTCAGAGTGGGTCGAGACAGACCACTCCCGTA
>Ga0307511_10007783_pt1 | contig 10770 bp, 12 predicted proteins | sample 13_EM_MG_FD_200266 | JGI IMG/M metagenome (GOLD analysis project Ga0307511, IMG submission 200266) | Populus trichocarpa ectomycorrhiza microbial communities from riparian zone in the Pacific Northwest, United States - 13_EM | ecosystem: Host-associated > Plants > Roots > Unclassified | place... | reverse complement strand
AAAGCGGATTCATACGAGGTTACATGAAAATATGTGCGTAACTCAACTACGCCCAAACATGCTCGCCAGCCTGCCACCCATCCCATTCTGAACCCTAGTCGAAATCATCCCAGGGATCGGATGACATACAACAAGAAAACAAGTTTTAAGCCTGGAAGAACCCCTGCCATGAAAACAACTACCACCAAGGATACGGACTAGGAAGTGGTTAACAAGACATTAATGCTACAAGGCAAGATGAAGTTAATCAGGGAACGGAAGTGTCTATAGTGCCATGCACCTGGTCACACCTTGAAGGAATGCAAGAAGCGAATATCCAAGGTACCTATGCGCTCTGCCGCACAAGTCCTATCCCTGCAATACACCAGCAAACCAGTTATCCCCAAGAATAACTACAAGGGCAAAACCAAGGCAAAACCCCAGTCTACTGAAGAATTAGACCACAGCAAGGTTCGGGTCAAGGTTAACGGCCACTCTGCATTAGCCCTTGTGGATTTAGTGACCACCGGCTGAGATCTCATTAACGTACACTTCGTACACCTATACGGCCTACCCACTTTAGGAATAGACAAAAAGTCACTCAACACCTTGATCAAATGATCAAAGGGTGTAATAGAAAAGGCATGTCATGTTCTGATGGACTACCGAGGATATACGGAAACAACAATGCTCTATGTTGTGTATCTTGCAGGCTGGGATATGATCCTAGGCAATTCAGCGCTTACAGCCCTGAACGCCTTAATCCCAGCAGGTCCAAGGCCTGTCACCATCCAACCTGACGGGATGGCACTCTTTGCACCGAAGGAATGGAGGAAGGAAGGGCTTGCTACAGAGCAAGTCACATCTGCTGCTCTCACCATAGAAGACGAAGTATCAGACTATCTTCTACCACTCTTCGAATTAATGGTTTCAGCCATGAGTCTCGGAGAAAGTCAGGAATTCAACGACTTCATTGAATTCGCTCAGTTATTTCCGGCAACCACACCCATTGAGTTGGCACCCCTCAGAACTAACAACCACCGAATCTGCACGAAACCCGGCTCTACATGGGTACCAAAATGGCGACCCTTACCCTCCAAATTTTATGCTGAGCTCACGAGACAGCTCAACGAAGAAGAAGCCTCAGGCCAGATTTATTGTGCAGAACATGATACCAATGTGGTAGTCCTTTTCGTACAAGCCAAACGAGATGATCCCACCAAACCTCGGCGCATCTCAGACGCTAGGGCCTGGAATGATGCAGTTGATCCCAACCACACACCCCTACCAAGCTTTGAGGAACTCATGGAGCTAGTTGCTGCTCGGAAGTATTGGAGTAAGATTGACCTAGCAGATGGGTACCACAACGTCAGAATCGAAGAAGATTCGGAACAACACTCCACCTTCCTCACACAAATGGGTTATTACCACAGTCGCATCATGCAACAAGGCGACGGGAACGCTCCTGCCACCATGGTACGGGCCATGTATGCAATATTTGAGGACATGGTCTTTAAGGACCTTGTCATCTATCTCGACGATATTATTATCTTTTTAGATACCTACGATGAACATGTAGTTAGCTTACGGAAGTTTCTATAATGACTTCCAGATGAGAGGTTCTGGTTGAAAGCTAGCAAATGCTAGTTCTTCACTACACATCGAGATATTTTAGGACATACATTAACTCTGGATGGGTTACATATGGATCCTAAGAAGTGCAAGAAAATATTGGACTTCAAGGTTACCAGCAAATGCTGGGAACTATAAGGTATACTCAGCGTTGTCATATTCCTAATCAAGTTTTGTCCGGAATTGGCCCCCTGATCAAGGACCCTGTCAGAACTACAACGCGAAAATGCATCCTGGAGATGGACAGACACCCACACAAGAGCACTCGAGAAAATCAAGGAACTTGTGAAATCTCCACAGATTCTCAAAGCTTGGGACCACTTCTCGGAAGAGCCAAAATCCCTGGTATGTGATGCTAGTGACATTGTACTAGGATCATGGATAGGACAAGGAGAACTAGGATCAATTCGACCTTGGCGTTTTCTTTCTAGGAAATTCAGCCCCGCACAGGTGAAGTAACCCACCTACCAAAAGGAGTTAGTCACTATTGTTAACTCCTTGAATTCTTTTCAGGCTCAGCTCTGAAACCACAAGTTCACAGTTCTTACGGATTACCAAGCACTACTCTCTTTCCTCCGATGACTACAAACATCTCAGAGGCTGGCCCGATGGTAAGCTTACATGCGAGGATTCAACTTGGTCATTGAATATATGGCTGGAAAAGAAACCTGTTGGCAGACGCTCTATCAAGGAAGCATAAATACTCTCTCTATCCCACTGAGGAATAAGACTTCATCCCTCAGAGCATCGATCCTACCGAAGACAACAGCAACGTTTAGGACCCTTCCATCGCTACCAACAACCTATCTATATCTCCAATTCCAGAAACATTCACAATTGTTTCCTGTGGCTGCATCAACTTCAAGCACACGAACTGCGAGTACAACAAGTGCGCAGGTCATGACGAAAGCCTCGGTCACCACCCCGCATGTCCCGACCTCGACGACGAAAACGATAGGGACTACGAAGATTACGACGATATCAAGGATTAAGAAATCCAATCAGATGAGGATACCCTCTCCACCAACCCCGAAGAAATCTTTGACGAGTATGAGTTCGATCCTCACCCCCATATTGTTGAACATGATCAATTATATGGTTATCATCACATCAGCGCTCCCGCAGATAATACCTCCTCCATCACCAACGACGACAATATTCCCGCCAAAATTACAGACGTTATCAATGATGCATGGGAACACTACAAGAAGCATCGAGAGCAACACAATATAGACTATCACGACTACTACTGTTGCTCACATGGTAGCTCACGTTAGCACTGAAATCGCTACTTTCCCACCACCAGATGCTCAGTTTGCGGAACCTACGGACATGGATGTTTAAACTGCACTCTAACGGACACAGTTTATTAGAAGGAGAAGGAATTCCAGTTGAGTCAGCGAGACTCATAGAAATTGAAAGCCACCACTACCCCTCCATATAACACCCCCTCCTCTGAAACTCCCGATATTGACATTCCTGAGCTTAATATCAAAGAAGCCCCAAACTATACTCACATGTAGTCTGCGGAAGAATGGGCAATCAGGAACGCTCCTATTGCCCACCACGAACCATGGTGCCAACAACCCGCACAGAACCACCAATGGGACTATAACATCAAGATTGTACCAGACGAGGAAAGAACTCCCTTCCTCTCTGCTGCAGTCACCAGCCGATTACAACGCAACGCAGCGTCCAGAGAAGCTACTGGATCTAATCAAGGTGATAACACCCTCTTGTCCTCTACTAATCCTATGAGATATGTGACAGGAGTGGGATTTATGCCCCAACAACACCACACAACCAGCAAGGAGAACAATCCCGTTCATGATTCTCAAACACAGGAGAAGACGTCAATTCCTCCTGCACATAGTGCCACTCGTCGCTGCAAGTTCTGCCAAGGCGAGGGACACTATGCATCAACATGTGAGGCAAAACGCAAGGCAGACTCAGATCTCAGGTATAGAATCGTACTAGCAACCAATTGGGCAAAAATATACTTTGATCTCAAAGATGACCCCAAAGATGACCCCGACTTCCATCCCGTTGCTCACGTTAACAAAGATGATAGAATGAGGGACGCCCACATCGCATGTATCAGGATATGCCCCATGTGGAGCCAGCTCTATAACACTCCAGAAGGGAAGAAAGGAGTAATCAAGGACAAAGGGTTCTTATACAGGAAGAATGGGAAAGGAGAATGGAGGTTGGGTTTACCAAGCACATTCGACATGAACGGTAAGAATTACCTTAAAGATACAATCAAGGAAGCTCATGATGCTATGGCACATGGCGGAGTTGAGAAAACATCGAAATGGTTGACTGATAAGTTCATTTTCCAGCCATTTTTAAGGCTCGTTAAGGAATACATGGCTAGTTGCAATACCTGTGAATGGACGAAGTATAGCAACAACACCCTACTGGGACAAGTAACTATGTTACATGTGCCTGCAAGAGCCTGAATGGATATCACTATGGGTTTTCTTAAAATGTGTCCTGTTTTCACTTACTGCTCCACCTTATACCTGAACATGCCTTTGGAAGATGATGATATGATTTGCTTTTCGAAACTTTGAACAATTGTCTGTAGACAATCAGGATTTATGTTTCTCATTCCCTTTTCTGATAACCTTATGGCGGGTAATGTGCACTACGCCTCAAGTTTTAAGTGAGCATAAATCGGCCAGATCTGCGAAAATTGGGTAAAAAACTCGCCCTTTAACCTATTAAGGTAATTTTATTAACCAAATAGGGCAAACTATGCTTCAGGAATTCTTCAAAACTCTGTAGATCCCCACCAAATCAGAAAAAACTCGCCCCATGGTGCACGCTAATAGCGGAGAAGTGCACTGATACCTTCGATATGCATGTTACTTCCGTTATTGGTTATCCCAATTACATTGTTTTTGATCGAGACACTCTCTTTATGTCAGACCATTTCAAGGATTGGGCAGCAAGAAAGGGAATCAAGTTGTAACCGTCCACCGCATACCACCCTCAGACGAACGGTCAGTCAGAAATTGCCAACAAGTCAATCCTCCAAGCAACATGAGCGTGCAAGTTCAAAGGAAATGAATGGCTGTACAAACTCTCTGAGATTCAGCTCAAGTTGAACTCTAGAGACCATAGCGCAAGACAAAACAGTCCATTCTTTTCACTTCGAGGCTTTGAGACAAAGCTAGGTCCTTCTTCCTTGCCCTACCCTATTACTCCTTATACCCCTGCAGAGGAACGTCATCTTGACACCTCTCGCAACCTATACTCCTCCAAAGTCAAGCAGGCAAAACAAGCCAACAAGAAGCGGTCTATTCTACCACTTCTTTCAGCCGGCCAAACGGTTCTACTCTCCACGGAGAACATTAACCTCTTGAACACATCTAGGAAACTGAACCCTAGAAGGGTCGGATGGTTCCACATCCAACACGTCAACAGGAAGCAGAACAACTATACACTCGACCTGTCAACCCACAGTCGACTTCCTCTCATCCACAATACCTTCCACATCAGCAAGATCAAACCTTATGTCAAAAACGATTCGACGAACTTCACAGGCCATTACGAGGAACAACCTGGTGAAGAAACGGAAGGGAGATAGGAAGTCGAACGAGTACTTGAATTTCGTACTGCCACTCATACCAGCAAAAGCCAATACCTGTTGCGATGGAAAGGGTACAGAAGTGATAACGATGAGTGGATCAACTTCGAAGACATCAGCCTTGAAATTGTTCAAGACTTTTGGACAAGCGGAAACTATTGCAACACCTTCAAGCTACGAAGATCCTCCAAGAAGCACAAATAGAGTCACACTTGAGAAACGCCTAAGTCAATTGTTCAAACTGAACGAGTCAGAGTTCCCGCCCACAGTCCTGACGATCAAGACCTCACCTCCGCTACTACCAACCTTGGAGAAGATATCTTGGATGTTTTTCTAAAGTACTAATTCGCACCGGTTGAATTAACCTGGCAATCTCGCGTTCCTGCTTTTTGTTTTAATTGTCCTTCTGAATTGATAATGGAAGAAGGTATGGCAAAAGAGGTATCTATTGGAGGTTTTCATGGTTCCTTATGTCATGAATGTTTACTATGGATGATTTGGAAGTTATGTTCGTCTCCCACAGTTCTTTGCGAAGATTGCTCTTCACATTACTGTCGTGCTTGCACTTGTTATATCGGACTACCTCCAGCTTGGGCAAGACAACAGGAGTAGGAAATCCTTTTAAGTGAGGAAGTGTAACAGAAGACCGTTTCTTATAATTGTATTAGTACGTATTTCCTAGCACCTATCATGTATACCAGAAAGTTCGGGCATAGTACCTTATGTACTACTGCCTTAAGCGTATCCTGTCCTTATGTACTTTTCTTTATCATGATGTATTACGCATCCACACCTGTATTTCTGAGTACTGGAGGCCTGACCTCCCATAACTGAATTGATGGTCATGGAGGAGTGCTTTCTGGAATGGCGGGAAAGCAGGTTTTCTGGAAAGGCTAGAAAACAGGTTTTTCAGACTTTTGAAGGCTTGGCGGCTAGTATAAGTACTGAGCCGTTCCGCCCTTCTGAAGCAGGATTCTCTGATCAGATCACTTCAGACAGAGTTCAGACCAGGCTTAGATAGCTTCAATACAGAGAGATTACACCTGTTAATTCTCTTCCCACTTGGGAAATCTGCATACTCTCAAAGACTCTCTGAGTCCTCAACTTAGCGGAACCAATAACAGACATACACTATCACTCCTGGTATAGTGTAGACTCTGTTAAACGGCCCGCGGTGCTACTATTGGCATCGCCCATTACACTTACAAAGTCATCGAGACTATTGGAACCCATGCATATAGGTTGGAAGTACCAGAAGGAACTTGGTGGCATGAGCTCATTTATATAACTCTCCTCAAACTATTCCGAAGACGAGACGACCGCCAACACATGGACAAGGATAAGGATAATGAGATATACGAGGTCGAGACTATCCTAAACTCCAGGAAATATGCAGGAGTTATCAAATACAGTATACCATGGAAGGTAGGAGACACATGGGAAGAATTCGAAATGTTGGACCATAGTCCTGATAAGCTCAAGGAGTATCATGAGAAGTTCCCCAATAAGCTACGAGACGAAGGAGACGTTTGAGGTTCAGACCTATGTCAAGGATAAATCTTAAAAATTCATGGTACCTTTTAACCTCCCTATGTGTTGCCTTTTCCCACTTGGTTTTTTGGCAAGAGGTTATGTTTTTAACGGCCATATCATGTATGTATAGGGTACACCGGTCTTGTTGGACTCTAGTCATGGGGGATTGTTGTTATTTTAACAAAGTATTACTACCTTCCTACTGAAGTTACCTAAGCTATTGCTAATACCTCTCTAGAAGTTCAGATTGTGTGTTCAGGTGCGGATGCCTACCTCGAAATGGAGAGTAATATTATGGCACATGTAAAAGACCTCCACTAGAGCACCGTAACCAGGTTCCTACTGTATTGTAAGACACTGCTGACAAAGTGGACTGATCACCTAGCAGGCATGTGCAGATAAGTGCGTCAATGACGGCATTATTGAAACTGGAATAGGGAAGTGTGTACTGTTAGAATTGGCCTCATGTACGTTATCTCTTCGATATATTTCTGTTATATTCTGAGAAGTGTCATTCATATGTTTCTATTCATTGTATTATAAGTTCAGCTCATGAATATTTTTTTTAGAAAGTCTCACCCAGATCTGATTGTACTGGACGATGCCAATAGTAGCACCGCGGGGCGTTTAACGGAGTCTATACTGTCATCCGAGTGATTGTGTATGTCTGTAATTGTCTCCACTAAGTTGAGGACTCAGATGGTATTTAAGAGCATTGTAAGGAACAGGTTTTCTGGTATATGTTTTCTCGATACGTGTTCTATTTCTGGCAGTTTTGGTGGATTTTATTGGGTTATATCAAGGCACGTTTTTGGCCTGTTTTGGCAGCTACTCTTTTTAGACATGTTTGGATTAGGAAGGATTATATTGGGATTAGTCTTGTTGTTTTTTCCTTGTAGTTTTCTCGTCATTTTTCATTATTATTACCTGTCATATTGCTGTATCATTCTGGGTTAGTTTGATGTATGTCAGCTTGCTGACCACCGTCTCCTGTTATGCCTGCCTAATTAGGCAGTAGCTTAGTCTGTTTTCTTGTTGGTTGTTTATCTCGTTGGCAGCTTTGTTTCCATTACCTTGTTAGGCATCATCATGACACTAAACGTGTCTATAATGAGCCATCGTGTATTCATTATGATCTGGTATCATAATGAGTCTTTACTGTTGCCTAGTATGAGTCCAAATAGACTCATTGCCTTAGGAACTCAGTATCTATTAAAGATCTGAATTCCACGGCCTTAGATAGGACAGTTCTCGTTCGGCACAGTCTAGTCTAGCTACCTCAGAAATACACAACCTACACTAGTAATATTCTTGTCCACTTGCACCTCTTGATCCCCAACCAACCCTATACTCAACAAGTCATTAGCTACCTACTATAATCCTATATAGGACATAGTAGGCATGCTTAAGACCCCATAACCACATTGGTAGAGCCGAGTACCTTACAGAACTCCTCTACTAACTTAGCCCACACTTACAAGCATACAGATTTCCCAGGTGGAAAGAGAATTAAGATATGTAATCTCTCTGTATTGAAGCTATCTAAGGCTTTTCTGAACTCCATCTAAAGTGATCTGATCTAAGAATCCTCCTTCTGAAGGGCGGAACGGCACAGTAATATACTAGCCGCCAAGCCTTCTGAAATCTGAAAAACCTGCATTCTTGCCGTTCCACAAAGCACTCCTCCATGACCTTAAATACAGGTGTGGGAGGTCAGGCCTCCAGTACTTAGAAATACAGCTGTGGATGCATAATGCATCATGATAAAGAAAAGTACATAAGGACAGGATATGCTCAAGGTAATAGTACATAAGGTACTATGTCCGAGCTATCTGCTATACATGATAGGGGCTAGGAAATATGTACTAACACAAATATAAGAAACAGTCTTCCGTTACCCTGATAAACGGTTATCAGATTAATACTTCTATATAAGTCGATGCTTTTATATAGTTAATACAATAAGACCCAAGTGGTGTTCTAAGTCTTATATAGCTTTACTCAAATTGAGTCTGGCCCTACACCCTGAGTTATAACTTCGTTTATACTTCCACCCACGTCTCATATATATTCCTGAAGTATTTATGTTGTTTACAGCTCGCCTGTAACAATATATATGAAAGTCGGGTCAGTATCAGGTCTCCCACCACTTATTGGTAGTAACCTCTCAACCTGTGGCTCAACCCACTACTCAGCTCTAACATGCATTTGACTATGTTTGGCATCGATAACCCCCCTACTCTGGCTTTTCAGTTCTAATAAATGTATACCATATAGTTTCACAATGGTTTGGAAAAGAAATACAAATCTTTAGTAGAGTTATTCTGTGGGAACATTCACGACTGTGTTATATTGGAATATAGACTAGACGCATCTAATTGAAGCTCAAGTACAGGAGTACAATAAAGCAATTCACAATGTGCATAGCATTACTAACATCAACCTGATGACTCAGTATAACAACTATAAGGATCAGACGATTTCTTATTTACACAAATATCTGCGTATATTCTATGAAACCAAGAATGTATTCTTATGCTTTTGTGTAGGCGAGAAGGCAACTTAGCGAGGGGCGGCAAGTATATACAAAACTTTGATGCAGCAACAAACGGAAGTACAAGTGTTGGTACAAGACCTCACTATGTCAGAAAAGTCTAGAGTATTGCAGGAAAATACCTTGGAATGTCTGGAGCTGGTGGATGAAATTCTAAAGGATGTGACAGATTACAATTTCCTGATAATCCACCAAATCTATCATTATATGAAACAAATACCAAAATTTGGTGTGCTAGGTCAAGATTCCAATAAGATTAGTGAAACCATGTACAATACCTTTAAGGATGCTTACGAGTGGAGTAATAAAGCTAATTCGAGTTCTCAAATTGTTACTACATACACTAGAGATCACATATTCGCCATGAAGGACTTAACAATTAAAACATGGAACTGGGTAAGGGAAGAGGATGAACTAACCAAGAGCATCTGAAAAAAAGCTCCACAAGGGCAGGTGTATTTGAAATTATAAGGGTAAATTGAGTTGGGTATGGGGAGAAATCTTATAAAGCTGGAGGGTACAATAGCATTAGGTGATGTGGTGTTAACTACATGAGGCTTTTTAATGCGGGATGTTAGGTATACCTATTCTGACGTATAACGACTATTAGAGAGTGGTATTAGTGCATATACATCACTGGAAATCCCTTTACCAAAGTTGAAGGGACAAGGATTCATTGTACAATATGCAAGATATATTACATTAACTATGTTTAAGGGAAACAAATAATCTGATTGGGTTTGGGTTAGAAGACATGGTGCATCGGAGAAGGCAAGAATAGGGACATTAAATGGGCGTAATCCAAAGAGATTAAATGCACTAGTCAAGTTCAACAGCAAGGACGGAATAGTATATCGAGTGGCAAATGTTAGTCTTGTACAATACATAAGTGGACGTATTGTGTAAGGTATGGAAGGGATGCTCCATATCGGATAGGGTACAAGGAAAGAGAGTGTAGTTTTTCCAATCGCAATGATTGAAGGTATGGGGCAACTGATACTATGGGACTTGAGGGAAACCTAGTGGGTGAATAATAGAATAGATCTAGAAACCGTGAGATGACATATATGATTAGCAATAAGAATAGAAATACTTGGCAAAGTGGAAAACATTAATCATAAATGTCATCGGAAAAGAATATCAGACATCACATATAAGACACACAATATTGGATGTTGTTAGAAGTGACTAATAATTGAAGGATTGAGTTTATTGTCACAGAATCAAGTTAATAAGTAGAGGTCAGGTGAGACTTGTAGAATAATAAGGAGTATTTGAAAAGAAGTAAGTATTATGACAAAATCCCTAGACAAAGTGAACAAGGTAGGTAGGAAATGGGAAATAGATTCATGGTTTATAGTAAAACAAATTGGAAACAAGGTGTATAGTATGCATAGTGTAAATGGGGACCTAAAGTATTTAGGGTGGAATATTACCCTGAAGTAATATTCCAGGACTACTAAGTACTTTAAAGGCT
>Ga0307511_10007782_pt1 | contig 10770 bp, 13 predicted proteins | sample 13_EM_MG_FD_200266 | JGI IMG/M metagenome (GOLD analysis project Ga0307511, IMG submission 200266) | Populus trichocarpa ectomycorrhiza microbial communities from riparian zone in the Pacific Northwest, United States - 13_EM | ecosystem: Host-associated > Plants > Roots > Unclassified | place... | reverse complement strand
AACGTCGTTAGGTTAAAGTTGCTTCTACCACGTAAAATCTGATTCTGTACCTCCAATTCAGGGGCCATAAGGAATGGATTGAAGAACATACAGTCGTTTCCGCTTTTCCAAATGCTTATCCCAATTCACAAAGTCATCCCTCTTCTGCTGTAGCGTCCTAGTGTCTACTCCCGAATTATCGCCCTTCTGTGGAGGATTATCTATGCCTAATGGCCATAACAACCTCATAGGGGTAAAGTCTTTATCTTTCGTATCCGCATCTTCGAGCCCTCTAGGAGGCTTCTCATTCTTCGGCGCTGGTGCTGGTGGGGAGGGAGATGTTTTCAAGCTCAATTGACGAAACGCAATCCTCGAGGCTACCGGTGTTATCTGGTAGAAGAAACATGCGACGAATGGTGCATTGCACAGGAGTGGACGGGTCGCCGGGAGGATGTACATTTTAGCAAGCCAGTCAGTTCGCAAGAGGGTCTGCGGGACCCACTCAAACTACTTAAATTTCACTTCCCACGTGATTGAGCGTTAAGTAGGTTTCTATCCCACATTAAACCCCACATTACAGAATATTCAAAAATGTAAATATATCTAAACTACGCAATAAAACAATTAATGCTACATCTCTCTCTCTCTTCACTGAAGTAGCTCAAATCTATCAACGCCAAAGCACCTAGTAGAACTCCCGGTATCAGCCAGTGTGCAAACTCTGGCCCTTGTCCCATTCTGATGTGTGTCAGGAATATGCTCGCTCGCAAATGCACTTATTCTTCAGTGTATTTATTCACTGTATCCAACGCAGTCGTTACCCTCAACCCTACTCGGGTGTCGAGCTCATACGCTTCCCATCTCGCCGCCTTTTGAAGCCAGTGCTTACAATCCGCTGCTTCTGTTGGCCCCGACTCCCGCCAGATGATGACGGCCCATTCATAATGAGCGGTTGGGGCTATTACAAAGTTAGTGGACTGTCCATATGGTTGGCTCCTCTGCTCTTACCTGTCCAGTCATCTTTGAAACCGCCCTTGAGAAGGAACTTATCTATGGATAGCACTTCCTGTAAATGCTCCCTTGCACCATCTAACTCTCCCATGTTCCTCAAGACTACACTGGTAAGGAGCGAGTGGATAGCTTTTTCATCAATAGCATCGTCCTGTAGTTGCTCCTTCCTCCAGTCTAGTGCGATAAGTGATTTTGCGAAGTCATCGTTGTCCATCCTCTTGTATCCGTTCCAAAAATACATCATCTCCTCTATGGGACTAACCCCAACACCATCTATAAGTGGTACGCCACTTTGTTTTGCCCGTACCTGCCATTTTTTGATCTTCCGGTCTGCAAAGACTTCAAGTGGAAGAGATTGGGCCATGAAGCGCTTCTTTCCCATGAAGGTAGGAGTGGCCTCAAGCAAGCCTTCAGCTTTTTTTGCATATATCCGCTGGCAATAGTCTTAGTACAGGGAAGTCGATATCCGCACTAGAATAAACCTACAGCTTTATCGGGCTTTTTGTCAAGGTTTTCTCGGTATAGCTCCACATAGCTTACAGCGGCGAAGTAATGATATAACGCATGTGACCAAGAGTTGAGCTCCGTCAACTGCTATTTGTGAGTTATCGTTATTTATACGGATGGTAGGTGTCCATACCTTAAGGAACGAATCAGCTACATCCTGGTATTTATGCAGGAACATACAATTTCTAACCTCAGGTTAGCCTATACTATATAACAGAGAAGGTTACTAATAACATACATAGCCTTCTCAAAGACCATCAAGGCCTCAACTTGCCTATCACTCGAGTCAATATTGAATACTCCCAAGGAACCCTCCCTATACTCACCTCATTTGAGGACTGGTTGGGACATTCAGTAGATTGATAGCTGCATTCAGGTGGCCGTTCACAGCTTCCATCCTTGCTTCCTCCAGCAACCAAAGTGCACTCGCAGGGTATCTCTGCCTCATGGTCGCTAGGGCATCATGACATCTCTGCCTTGGGTAACCAACCCCACTTGTTGCGTCTTCCTCCGGTAGTATATCACAGAACTGTATAGCATTACCATAAAAGTTGAGGAGAGCGAGTGTTGCTATGGCTCCATGCACGTTATCCGCCTTGGATGCAACCCATAACATTGACAGTCCCTTTTCTCTATCTTCAAAAAATCAGCTTGAAATCCCCGGCAACGATTGATAATTGCCACGCGTAGAACTCACCTCCTCGGAATCCAATGATTGATAATAGCCTCCCCAGACTAGGCGGGATAAGGCTCAAAATCACCAATAACAGCCCAAAGCACAAATTTGATCCAGAATGAATGAATACATCCATTGGCTGCATAGTATCCATGTTGATTGAGTCGACCATACTCGCCCTCCTTAGCTTCTGCTGGTCCCCGGCCAGGTCAGACGAGGCAGACTCTTGCCTTGCTGCATCGGCTGATATATCGTCACTAGCCTTCTCCCCGTTCTCTTTCATCCCGGGTTGATGGGGAGACGTTGTCTGGATCTCTTCCAGCATCAGGTATGCCCTCCTCAGCTTGTAAAAGGCCTTCATGGCGTCCACCACAGACTCCGAAAGTACACCCACTACCGCGGACATCAATTGCGCTTCAGCATGGCATAGGGCGAACTCCGTTCCCGGAGGATAGCTACTGTGCCGATGGTTTTCTTTCTGTGCCCTTCTTCTATCCCTGTCTGCAGAGGCTTCGGCGTCCGCAAGTTGTTCGGAAGCTGTATGTTCGTCAGAGCATGCTCCAGAGGTGTGGGAATGGAAACCCCAGGGTACACGTGCCTTCCCTCATGATCTCGGGCTCGAATCCCAAACTAGCGCGAAGGAAAGCTATCACACCTTGGGCAAGCTATAAATTCACGGACTATATGTTAACATGTTGGTCTCATGGTAAACCGGAAATTTCAAAGGTTTGACCTTATGAAAACTTGAGTGCCCGCCCTCCAATGCAGACTCTGCTCCGACAACGTCGTCATTCATGAGGAGAGCCATCGCTGGTATCCCATTATGTCAACATTCTCTGTTGTAATTCTACTTGAAGAAGGTTTAAAATACCTCTCAATGCTTGGTCCACTATACTCGATAACCGATTAGCAAATTAGATCGGCTCCCATCTACCCTTAGGAAGCATTATCAAGACATACGAGCAGCCGGCTCCTCCAAAGCTGTCAACGACTGAGTTGATGGATTCTTCTTCGCCCCACCAACAAGCGTGCCCCCGAACCATGCTGCTGCCCCTTTAAGCATCGTAATTGCGATCCGAACTGTAAATGGACAGCTACTTTAGGGTCGCGTACTTATATAGTGTTGCTTGCTGCTCTAGTCACAGTGCTGAAGCTCGAGTCCAAGGCTGAAACAATGTTGGTGGCCAAGGGAGTGCAGGTTCAGTTGAGGTGCTTGAGGCTGGATTGGATTAGGACTGTTGACTGATCATGAGTTGAACCGACCGGTTTCTTGCCGGAGAGATAGCTACCCATAAACCCCCTACGATAATGAGGCTAAGTGTTTCGCTAGGCCTCTAGATCTACTTTGTCGTTTAGATTTGCATGCACGAGTATTACAACGGTTCTGCGCCTCACATCTCAATCTGATCTATCTTAATCCAGGCAACACACCCAATCCGTCTTCATAATCCCAGCCCATGAGGCAGAGAAAAATTAAGGCGCAAAGCTAAAGACGCGGGGCCTGTGCCGGAGCGGCTGAACAAAACTGGCTTACATATGGGCGGGGAGTACTATATTGTATTAGGACGAAGTAACGTTAGGTACTCTAGTATGATATTGAGCCTCTGGCCCCAAGATTGGGCACTTCCGGTGTGCATAAGGTTGTTTAAAAGATGATACTGTACAGATTGTCACGGGTTCTCCAATTGAACAGTAGTAAGTACATTTACCTGTGGGAAGCCAACAAAGAAGCCCACATTCCAGCTCCATGTAAGGGTGCTAGATTATGGCTGCCCATTCAAGGTCTAACAGATACGATGTTCTGGTGGTCTATAAGGAACTCCCAAAATCTCGAATATTTTCTTGGCCCAAATATATTAGCCCGGCAACTAGTAACAGTCCAGGAACCTTACCTCTTCACTTTCCCCCTCTACTAAAGAACCTTCAGTTACCTTTACTCTGTTGGCGCCACGCATGACATCTTTGTACAGACCCCGCTGGTTGAGGCGGTACCCCTACCCTTCCTGTCAGATCTATACAGTAGAACCACCATAGTCTGACTGGCACAAGCCGCTCGTAGGAATCACCATGCTTAGCTACCATACCTTCTTAGAAGCCAGAAGCCTCAGCGACCTATTGAAGATATCATTTCCAGTCTATAGAATATTAGCTTATAGAAATTAGATATTTTTTGTGGGACATACAAAATAAATCAAAGCGGCTCCTCGTTCTTTCCAAGGCACAAGTAAGAAGTCTATTCATTTGGTCATTAGATTACTATCGAATCATAATTGTTAGCATGAGTCCATGGGCCATACCTAGTCTTCTCCAGGGTGCTCCAGGCTCGATCCTCGAAGCCCCGTGCCATTTTGATCCAGTATCATCCTTGTGGCTTGTTGCCAGCGTATATTGGAGGAAGTCAATAGCGAACAGCCTCTTAAGTAGTTCATCCAGTACTCCTGCTAACTGGTTAGTTGTGAAAAACCTCATCTATAATATATCAAAGACAATCAATTACCTTTCAGTTCGACATTTGTCGCCCCACGCTTGGTGATAATTATATCAATCTATCAATAATTAGCACCTAGAACAAAGGGATGGAATTTTTAGCGTACGTCTCCACAGTCCTTTGCCCCCCGGCGGAAGGAACCCATGATGTCCAGTTGAAGCTGTGGATCAATTTCCAATGCAGTTTTTATGACTACATCTCCATGTCGTTGGACTTCCTCACGCTGGATGCGGGTATTAAAATCCTACATATTGATGTCAATAAGGTGTAGCACACGGGGCCACCAGGCAGTGATTGTAGCTTACATTGTAATGCTCTACCCCAATCCTTTGATTTTCAGTGAGCTTGGCTTTCTTCAAGAGATCTTCTAGGCTTTTATGGCCAGCTGCAATCCAGCGTTGGGCTTGTGTAGTGCTAAATGTTATATTTAGCTTTGTTTTTGGAGATTAGAAAGGAAGATCATACCCTGCCCCATACACTCCGAGGAATAACTTCAATAAGGCATCGCAAGGCTCTAATTTTGCATAGTCAAGCCTTTTAAGGTGGTTCGTGAAGACTATAGCTTCATATCAGCAGTAAGTAGTGCACGAATTATGCAGAAAAACGAACCTATCTCTTCGATCTTTTGTGCAAGCCGCTCCCCAATGCATGGTAATCTACCCGGGTAAGTCAATATTAGCAATTGATAAGGGCCAAACGGGGCCGGGGTGTTGGGAAGATTGTGAATATGAATCTCGTGCAAGATGTGGCACGTCACTAGATGCTGGAAACAAGGGGACCAAGGGGTACGACGGCAGGGCAAGGGACAGAACGGACACTCACATAGATAACCTACGTGAGTGATGGGAGGTTCTCGCGACCGACGGGCTCTCCAGCACCGTCTAGGAGCTGAGAGAAGAAGAACGTTGTTGCTAGGTACAAGGGATAACAAGACGTTGGATGAAGGGAAAAGGAAAAGGAAGCAAGAACGGGAACAGCGGTCAATCTATACTACAAATAAGGTTCGATGACAAAGGGGCTCAGGGTAACAACAAGGGAATAACAACATCCGTGACAACGAGTAAAGACATGACGTTAGTGGTTGTTACATACCTCACAGCTTCCTCTGCAAAAACAATCTTCGTCGTTTGCTTTTTCAGGGTGGTAATTGCCTTCCTGTAACTTAGAGAGCGCCAGTGATCACCGATCATCTCATAATACTTCTGCATTTCCGACAGCTACATTTTAATGTCAGTCAGAGGGTATTCTTCACTCATACGCTCGTACCTACCACCTGAATCGTCCGCTCGTTGGGGTTCTGGTGCTCCCCTTCTCCGTCATGTTTGTACATGCATTGAAAAGCCGCCTGAAAACCAACTGAACGGTCAGTTTTTCTCGTAACTTTCCTCCGCTTTCTTGCACTATCTGAGTCATAGCGTTCATTATCCGAGTCTCCAGCTGATGCAGGTACCAAAACATCCTCATCATCGTCCAGAGGCTACATTGTTGCACTTCGTTTAATTGAGAACGAAATTTCGAGAGGAGCGGCGCATACCAGATCAGCCACTTTCTTTGCCTCCTCTATTATCCGATCCAAAATATCATTTGTATCATGATTTCCCGGATTCTCTCCAGATCTATGGGGCCTCTTTGCTAGCTTGGTAGCTGCGTCAGCCGGTGAAGGCTCCTTCTTAGGGGCGTCATTAGTTGATGTAAATGGCACCTCGGAAACCACACTGTATTTCACTAGTGAGCACCTCAGACTACACCATCCAGGCTATTGACTAGATCTAGTCAAGATATCTCCCTTGAGAACTCGTACCTCTGCTGCGTTTCCCTAATTTCTTGAACCTTTTCTTTTACTGGTTTGATCTGAAGCGAATGAAACAGCTCCCTGTTCTCCTGGCTCTCGCCAGATCCGCCATTCCCTGACGATTCTTTAACAGCAGCTGCTGGCTTTCCAGGAACCTCATATATTGGCTGTGTTGTATCTAAAATTCGCCTGTAATGTAGACAATCTCCAGGGTATTGTTCATTCACTACCTTTATGTTATCCTGTAGATATTTACATAAGTATCCCAGAAACATGATGAATGAGTTACCATTACTCACTGGGATTTCATCAACTTTAAGGTGATTAAGAACATTCTTGTATTGTAAATGACGATCTGCAATGATGTGTGTAATTTCTGTCGCCGCCAACATGTATTAGCATTGCGTGTGGGCACACCAAGGCCGTGCGAGCTGCTGTCGATCTGCCGAGGCAGCTGCGGTCGCAGACCCTGATACAAGCTGTAGCACATACCGTCATTAGCCCAATCGTTGCTGCACACTGCTCCATACTCAATAGCTTTGTTGACTCGAAATCTTCGTGCACCATTGGTTGATGTAGTATTAGGTACAAAATCTGAAGATTGAGGCTTTGAATCAGTTATCTTCACCGTTTATATTCTGACCGAAACCTTACAAAACGTCATTCCCTTGAATAGCCGTCGCGATTCCGGTGCGAGAACCACTTTAGGTTCCTTTTTACCCTTTTTAGGCTTGGCTTTAACAGTGGGCCTGGGGTTTATGCCAACAACGGGTATGGGAGTACTTGTGGGCGGTGTGCGGCCTTGGGTCTTCGAAGGAGAAGAGAGGGGTATTGCAGGGATACGTCGTTTTGGTGTCATTGGAGAGGGCGGCGACAGAGGTGGGCGTGTTTCTCTTCGAGATAGAGTACTACCCCTACTTTCACCCAGTTTCCTAGATCCTATTGGGGAATGAGAATGGCCGATGGGAGGCCGTGATGTTGATTGTGGGCTGTTCGGTTGGCTGTTGGGTTTTTCTGATGTTTGTTGATGTTTCCCTCTCCTCTGGCAATTTCTCAGAAACTCCGCTATTGGATTATCGGAATCCCCACTTCCAGTCTCCTTCTCTGCAATTGCCTCAATTGAATATAAATGCCTGAAAAAAGTCTTCTTGTCGTTTGAAGTAACGGATGGGCTTGTACTATGGTGGTGGAATGTCGCTTTTTTGGATGGACCTGGTTCACCCATACCTGGGAAGGATTTAAAGAAAAATGGAAACTCGGGAAACGCTTGCATGTTTCTTTATTAACCTTTTACTTTGTAATAAACTCTAGTAGAGGGCTTTTCTTGAGTTTCACCAATACTACTTGAGTATAGGATATCGGCTAGGAACATCAACATCACCATACTAAGTTATAAAAATAAGGGCCAGCAACGCGTGAGTCAAAGTGATCGACATGGGGCGACGCGCGTGGCGCGTTCTTCAATGCAAGCAATTAATGCGTAATGTGAGACTAGCTTACCGCAAAAACTGGATGGTTGGACTAAACGGATAGAGAATAGGTTTCTACATAGTCTGGCCGAAGGTCCTCTGCCACGGCACCAGTTTTCATATTCCTATATGCACTACCCTCACCACATATGGAACAATATCCTCAAGTTGCAACAATGATTTAGCTTGAGCGGAAGAAGATTATACATTAACATCACGTCAGCTCATGGAACTACTTGCGAAGTTGGTTCCTGCGAAACAAAGCTTGAAAACAGAAAAGGAAAAGGAACCGTGTTCAGGAAATGTTAGTGTATGGCCGCATCCTCTCTCTGGGCCCTGGCACCTTCCACCTCAATCCCCCCATCTATCATTGGGCGTATTGGCGTCACTACTTCTTTGCCCCCAACCTCAGATAACCCCCACCCTTGCCTCTTCCTTACAAGTGTATAACCTACAATATCTTGGAATATAATGCTCCGTCACATGACCGCAGTTGTCTTTCTGTGGTAAAATGCCCCATACCTTTTACATCATCCTTGTCCTCGCCCTCATCACCGTTGCACTCGCCCTCATCATCCTCATCTGTATTTCTTATGATGTCTTCAAGAGTAAACTCAAGGTTCATGGCGTTTCTGGTGGCGGCATAATTCATCTGTTCCACCGGATTAGGCGAAGCATTGCGGCCTTTCCTTGGAGAATCTTCAGCCGTTAATGCAACGGACCTAAAAACGACCCACACCATGTATGCCTTCTCTTTGTTTAGTATCCATGTCATCCACGATGCCAGATATAATCATCAGTTGCCACTTCGAAGGTGTCTCTTTCCTTCCTCGACGCGGTAAATGCAGGCCATATACGTATGTTGGACTTTCTTTGCCTCAATAACCATCAATACACTAAAGTATATTCGTTATTCACTTGAAGTCCAAGTATGTCAGGGCCCTCATGGGCTCTGATGACAGCTCTGGCATCAGAACTAGAACCTTATAAGCGATGCGGAGCTTGTTTAATAGCGAATGGGCGTCGATGGCTATTATCCAATAGAGTCCTGGTGCCCTCTCCAGGTAGAAGTAATATGATTGGATTAAAGGGGGAAGGAAATTGACTACCGGTCGACAGCTTGCTTCTGATTTTTTGGACAGTGAAAGCGATATATTGTCGAGTAGCTGTTCGTGGCATCAGTAAGAGTAATTTTCCCGTACTAGTGGATGTTCCTCCTCTACTATTTAAGCCTAACAGGCTACTTGAAAGTATCGAATGCCAGAGTTGAAATATCAACATGCAGGATTCTAAACCGACAGCAAAGACCCGTGGCAGTCTCATTTCTGAGCTTACTTATTAATTAACTTGGTATGGGAATTGTAGTACTTCATCATGAGCATCTGCTGCACCAAGTAGCCTAGATACAAGGTGCTCGCGTGTGTCTCCCCGAGGAGACGTGTAACCCCTCTGCGAAATACTTTGGTATAGTAGCTTTCTTGGTTTTTGTTTGATCTTGTCCTCTAGTCGCCCCTTTTCGTTATCCAGCACATAGTGGCCATTACTATAGGCAGTTTGTTAGCATCATGAAAACTATAGACGGGGTACCCGAGGCAGTAGGCCTAGATTCATGATACTCTGAAGATGTGATGCGGAACAATGGGTGGTGGGGACCTAGCCTCGTATCATGAGAACCTAACCGGTTGGTAGATGTAAAATGTATAGTCTGGCTTGTTACACCTCAAAAAAAAAAACTCGAAACAGACCAGGCCTTATGCCTAGGGTTTTGTATTTGCTTGGTGAGTATGGTCTTGTCCGCGGATTTAGGAGCAAATGACTTGTCCACCTTGGAATTGCTACAAGCTAAAGCGGCGCCTACAACTACTTAGCTAATATCATTGATCCTGTCCTGCTTAGGCAGTCATGCCCAGCTATGCTTCATGCAAGGAACTTACCAGCAGGCCCTTGAGTCGACGGGAAACGCCTTTAGCTCCTTGAACCCTGGAGTGGGTGTCGATATACCACTAACCCTCGATCCAGAGCTTCAAGGACGACATTGTGCTTCGTATCCGTACTCCTGTGTGTATAAAAGTAACATTACCATTACGGATATGAAACCGTGCTTCGTTCATGAGTCTCGTGTGCATGTGAGGAAGCTGGCAGTCGCCTCACGAGGCCCCCGCCCTCGCAGAATACACAGCTCATCAGACCGGCTCCAGCTCATTGCTGCAGAAGGACGCCCCCAAGTCATCATCATGTATGTCGTATGTGTCGCTTGCACGGCATCTAGTCCTTCCAGCCGGACCCCCCTCGAATCGAGGATCAGGGACCCCTCCCTTACAGGACGTGCCAATCCATCCTTTCCCGCCTGCCTGCCCGCCGTGCCGGCTGCATATCAAAACAGCCCCATAGCTCGTAGCCCTGGCCCAATTTACAAAAAAAAGAAGAAAATATAAGCTTCTCCGTAATGCGCAACAGAACACATTAAAAGGAAAGTGACTGCCAGTGGAACATTCAGGGACCGACGGAAAGCTACCGACATTAGGAAGCCACCGACAACAGGAAGTCACCGACAATAGGAAGCAGAAACAGTAGGAAGCAGATCGCGATAATACTTTAATCGGGTGCCCAGATAACGTGAGAACTTAAATAAGGTCACTCGCCTATAATTATTCCCTTTCACTTTCAAACATAAGTCAGTCTCGATCTCTTGTCATCCCAGCTTCTCCTAAACACCATCATAAGGGACTCCCTAACCCCCCTCACGCCACACAACCCCGACCGTATCGAGTCTTTCTCTCACTTCGATCGCTCGTGGTATGGAAACCGGGAGTCAAAACGACAAAATGGAGGTCGAAACTTTCACGTC
>Ga0307511_10007780_pt1 | contig 10771 bp, 18 predicted proteins | sample 13_EM_MG_FD_200266 | JGI IMG/M metagenome (GOLD analysis project Ga0307511, IMG submission 200266) | Populus trichocarpa ectomycorrhiza microbial communities from riparian zone in the Pacific Northwest, United States - 13_EM | ecosystem: Host-associated > Plants > Roots > Unclassified | place... | reverse complement strand
AGACATAAAAAAACACGACTGGGGATAGCTTACTCCCTCAACTACCGCAACGCTAATTCGCGTCGAGTCGGCACCAGTCTTGTCAAACCAGTTCCTGGCTCATTCACCTGTTCCGTTTCGAATCCGGCAAAGCCAAATCGACGCGAAGTTCCATCGGATTTGTGTGAGATCTTGATGTCCGTAATGATTCCAAGGGGTGTCCCATTTTGCACTAAGTGCTTTCGGAGACCGTCGGGAGTCAAGTAGGATGGAAGATTTTTGACGATCAGATGAGACATCATTGAGCGAACGAACAGCGAAAAAAACGTTTCTCTAGACCACGGTAAAAATTGCACAGGTTGCGAGAGGCGCACCTTCGGCAGTGTGCTTACTTGCCTCTTCTTTTTACACGGTGAGTAGATCCATACAGCGGCTCGACATTCAACAAGTGCTAATCAAAGCTACTTCGATCAACTAAGTGCAGTTATTGACTACAACTCGTCGTGAGTAGAGTCTGCTAGTCCACTTGGTGGTTCGATACCGGCTGTACTCTCCGGTGGAAGCGAAAAGGTCACCGTGTCTTTCACAAGTGATGGCGTCAAAGCAGCTTCTGTCATGTTCTCAGCTCCATCCACAAAGGTGAAGATGTCAGTCGACATTGGCAGGGCTGCATCCGCCTCAACGGTAGGAAGGGGGGTCGACAAAGACCCCGTCGCAGCAAGTGTCGCTGAAGCTGCCATGACAGCAGAGGACGAAGATACAACACTCGCAAGAACCGCGCTTCCTAGCGCTGTTTCCTTCTCCATCATCCCTACTTCGCCTCGCCCAGAACTCCAACTCGGCAGGTTCACGAATCTGGTCCACCAGAACACGATTCTGAAACCCCTCTCCAAGACCCGCTGCTCAAGAATAAAGAGGACGACGAGAACAAAGAATACAAGGGCAGCACCAATCAGCAGGCGATCGAGGGTGTCGGTTTTCTCGAGGGCGGTGATCAGCTCACGAGAGGAGCCAAGTATGATGGAGAGGCTATCGTGGTGTTGGGACGTCGACTGGAGCGAAGCAGTGGATGACTCTGTAGAATGTTGTCAGTTAATAACATACACGAGGAAGGGGTCTGCTTGCCAAGTAACTGCGAAGAAAGGACACTACGTTCAAGTTCCTTCTGCATCAAACCCGTTGTACGCTGGAGAGCCTCGGTGACATTATTCGTAGCTGTCATAAGTGCGTCCTCCCTGTCATCCAGTGAAGGGGAGAGACATGTCGTTAGGTAAGACACTTCTCGTGGATGTCAATACAATAATACGAACGCCGTTTTCATGTTTCCTGCAGTGGACAAGGCTTTCTCGTTTATTGGCGGGGGGTTAGATAGTAGCTCTTCTCTTTGGGACCGCTGTTGTGCATCTATAGCACGTTTTGATGCAAGAACCGCTGCTCGGAAGTCTTTTCGGAGTCTGCGAGCGGCCAGCAAAGTCTTCAATGAGTATCGTATGTCGTAGAAAGCGAAGGGCAGGGATACTTGTAAACACGCACTCGTTGAGGGTGTCTCGGAATGTGTCAACCCGCAACCTGAGCTCCCTTCGGGTTCGTTCAGTTCTTTGATCGTCTACCAGGACATCCAACTCCTGCACTTCGCCCACAGAGTCATCGGTAACATCCAACAGAGCATAAACATAGCGGACACGAACCTCAATTTGTGCCCCGAGTTTTTCGACGTCCTCCCGTATTTCAGCAGCCCATAGTTGTTGCGTAGTCAATGGACCAGTGCAGGTTCTTAGACGAAGAATCTGAAAGGTTGATAAATCGTTCAAGCCTCTTTCTATCGTTTCAGCGAGAGCCAAGGAGTCAGCGTCAAACACCGCAGGGAGTGGCGGCATTGGGGAAGTGTGGCAAGGTGTGGCACAGTCAGAACAACTTGTCGGAGTCGCGTGGATAAAATGCAACTACCATGTTGCCACCATTGATACTAGGGAAATCCAGCAAAGCTATGAGGGATGTACAATCGTGTGCAGATGAATGGAAGTACAGATGTCGACTGAATGAAACGTGACGTTGCTTGACTGTGGTATCGTAGTATGTAAAATGTGTCCTCTCGGTGGCTTGTAGTCTAACTCATCCCAGCAGCCACGGCATCAGGGAACAGGATAACATCTGTGCCCAAGTTTATGCCTTGCGCGAGTGCCTCTTCTTCAAATCGTTTGATATGTCTGTCGTCACCAACAATATTGCCCTCGGGAATCCAGGTCGCCTGAGTCATGGGGTAGCTGAAATGTGGGTTAGACAGAAAATCAAGTACGTAGCGGGAGCGTCATCAAGCCCTCACCCATCCCACTTTGCTAGCCAAAGAAAGCCAGCTTTCCCAACCGCTTTTCGACCGACCAGGCGTTCCACAAAGTATAAATCATCGTTTGCTTCAACATCTTCGGGACAGTCCGGTCGTGCGCAATTGTATGCACGATTGCGAAGAGTTTGACGAGTGGCAACTGGATCAGACCTAGTGAACAAGCGTTCCTTTCCCCACACAAACCACACTTTACCTTTAACACTTTGAAAGATAATAAGTCATCATGTTTCAGCGCGGTTCTAACAGGTGGGAATTAGACTTACGAGCACACGGGACAGATAAATGCTGAATCGGGATCCAGTCTTGGGTCTCCCTTTTCGACGCCGACGCATCCATAGTGATACCACATGTCACAACTTTAAAATGTCAATTCAAGCCTAGTCATATTGCTTCTGACACGTACTTGTCACATTGAATGAACTGATGAAAATACGTTAGAGTAGATTAACGGAAGGAAAACAGACGCACCTGCAGTCTCCATCTGTCGGGCCACGGTTTTCGTTCTGGCCATTCTGGGAGGAACTTGTTGCTCGGGTGAGAAAGTATGTCCCGTATATTTATCGACGATCCGGACGTTAGAGGATCCAGGTGGTTCTGAGGGGATGAGACAGAGACCCCTGGAATAACTTCAGGTATCTCAACTTCCGCATGAAGTAAATGATGTTCCGATGGCATAGAATAGGGGTTCCGTCCGGCACCTTCGTTGCCCTGGGATGAATCTGCATTTCTCCTGACCACCTGCCCCCCAAGTAGGACATATCTGGTAGGTTTCTTTTTACTGCCGTGGTCGCTCTTCGCTCGCTTAGTTGGACGTTTATCTTCCTTCCGGTTCTTGGGTGCGTCGCTTGGGAGGGCTGCTACAGATTGTTTTATCTGCATTCTTTTTCCAGCAGGAATGGTAATTTTAAACCCTGATTTCGTCGTTGTCGTGCTTTGCGAAGCTGCAGCAACATTTATGCCCACTGGCTGGGAAGGTTGCTGGGGGATTGCATTAGGCTGCTCCGATGGAGGTGCTGACTATAAAGTGACATATATTAACATGCTAGTGATGTTTCAACGGCATGGAGTACAAAGAAACGCACCACAGAAGTGATGATTGGACCCTCTCCCTCTGTAAAACTTGTACCAGCGACCGCTCGGGGTGCACCCAGATCAACACAAGCGTTCGCTTCAGCAGTATTCTCCCTTTCCCTGAGTGCATTTGGAGGATGAATAACAGGACCAACGTCAATTTGGTACCCCTCCCGTGCAGCGCTTGCGGCATCTCGCTTTCGTTTTCTTTCCCTTGAAGGCTCTGAATTGGGCACAGAAGTCGAATTTCGTTCGCGTCGCGCCAACTGTGTCAGCTCCGACAACGACGCAGACGGTCCACCTCGCTGGGATCCAGGAGGGTACTGGGTATGACAACCTTCTAAACTGGCGGCGCCCGAGCATGATGCAATGGCCCTGGTAGCGGAGTAGGAGCAGTAGGATGGCTTGGAGTAGTGCCCGTTACTGTCAATGTCACGCGTTTGCATGTCAGGGTGACCACAAGTATTAGCAGTGCGATGGTTTGGCGGTACATCGTCAGGGACTTCTGGTGACAAAAGCTCTGACGATAGCGGCGAGAGCGTTTCAAGACCCTCTGGTAAAGCTACATTCAAGGCAGAGACTGCTGACGATGGCCAGTTGTTCAACACTTCTAACCAATCCGCTCTCCAGGAATCTGGAAGTTGAACTTTATCCGAGGCCAGTGCATTACTAAGGAGCACAGAGGGTACTTTCTCCGGTACATTTTGCGCGGGGCCCGCCATAATATCCTCCTGAGGGTCCACCGATGAGGACCTGGAGGCCGACATTGACGGTAGTAGGAGTGAGGGGATTGATGCTGGTGTCTCAGGTAGAAGCGCGCGCATAACATCGTCTTCGTCTTCCGTACGTTGGCTATCAGCTGGAGTGGATTCGCAGGCATCGTTTACCATAGCGCCAGGAGACTGGATAATAGGAGGAATACAATGGGGAGTGCCCTCATCGGCATTCACCGATTCCGATGGAGCTGATGCTTCGTTGTCTGTCGGTACCTGTATGTTGGGCTGTACTGTCTCTAGCGGCTCACCAGCAATGGACGTAGACGCGACCTCTGCACGAACGCCGTGGATGCTAACACTACTGTCACGATCCTTTGGCCGAACTTCCAGACCGCAATCTTGTTCCACACAACCTTCCGAGTCATTCCCCACCATACCGTGTCGGGTCACATCTTCCGTTGGCACGGACAGGGGCACCCCGGCTGGTGGCGGTGCCCCAGTGTCAGGGGGTACAGATATCTGGGGCATTTCCAAAGCCCCATGAACTGTGTCTGAACTGTCAGCATCCAAAGATTCCATGTTAACGTGGGGATCCATAGGAGGAGATAGAGCTGGGCGCGGTGGGGGAATCACTAATGAAAACCCCTGGTCTTCAACCTCTTTGTCTTGAACACTGTGGATCGGAGCGTCATCTGTGACGGAAACCAAGGGGAGGACTCCGTTGGTTAATGAATCCGATGCCATAACTATATCGGCTGTCTCAGAAGCCAGCTGTAGTTTAGCAACTGGCGCAGATGCTTGAGGTACGTGGATTTGAGATGTGCGATCCTCCGGCAGGTGCAATTCACTGGGAGGTAAAGTTGGGGGTGTTTTGGAGTTGTATGATCGATGCGCTGCTGACGTGCTAGGAGTAGCAGAGAAAGAAGGCGGAAATACAAGGGAGGGAAGAGCTACAGATGAGCCGCTGGATGGAGGTGGTAGCAAAGGGGTGATGGATGGCGGAGGACGGTGTGGCGTTTCTGTCATCGGAGAGTAGACTTCACCATCCAATGAACTCTCGCGGGAACCTGCTATGTTACCTGTAGGGACTTGCGGTTGCGAATTGGTAAGCCCGGTCGAAAGTGTGTTCGAAGAAATTGCTAGGATTCATGGATGTCAATATGTGTTAAGGTAACGAAAGCATTGGCAACAAATATATAGTAAAGATTCCATAGTTGAAAAGCAGAGGATAAGACCTACCAGCACCAGCGACATAGCGAAGTTGAGCTTGTAACATGTCAACTTGATGCACAACAAATGAGAGTTAGCTATATGTTTTTTGGAAGGAAAAAGAGTGATACAGAGCAACCATGATGATACGTGGTCCATCAGGAAGAGGCAACATGACATGATTGAGTCCTCACACGTTCCACCTTGATTGCTCCGAACAGCAGACAAGTGAAGTGAGTAAAGTGACATACCTCCTTCAGAACTCCAATCTACAGGTACGAAGGTAAAGCCGCGTTGATCATTAGACGTTGATTCGGAACACGCTGGGGACGCAGCTAGCGGAATACACGCGCCCACCGATGCATCTGCGTACTCTGTACGGTCCCGGAGACCACGTTTGATAGGAAATAAAGAAAAATATAGCAAGAAAGGTAGTGGTAGGACATTATTAGTGTGTGAGGCTGAGTACGAGGAATAGGACAAACCTTTTACAGGCTCAACCAGACCTGATGATGACGCTATGGGAGATGGTAAATGTGTAGGGCATTCGATGACATTATTAGGCGGCAGATTTTGTGGTGGTGGGGAGGTTGCGGTGTCTCGGACGACTATAAAGTCGGTTAAAACCTTTGGACGCGTGTTGAGACGCGGATGAGGAATTTACAGACTTTTGATCGGGTTGCTCTTTTCTGTACGTTGGAGCAACTCCTCGAGTGAAAACTCGATCGTACCAAGTCTGTCGAGAACGTTGGCAACTGGTGATTCCGACAAAGCTGCGGTTAGTTCGAGCTCGCTTCCTTGGACTAGTTCTTTTTCTTTCCCCTTGGCCTTCTTTCCCCTGGTCACAGCCTTTTTCTTCCGGGTAACCCCAAGTATACCCTCAAGCGAGCCAACTCGATCTCCCAAATTCCTTTGGGCGTTCTTGATAGAATGTAAATCAGAAAGTGCGGTTTGCATGCCCGACTTTATGCCTGCTACATGTTCGAGAAGCTGGGAAAGATCCCGGTCGCTGGGATCTGATGTGGGAGTATGTGCACCCTGGGAACTATCTATCATTGTAGATTGGCTGACACTCGGATGGTGGGGCACAAAAGGAGAAGGCGAGTTTTCAGGAGTGACGGTGGGTGCAACGGGTGTGGAGAACGTACTACCAAGTGGCCGAGTGGCATCGAACATAATCCGCGGGTCGCGGACTCCGGTATTGTGGTATGGAGCGAGGGAATCCCAAGTAAAATAGCTGTAGGGGAATACATTCATTCCAGGAGGAGGAGAGGCACCATACCAAGCGGGTATGCGTGCGTGCGTCCACTGTGAATGCGATCGGGAACTATCAGAGTCCATGATGGGAACGATAGCTGAACGGGAGATCTCAGTAAGACAAGACAAAGGCGATGGATGAAAGATGGCCCACCATCGAAGTAGACTCGGTGGTAGTATCACCAGCGTCTGTACGAAGGATATTTAATATTTTGCTGGTAGTACTAGTGCGGAAGCTGTTGAGGCAAGCTTGTCCAGTGACCAACTGAACGACTAAAGCCAAGCAATGTACAAAAGGCATTTTATGAGCCGTGTCTCTTCAGCTCCACAACATGTCGCGACCACCGAATACCCTGCACCACCCACCCGCCTCTCGCTACCGTACCAGACCGTCGCATCCCCCCCTCTCTGGCACAGCTGCCCCGCGCAGGATGCCGATGCCAAGCCTGGCAGGTGCAACAGGTCAGAAGGCGCATCGCACATCCAAGACGACCCAAAAGCTCGTCCTGCTCCCGTCTGCACCCCAGACAAAGCCATTTCTGGAAGTCATCGAGGACACCGTACTAGGCTACGAGACCGATGCCGGCGTGCGAGTGCGGGAGTACAAGAACCCTGCAGAGCGTATGAGCAAGGAGCAACGAGAACGGGCGGGCTATAAGCGTATTACTGCGTACTGCGTGTGTGAGGCCATGAGGATGAAACTACTGGCCTCGTTCCTCAAGAGGGAGCATAATGTGCAGCCGAGGGTATTCGACGAGGCAATGTATGTGGTGAGTTTATCGATGACGATAATTGGATCGCATTCCTGGACGGAGTCTACTATCTAGATGTACCATCTGCCCCTCCTGCCTGGCTATGGTCCCAATTTGAACATACGCTCATCTGCACCGCCGAGCACGCCAGGAACCAAAACTCTTCTTTCTCGACTTTGCGAGGCAGAGGAGAACGGATATCAAGGCACCTACTTCGCTCTGCCTGCAGACAACCCGCAAGTTGACGGGTACATGTCCTCGGGATCGGTCGATCATCGTCCGCGCGAACCCAATGAGTTCGAAGCAGAAGCAGAGGGTGAGGGTGACGTTGAAGTGGAGGAGCATCATGAAGACCGGATCGAAGAGCCCGCACAGGCGGAGCGCGTCCCCGATGAGCATTTTGCTGAAGTTGTGTTGTTTGCATACGGCGTCGCCGTCTTCTATGGGTTTAGTGAGGCACAGGAGCGAAGTATTCTAGAGGACCTCGCTGGTGCGGGAATATTCAAACGACAACTCAAGGAACAGGACTGGGAGATCGAAGAGTGTCATTTCATGGTGAGTTCGATGCCCCTTGTCTATCTGTTTGGCTGACTAGAGGGATAGCACGATCCGTCCATAGCGTACCCGCGGATATACAACGATTTTTTTAGTTGGTCCCCTATGCTTAGTAGGTTTATGTGATCTGATTACTCGTGTAGCATTCAAGTCCCCGTCTCATCTCCTCAAGCTTTCTGTGGCACATGCACTCGCCCAATCCACGCTCCTTGCCGCATACGAAACGACTGCCCTGCGCGTCCTCTCTGATCCTCGCACGCTTGCCATCCCAAAGCAACTTGCCGTCTCGGGGGCCCTCCAGCTGAAGCGCCGCGATGCGCTCCGATTAACGGGGCGCCTCTTCAAGTTGCGCCGAGATGTAAACCTGGTGTCCAACGTTCTGGATGTCCCTGAGTTGTTTTGGAGCGAGGCCAGTTTGAATGAACTGTATGATGCGGTGAGAGAATATATGGAAATCGACGAACGGGTAAAGGTTTTGAACGAGAAGTTGGGGATCACGAGTGACTTCGTGAGTAATTGCTCCCTGAATGAACCTGTGGATTTGCCGACGAGCATGGCTTAGCTGGATGCAATCCATGATCACTTAAATAATAGTGCGATGGAGCGGATTACTTGGATTGTCATATGGTACGTGAGCTTAATGTAGGGTCGTTCGTCTTGCCAACTGGCATTCACAGGCTCATCATTCTTGTCATATTTGTGGAAGTGGTGAGTTCGCACACGAGCCGGCGGATATTCTGCTCACAAATGCCGCAGGGTGAAGTCTTTGCCCGCCTGGTTGTCCACTCGCCAGTTACCAGCGAAACTGCTGGCAGGGTAGCCATCAGGGGTGGACCATTATTACGCATGTTAACACGCGCGGTGTGGAAGCACTAAGCAACCACACATGCGGGGCGTCCTTTTAAATTAAAGCATATTCAGTAAATAGCGCTGTGTAGCATGAGGTTTTATCATTTTTGTGTGCAGGAAGGCATGATTGTACCAGGTTGGTTGTCGAGTACGAGAAGTCTAGGCCCTGAGGCTATTTGTGGGGTGAAAATTACGGATATCGGTGTGAAAAGTCTACAGCGAGTGTGGCGGATGTACTTTACATACATGTTGCAAGAGAGAATACTCGGCGTGACCTGTAAACGACTTCATGGCACCGAGACTGGCGCAAAAAGATTCAACCAAAGGGATGGGTTGAGTCCAAGCCTGGAACGGGCTGGCTGTTAATGCGGGGATGAGTTTTGCCGATCTGTTCAATATCTGATAGGGGGGATAGGATCAGCTCGTATGGTGGACAGGTCAACTGCGCTGTCAATTGCATCGTCTATTTCTCCGATGAGCGAACTGAGATAAAGGTGTAAGAGGTGTGGGTATTTGCGCCATGACGGGGACAGACGTACATCATGTCACCCTTGACAAGGTAAAGTCCGAGTGGTATCTCCTCGACGCCTTCGTCCATGCTGTATACCCGTTCCTTCGAATCTGACAGCACGACATTGGACTTCTGGTCGAAGCCAGCGAGAATGCCCTGTGGATGTGTGGATCGTAGTCGGGGAAGATGAAGGAGGAGGTCATCATACCACGATGGCACGGCCATCCTGTAGAACGAGTAGAACGCGACCTGTTTCACGGCGATCAGCAAGTAAACACCGAGAAGAAGAACCAGACGCAACGATCTACATATCCCTGCAAACTGGACATTGCTACTACGACACGGTAGTAGACAAGGAATGCTGTGTCTGGTCACGTGCTCCCTGGACTATCGTATTTGTGTCTCGTCGCTTCCCCTGCCTTGTCAGATTCTGCCATGTCTCAGGAGGAAAAACAGGAGGAGCAGCCAGCCATCGAGCCAGCCATCGAGAAGGCCCCGTATGCAGAGCTGCAGATAGAGCAAGAGCAAGAGGAAACCCTGCCGGTCCCTGCGACGTCCTCCTCGCCGCAAAGATCGAAACCAAAGGTGCCCGCTGCAGCTATCATTCCAGTGTGGATAGTCCTCAGCTCTGCTGTCATCATATACAACAATCACCTATACAATGCGATGCAATTCAGATATCCTGTATTCCTCGTCACCTGGCATCTCACTTTTGCGGTGAGTCTCGTCTGCTCTCCCACATATCCCACCTCGATAGAGTCGCGTCCATAGGCCATCGGAACACGTGTTCTCCAACGAACCACTCCACTCCTAGATGGCGTGAAAGACGTTCACATGTCAAAACACATGTTCATGCGCTCTATCCTTCCTATTGGCCTCCTCTTCAGCGGCAGTCTCATCCTCAGCAACACCGCCTATCTGTACTTGAGTGTTGCGTACATCCAGATGCTCAAGGTAGGTCCCATTGCATCCTTGTAGTCTCATGATATCCACTTAATCACCAGGCATTTACCCCCGTGGCGATCCTGTTCATCTCCTGGGCAAGTCGGATACAAGAGCCTAACCGTAAACTGATGGTAATTGTTCTCATGATTTCCACTGGCGTAGCACTCGCCTCTCGCGGAGAGTTACATTTCGATCTCTATGGCTTCCTCGTACAGGCAGCCGCAGTTGCAGTATGTTAGATATCAAAATGCTACGATTCCTTGCTAACCTCTTGAAAAAAACATTAGTTCGAGGCTTCTCGCCTCGTAATGATCCAAATCCTCCTGCATGGACTGAAAATGGACCCCCTCGTCTCCCTCCATTACTATGCACCTGTCTGTGCTCTTATCAACCTTGCAGTAATTCCTTTCACCGAGGGCCTCGCTCCATTCTATGACCTTGCGCGTCTTGGACCCGTCATCCTTGTCTCCAATGCTATGGTTGCATTTCTGCTCAATGTTGCCGCCGTCTTCCTCGTCGGCGCAGCCAGTGGACTGGTACTCACACTGGCCGGCGTCTTCAAGGTTAGCTATCATTCACCGTA
>Ga0307511_10007779_pt1 | contig 10771 bp, 12 predicted proteins | sample 13_EM_MG_FD_200266 | JGI IMG/M metagenome (GOLD analysis project Ga0307511, IMG submission 200266) | Populus trichocarpa ectomycorrhiza microbial communities from riparian zone in the Pacific Northwest, United States - 13_EM | ecosystem: Host-associated > Plants > Roots > Unclassified | place... | reverse complement strand
GCTGGCGATGAGATCGACATTGTCGTCGTCTCCCCCCTGGCCAGTAGCCTAAAGATATAGGACAAGGGGTTGGTTCGTTCCAGCGAGGCGGAGGGATATTGTGTAACGTTACTCATCCTATGCTAAGTTGGAGGTACCGGTATTCCTGGGTGAGGCTGAGCGTTGACATGTGGAGCTGGTCGTGTAACAGCCAATCCTTGGTGGTTTAATTGCTTTGTCTTGCTGAGCCGCAGCCAACCAGCGGTACCTTCGGCAATTGAGACATTTGCAGATTATTGGCCAATGCATACTGTAAGGGATCTACGTACTGTACATATTTTGAACAATTCCTCTTTTTTTGCATGAGATCTGATCACTGGGAGTCTGGTTGGACTGGTCCCTCATGCGACATCGAATTCGCAGCAAAGGACTACTGTAGCTTCACATCTCAGCCCTTATGTACTATTAGGCATATGCTTAAGATCCAGACTAGGTAGGTAGTGCTTGAGATGTCTAGTCGTTTCCACATGTGGAATGGACTTCCAAAAGGAGTAGAGGATATAAATCACTGGTTCGGCCGGGTCGCAGTAAATTGTACACTATGAGCTGGTTCCCTCTTTTATTGCAAGTAGGTATTGCCCCGCACATATGGGGTCCTTGGGTCCTGTTCCTAAATCTCGGTATTTTGAGTCAGACGCTACAGTGAGTACTTTACTCTTCTCCGTCTGCGTTCTCAGTAATAATCAATATATATTACTCTCCCATCTTAGGCAGCCTGCCAAAGTTCACTTCCCTGTTCTTATCTTCCCTACTCAAGTGCCGTGGAAACCTTCAAGGGGTGTTCAAATTCGAACTCGCTAAGGTGGCTACATCGCCCTACAGAACTATAGACTCGCTCCAAATCGGATCGGTAGTGGGGGAGAGAAATAAAGCGTATTGACTGAGTTAAACGAACGGCGAGTCTACGATACCTAAGTATAATAGTTGGAAAATGATAGAATGGCCCGCTTCGAGCTTTTCACGTTGGATTGGGGTGAGTGAAGCTCCCGCTATGAAATTGAGATGCATCCCCGCTAAATTTGTGCGAAATATCGTACAAAAGAATATGAGAAGCTATTAACAGAAGAAGAAAGCTCTAGCTAATTACTCAGAGTGCAGATACCATGGAAAAGCCATCTCCTATATACGCAAACACAAAGCCAGTCAGAATCAACCAGCAATCTGCCGGAACACCACCTTTTTCAACGCCACAAGATTAAGCCAAATTTCGAACCAACAGCAATGTACAATGAACAGCGTTGGGGAAGCCTAGTAGTGAAAATAAAGGTGTAACAGCTTTAGGAGCAAAACAGATAACTTGAGGAGTACTGCAGTCTCTGAGTGAAAGCAAAAAAAAACATGGTAAAAGCAAAATGAAACGGGAAAAGTCGATCCTTGCACGCAGCTGAGAGAATCCCTGAATGCAGATCCTTACTTCGCTCCGCTTTTCTTGAAGATCTTGGAACAAAGCTTGATCTTGCTCCACTTCTCATCTACATGGACAGAATTGTCTTCATTGTGGCAGAGTCGTGTAATATAGCTCTCATTTTCAAAGGAGCCACAAGGGGACGGTAAGTTAGCATATCCCGCTGACTCGAATGGTCCATAGGTGCTGACAGGTTCACCTGCCGAAGAGCTAGGGGCGGCGGAATATACGGCTCCATTCGGAATACTGTCTGGGTAGTTAGGATTCTCGGGTTTCTTGTTAGCGGTCGCCCACTTGAAGGAAGCTTCGAATGCATCCATCTTAGCCTTATCGGCCGCAATAATCCTCTTTGCCACAGCATCAAGGAGCATTTGTGCCTCAGGATGTTCGTTGATAGGTTCCATGCCTTGCCTAGGCTGTCTTTTCTCGTTCAGGTTGCAAGGCTGAGCATGCGGGTGGTTATTTCCCGACACGCTGTCGGAGGGTACTGCATGGTGTTCAGGAACGAAGTGTGGTGGCAATTGGTTAGCGATATCGATTACTGGACAGGCTGAGTTTTGCTGTTTGACACACTGTTCATCTTCGATCTCACTGACGTTGACGGGTTTTGGTGTTGGATCTTCAGTGCCCTTATCTTCACCCTTGACTGAAGGAATGCATGCCTCTATTTCATGATACTCGTTGATGTCGTCCTTAGCCGACGCCTTAAGCCCACCCTTGAAGCCAAAGTCAGCTGTACTCGCTATTTTGATTTTCCTAATCTGCACTGACCGGAAGCTCAACCTTTGACAATGGGCCCACTAATTCGGGGATGACTATGTGAGGGTTCCGTAGAACACTCTTTGTGGCTGTTTGCTTGCACTCACATGGCCCCTCGGTGTGATCAGTGTGTACAACAGATGAAGCAAGGAGGCAGTCGCATGCTGGGACCGATTCTGAAAGCCTCCGAATCCAATTGCCAGATACGCCAGCTGTTGATGGTGGTGCTTCGGGGTGGTTAATGGTTGGCCTCAGACAGTACGATTTGCCCTTGGAAACTTCCGTAGGGCTAAAGCAGTCCTCGAACCAGCAAAGGTCATCCCAGGCTCTGCAGGCATCTAGCATCATTTTCGAGAGCCAGTGGGCGTCAATAGGTCTGTGGAGCGATATCTCGCCTTTCTTTACGCGCCGTTGGAGGTGGTAGAGCTGGGCGAGGAAGTTATATAGGGCGGTGAACAGCCTGCCCACAAGAGTGTGTTTGAAGCTCTTTGGGATGAAGTAAGGGGTCCAATCGCCGCCGTCGAGATCATAAGGACGTTTCGACACTCTGCTGTAATAGCCGAGGCCTCCATTGGTGGTAGTATGCTTGTCAAACTCGAACGAATCGTACATCTTGTGCAGCTGCTGCAGAAGGGAAAGTGTGAGATCTTGTTCCCTCATCGAATCTCTACTAACGTTTACTCCGTTGTCCCTTATTTCGGTCGGTGGTTGGTCAGTATTGACGGTACCGCTACCAGGGGTACCGGCGGAGGCACTGGCCCGGCGGTAAAGTGCCATCTGGCGGAAAAATGTGACCCATACGGCCTCTCGGTCCAGGTCCAACATCTCGGTGGGCAGTGGATGTTCGCTGGCAAGAGGGTAAATGACTGCCACTCGCAAAGTCTTTATATCATCTGGGCCGGTCTCCTCTTCTTCGACTTCCAGACGCGTGGCGGCAAACTCTGTGTCCTCAAGGAGCATCGTGACTGGTAAGGCGGGCTATTTGGAGGGAACCTGTATCCCGGTGGCGAGAAAACGGGTGGTTTCGGTAAAGGTAAACGTAGTCTGGTTGCGGGTGAAGGGACCTCGATATCTCGATATTGATGCCTGTCGATAACACGTCCGTTGATAGTTGCGAATCGTTCTATGAGACCCTTGTTGCCCTGATGTGGCGACTCGTCTTGGTACACTGCTCTCAGGTAAAGGTAATCGTTGATGGTCTCCAGTCTCCACCGCCCTTAGATGAGCGAGGTTACGTTGTTTGAGCAGGCACTTGGATTTATGGCTGAGTGAGTCCACAGATTCGCTTGAGTGTTTGTGGTAGAGAAGCTTTGATTCATTCAAGGTTAGTTCGACCAGTCCTGTGTTACAGGATAGACAGTATCATACCTGAGGGGGAGGTACTCGGGGAGGTACCCAAGGTACTTCTGCTTTCACGAAGTATATGGTGGTTATCTATTGATATGTGCTGACGTGGTAGATATTGCAGGTTTTGATTACTCAAGGAAAAAGGATCAAACGTAACAAAAGATGGAGCAATTGTAAGGGAATTACTTGATGAGGTTTACTTGTATGGAGAGGGTTTGTTAGGAGAGCGGCTTGTGCCAACCGGTTTGTTGTCAAGAGAAGGCGGGTGGGGCCTGACAAACACGGCTTATCGATATCTAATCTGCTTAAATCAACGGGCAAACAGGGAGACCTCGGGGTGGTGTACGCTCCAAGCAAGATAGCAGTACTGAGACATGTATTTAGATATGCTCTCAGCAACATCAACGTCAACGTTTGCACTTCGAGGATCGGTACAGCATATACAAGACACGGAAGTACGTCTATACGAGGCTGTATTGTAGTTTTTATATGCACTATGCACGGCGCAAACCTTCTTTTTCGCTTGGAACCGCATGCGCAGTCACAGGGACAACCTGTCGCACCTCCGATGAGGGAATAATACTAAAGGATTTATTATGGACGGCCATTACTTTGTAAGGGTGACACAATGGGGACTTCAGGTTAACACGTGAGAAATTGGAGCCCTAATGTTGAGGGTGATATCCCTTATACCCCGTAAAAACTCTTAATTTCAAACATGAGGTCCTCCGTCCAGTCCCAGCATGGCCTAGCACGTTGGGACGCATCTTATTTGCGGGAGGTCTAATATATAGGGAAGGTCTTATTCACGGGACCGTTATATGAGTACTAAATATGTAAAAAAATAACATAAATAAGAATATTATATATAGTTACATGATTCCTCACTGAGTTGAATCCTGGCACTGGGAGTAAGTAGTATGTATGTAAACTCAAGTTGTATATGTGCACGTTAGGAGCCTTCCAAACAATATTCTATAATGGGATTGAATCCATACTAAGCACATATGTGTATAGGTATGAGTATGCATCACCAATGTTATATGGGCTGAGTCTATGCTATTGCAAATGCTCACCAGGCTTGTCCACCACAGTGGATTTTATCCATGTAGCATCGGTGCCATGGGACAGGGGGTTGAAGTTAAACGGCCTAGACCGAATAATCATGCAGAGCCCAATGTACAGCCTCTACTCTTACACCTTGTCAATCTGATGCACAACATAAACTAGACCCCTTAAGTCAATTACGTTAGATACAGGCAAAGACATGTTAATTCCTCATCCTTTTCCCCCTTGTAGTCATTGAATTAGCCCCGGAAATCCAACCAGACTACCGGAAACCCTGACAGGCATCAACAGTGGACCGAGAGTTGTGCAACATACTGAGGAGACGATTATCAGAAGCGTTTGCGAAACGCTTGCTAACAATCGTTTCGTAAAACAAACAAAACTATATTCCCTCTTTATAACAGGCTACGCCACCCACCCCTCAAAAATCAAGAACAGAATACCCGAAACAGCAAACTTCTTGTAAAAATAATAAAGAAATCACACATGAAGAAAAGGAAAACCCCTTTGACAATTACTATTGACAAATTTGCATACCCTTCAATTGAAGAAACCTGCACTCCATAACACCGTTAGTACTGAAATCACTTTCATGAACATAGAGTGACTTACTATTCCCCAAATCAAAGCGCAATCAACCCAATATGCCTCGAAAACCTCTTCCTACGTGTATCGACCGTTCCATCGACAGGGAGGCCCAACGCAATCAGCAATTGGTTTAACTCGGGACCTACAACCTGTTAGGGCCAATTCGTTTTTGTTTCCCTGGAATTTGGATACATACCACGAAGCCTCCCAAGGTGACCGCTGGTTCGCGGAAAGTTTGCAATTGGTTGGTTGTTGATACCATATAGTGGTTCAAGGAGTGCGTTGGGACGAGTAATTGAACGGTTCATCAATCGTGCAGCAAAATTGAGCTCACTAGATCCATTGATGTTAGCTACTTCATCCTTAAACAATTGAATACATGATTCATCAACATACAAACGTGCCAAATCGCGCCGAACCTCCCGCCGAACCTGCCGAACCTCCCGCCGGACCTGCCTGAATCCTCGTCGAATCGTTCGCTGGATATCTTGCAGTACCTGTCCCTGGTTGACCGCCATTTCGTGTGAAAGAGTAGGGGATGTATTCGACATATTTTGGGAGTTCCGATGATTGGCCGTTTCGAAACAAAAGTAAGAGTCGATTTGGTTGTATTATGTATCCCAATACCGAAATATTTGTGGTCGAACGTAACTTGTAATGATGGTTTGTTGTAGTCTGGTTGTTTGTTGTAATGGGGATTGTGGCAAACACAGAAATATTTATCATTTACAATCGCTGCCTGCCAAGAATCCCTGTTCAACTAGCTACCATACTAGGAAGTGGGCTCCGACCACACCATCGCAACAATCACAACACCGCCGCGATACAACACCACAAGCGGAGCAATACTAAATAGTAAATAAGGTGAGTTTCAATTGAATGAATAAATGAATGGACGGTGCTAATAATATATGTAGAGACAAGTGTATACGCACCGAGCGGGGCAGGGACCGAACTAGAGACAGAGATAATCCAGGGAGAACCACTCCCACATTGGCTATGCGAGCCACCGCCAAGCCCGAGGCAAAACCCACGGCGCTTTCACTTCCCTCCTCCGCAGACATAGCCTCCGTTTATGGCACACTCAATTCACCCCTCTATCACCTTCCTTGTGAATCAGTACTCGGTTTGGATTGTCTATTTTATGAGGGTCGACAGCGACGTACCTCAGTGCAGCATACGCCACACACCTCCTCCCAGGATTATGCCTCGAACAAGGGGATGCTACGGAGAGGAGGGATATACAGTCCGTAGGAGAGGAGATTGATGGCGTCAGTGGTCGGCGGAGAGAGCTGAGATATTGTAATATATCTGCGGGCAAGGGATCGGGATACAGCATAGCAAAGAGAGTGCATGGGGTCGGCCTGATGAAAATTACCAAAAGGGGGAGTATTGGCGCTGAGTCGGTGGTATTGGGGAGGGGAGATTTCCTCCATTGTGGACAACGAAGGAGAGAAAAAGCAGATAGTCACGGAGAAAAGTCGCGGAGAAAAGCCATGGACAAAAGCCATGGACAAAAGCCACAGAGAAAGTCAGGGAAAAGTCTCAGGGAAATTGTCTCAGGGAAATGTCTCGGAGTGGAGGAAAGGTGCGGAGACAACGGAGAAGAGAGTAGACAGGAGGAGAGGAGAGGTAGGGGAGACAACGGAGAGAGAAAAAGCTTCCGAAGGGAGAGAAAGCTCTGGAGAAATGTCTCGGAGGAGAGGTCAGCAAAATTGGGTCTGGCCTGTCAAAAAACATCTTCTCATCCGCAGAGTCTGGGAAAGATGTTCACTAGCAGAATCAGTTTTGGACGTATTCTTTATTGTGCCTATCGAAACCATTTCCTTCATCTGCTAAGCCCCAGGAGAGAGAAAGGAGTGATGCCGGCACCAACTGCTGAGCCCTAGGAATGATGTTAGCTATGCCAGCAAAATTGAGTCTGGGTGGCATGAAACAGTTTGGCTATGGATAACCTAGCATACTCTGTAGGGGCATATGGGCGAATAAGAAAAAGGAAGAGCGAGGGAGAGAGCAGGGTTGACCCCTTGGGCAACTCTGCCACACTGGGAGGCAGTGGAATTAAGCGAGATAGTATGTAAGGACAATTTTTATTTTTTATTTTTTCAGTACTTGGTTACGCATGTGTTGCCGCGTATGAATTTCTGAATATAGCGCAATGAAACCTGGATGCGGATCGGATCAATCTGAAACTCCTCTTTCCTGGAAGGAGTGGTAGAGAATTGTAACCAAGGGATTGAGTATTATAGTTCTCGTGCTATGTACACAAGATACTAGGAAAGGTTTGTGGCAAAAGCCCCGTGATGTTTCTTGAGGGCGATATTTGTGGAAGTATTCTTTCCGCCTACCATGCCGAAATCAACTCCTCATCCGCTGGGGTCTCTCAGAAATACGCCTGTAATAATACTTCCTCGTCTGCTGACCTCTGGAGAAGGTGTTGGCTATGCCAGTAAAATCAGTTCAGGAGATTCGGAAGAGAGCCGTCTTCACGGAAATTTGAGAGTGAACATGTGGTTATAGCGGTAGAATAGTGGAGGTCGTACATATATATAATATATATAGCTCAGCATCATATTGAGAGGACTAGTCTGGCCAGAGTATGAGAAGACTTGGTGGAAAATATGGACATTCCTCATGCGGGATTAAAACACTATATTATTGCCTTTTGTTGCTATATTGTTGTTTACAAACAGGTGTTCAGGGTATCGAAACGTGTGCAACGATATTTTGGGAACGAGTGGAGAGAGAGACATCGTGTGAAGACTTGCGTCTACTACGTGGAGAATAGTAATATGGAAACGTCCTTGATTCTTCTAGTAGTAGTGGGAATAGGTGCGATTAAATACATGATGAGCCGACAGGTATGTAAGTGAACCAATACACTAATAAAGAGGAACACAGTAATAGTGGCGCTATGCGACACGCAATGCGGACTAAAACAAGAATTGATTCCAGGGGTCATGTAGTAAGCTGACAGGCTGAAAACTACATGTTACGACACAGGGTAACCCGCAAGCTTACGTAGTGAGCTTTGCAGTCACGTTATTTGCAGTCACATTTAGATGATATAGGTTGAATATCTCTTCAAAACGAGCAACACCAATCCATATCATGTTTCTCTGGTTGTAAGTGTTTTCTAGAGTCTCAGACTGCATCTCACGATTGCAATATAAATGATCAGAATTCGGTTGCAGTACAGATACCGCAGTGATTCGGGATTAAGTCTGCTTGACTTCTATTGTCTCTCTGCGGACCTCCTTATCCAAACTCCAAACCAACTCCTCCAAAATCACCTCCACCCCCGCAAGTGCTTCCAAATTCCCAACCCCTGGCTGAACGTTCGGTCTGACAGGACCTCCGATTCCTCCATCTTCTCCAAAAACATCACCCAAAAAAGCCCCGACCAATGCCGCAATGATGCCTCCCTCATTGTCCTCGCCGCTGACACATCCACATAGCCTGCTTCACTCCTTTTGTTGCTCTGCACCCCCTTTATCCAATCTCCGAACCAACTCCCCCATGATCTCCCTAACCTTCACAAACCCATCCAAATTCCTAATCCCTGGCTTAACCTCATCTTGCCTCACCGAGGTCTCCGATTCTTCCATCTCCTCCAATCCCTCCATCTCCCCTGATTCCCCCGCTTCATCGATCTCCTCTGTCTCCTCAATATTCTCCGGATACACTGAACAGTACCCCCTATAATACCATAATTCTCCCCTCATTCTCCTCGCTGCATCTCAGAACGGCTCATACCCTGACCGAAATCTTTCCAATAGTTCCTCGAATTCTCTTTCACGGATGACGATGGAGGCTAGTTTAAAGCTTGCTACCGTGCGCTCGTTACCCTGGTGCCACCGTCAGCAATGGGATCGTCATGCGGACTCCATTACGGATACCTTCATATGAATCGTAGGAAATGAATTTTGCTAGTCCGATAACGCCATGCTGGCTGGGTCGGCAGGTGCTACGCCAGCTATATTTGTTGGCAACGTCTTTTTGGGATGCGCATGTCTGACCACTCCAGACCCGGGTCCCATGGCTGAGGAGGCCCTCGGGGTTGAAGATGAGTTTGTTGGAATCGTTGCTAATTTTGCCAAAGAATTGATAGTTCTCCCCTCCCTGTAGTTATGGCAAATCCACCGGCTCCCAGCAAATGCTACTTGTATGAAACCTCAGCGCCGAGGCATCCAATTTTGGCAGTCTGTACAAACACAACACAACCTCCAGAAGCTGCTTGCTTGTCGTGCTGTAATTCAAATCAAGCGACTCAATTCCCCCCGCTCAATCAAACCTCCAGAACCTCTCAGTTGTCTTGTTATTCGATGTAAGGACCCCTATCACTGCAGCCCGGAAGGGTTGTGCGAGGAATACCTCTTCCACGTATGCTGAGCGTTTTTCCAGTGCAGAGTTCAAGGACGAACCACCACAGATGTGTTCGCCAATAATGAGTACAGAAGACCAGTGGATATCTTTGGTACCAAGGGAGGATGTAAGAATAAAATCTAGCTCCGCCTGGAGGCGGACTTTAGAACATGTTTTTGCTCCTTGGTCATAATCCATTCCCCATTTTGCAGAACCATTGTGGCTTGATATCGGAGGAGTCCTTTTGCTTGCAGGTGTATGTTTTGTTATTCGTCTTAAGAATCAAGGAGTCTAATTCAGAAACGACAAGCTGCCCAAGTATGGAAAGGGCAAGTTCTGTTTCGTCCTCAGTGAGGACATCTCCCGCACAAAGGTTGTGGATTCAAACAGCCTGCGGTACATGTCGGATCGCATTTTTGGTTCTATGATTGTGATCTTATCACACTCATCTTGTCACGCAATTCTTAGTAAAAGTATGCCAAGCCTGCAGATCCAGATCCTGTGGCAAGCCTCGTGACCTGCCTTCATCTCTGGCCTACCATTAATTTCGCACCAACTTCTGCTTCGACTACTTCCCCAACCACCATCGCAAGCATGCCTCGAACGTCGGAGAGAGCCCACATTCCGCAGGACGTTGACTCGGTATTCTGTTCACTCGGCAGCGGTCAAGGACAGGTTGTATATCCCTACGCTTCTACAAACCTACCATCGCATTCGCAACCTTTTATCAAAAAGTCATTCCTACCGAACGCTCGCCCCTCCCCTTCATCCCCCCGAGCCCAGCTCACCGGCTGTTAAACAAACTACATCCCTCACCCACGACTCAAAGGAACTGCGAAACGGATTACCTCTCCCTCCCCAATTCGTACCACGCCAATCGAACCTTCAAATAGTCTTGAACTAGACCCTCAATGGGGGAGCGCGCCACTCCCTCCTAGATGTCGATTCAAAAAAAAAAAGTAATTCGCTGCAGAGGAGGGAGAATGACATCATTCTCAATGCATGAGGAAATCCATATTGCAGTATCTCAGCTCTCTCCGCCTGGGTACCCCCAGCCACCGGCGCCATCAATCTCCCCTCCCCCGGGTTGTATGTGCTCTTGTGCTCCGCGCCGCACTCCCACCTTCGAGGCAAGTCCACGGCGCCCCTTCATACACTAGATGGAATATGAGGAATGAGTACTGATTCACAAAAAAAGTG
>Ga0307511_10007776_pt1 | contig 10772 bp, 5 predicted proteins | sample 13_EM_MG_FD_200266 | JGI IMG/M metagenome (GOLD analysis project Ga0307511, IMG submission 200266) | Populus trichocarpa ectomycorrhiza microbial communities from riparian zone in the Pacific Northwest, United States - 13_EM | ecosystem: Host-associated > Plants > Roots > Unclassified | place... | reverse complement strand
TGTGTGTGTGTTGTACTAATAAATAGTATTGATGATCATGAATAGGCTCTCTATGCATGGAAGATACATCGCCTCTAATAGATTTACTCTGTAAATTGATGGGATGATTGATATCAGTATGACTTTGGGCCGAATGTGCAATATATCTTTTCGAATAAACAAGGACGGGAAAGTTCGTTGGTGAAACAGAAAGTGGTGGAACGGTCAAAAAAGAGGAAGATAAGAAGCAAGATTTGGGATCGGAGGTCAAGGCCCTCAAAAAAGCTTAATAGGTCATTCAGAGGTGATTAATTAAAGGAGAAGTTGCTTTTTTATATATATATCAATGGCTCTTAGACTATATGTATCGGCAGCTAGGTCAGTTTAAGTTTGGGCCTTGTGACGTCGACCATGTAAGGATTTCAATGCATCGAGATGATCTTTTATTTTGTATGCCCTAGCTAGCTAGCTAGCCTTCTTATATATATAGATATATAGCAAGCAATTAAATCCCTTAATTTAATTCTCGTAGCGTGACCGTTTTATTAACATCTGCATTTCCTAGTGGGCTCCTTGTCCAAAGCATGGTTTTGTAAGTCTTACAAGGAACAACCTTCCAATAATCAGTCAAACGCAGTAATGGATGGTTTTGGATTTATCAGGCAAGATATAAACATGGTCTGAATTCCGTGGTAACGAAGAAAACTAGACAGCAAGAAACCTTTACTAGACTATATAGCCTTTGCTCGTTTTCTATAGAACAGTCGCCTTTCTTAATGGAGTAATTCATAAAATAGAAGGATCGGTGCCCAGGTTTGATTGGTACCAGAAGCTAGAAGCAATGCTGCATGATGTGTGCGCCGGCCAAGCTTGTATCAGCTCATCTTCACATGATATTGTTAAAAGCTGTGGCTTTCAGATTACCTTTATTATTCCGGAAAAAACAAATTCACCTCCATTAACAAACACTAAACGCATGGCGAACACATATTGCCACTATAATTTTTTATTTACTTCAATCATTGAAGTTTTTTCCTCCTTAATTAAGTCATTTTGTAGCCAAATAGATAGCCAATTGGCTCTGATTTGTTAAACACGGATAGGATTGAAGGATGGAGGATCAAAGTGGAAAAAATGATGGCAGCTTCTTATACTTTCCAACTTCTTTCTTTTCGGTCACTTTGGTTTTTAAAATTTCAATTTTGGTTCAAAACTTTATTTTTCTTACTTTCTAGCCCTTAATTTGAGAGAGAAGAAAGAGTCATCGGATTCTAGTGGTAAAGAGAGAAAGTCTTGGTTGACACCAGTTTAGACCATACAAAAGGTCGATCTTTGTGTCGATGGGTTCAACTTGATGATGTAGTCTCACTTAGGTGTTCTTCGTGTTGGGTTTCCCGAAACACATACAAAGCAAAAACAGTAAATTTAAAATTTTTTCAAAAGTCTCAAGAATTTTGTTAGATAGACTTAGAGTTGTTTAGGATTTAAATAAAGATAACATGAAGATCAGATGTTCTTTTTAACTTTGAATAATTGTTTCAAGGTTGAGTTGTCACAAACAACAAGTCACCCAAGTATCCACTCTCTAATGGTAATTCACTAAACCACCAGTGAGAAATTTTATAAACCCTTTTAAGAGAGAATGATTGTTATATCTTTGAATGCTAGCTATTTTGGTTTTTAGTTTTTGATATGTTTTGTAACTTAATAGTTTCTATACTGAAAATAAGAGGTATAACATTCTATTTATAAAAAAAACCCGAAAACTATATAAATAGCAAAATATCAATTTTCCCCATAAATAATATCACAAATATTATTTCAGGATAATTTTATAAACTTATTCAATTAAGTCCTTACTTGATTTTTCTAGGTCTAGAATTGTAATTTCCTGTATAAATTACACTCTAGTCCTCAATTTCTAAAACTTATTTACAATCACTTGATTAATCATTCCATTTTAATTTATGATCAATTGTTCTTATATGTGTGACTCATCAAGTTTTCTAATAAGTTAGCTCAAATATAAACCACAATCCCAAATAAAACAAGATTAAAAAAATTCATTTATTATCAATTCAATAATTGATTGATTTATATTTGAAAATCAAATACAATATTTAGTAAATTGTCATAATCCCCTAAATATTAGGAAAATCATATAAGTGATTTGACTTAACCTTTTAGTGATCAATTTCTTAGTATAATTATTATCCCTTTTATAAAAAAAATATTTTGATTTAAACATTATAACATAGAGTGTGTCTACTCTATCAAATCATATTTGTTCTTAACACCATAGTCATTGATTATTTAAATAAAATTTAAAACTCTTTTCAAATCTCATTTCACCTTACACAAGAATTTACAATCAATACTATTTGAGAACATATGGAATATTTTTTTTAATTCACTAAGGGTGATGAATTATCTCTTGATTACTCAAATACCTTCATATAGTTCATATTATACCCAATATATGCTCGTTTGTTTAGGATAACGTATTACAAGATCAAAGCATAGCATTCTCTATATAGATAACTTAGTGATCTTAAGTCTAATGATCATTTACACAACTATCATGTGAGTTTTTTCATAGACACATGTGATCTCTCCATATAGAATTTTTCTTGTAGGTCAATTCAGTGTACATGTCATCTTACAAGCATCTACATATTAGTTCTATGTATCTTTTATACCTCAACGTATAAGAACAACTGCTTCCTTTCATAAAAAAGAACATAACATGTACCAGTTTTAACAACACTAATTAATATTTAGTCTTAATAGAGTATTAATCAACAAGATTTAGGAGATCATTGATTTAGAGACAATGCTTTGTGTAGAGGATATAAGTAAATTCGAAAAATTCTTATTTTTTGTTAATTAATTAATGTGACGACAAAAATCACTTATGCAAATGATCATTGTTAGATGAAAAAGTTATGTTTTATGACTTACTATAAAATACTGTAAAATCCTAAAATGCATTTAAGAATTTCTTTTTTTTAGAAAAGAACTTTAAAACCAATTTTATCATGTACCACATGCATATTTTTTTGTATTTTTCACGTGAATATTTAGAAAATTATAAGAAAGTTAAGAGTATTTGTTATCGTACAATTTTATTATTATTAGTCACTACTATTTTAGAAAAGATTTAAAACAACTTACTATGCTAATGATCATCATGCTAAGATATACAAATATGAAAAATGATATTTTTTTAACTTTTAAAATCATAATTTCATTTGAATATATATATAGATAGATAGAACAGACTATAATTATAAACTTTTACAAGTAAGAAAAGTATGTAAAACTGAAGAAAAGAAAGAAAAATTTTATGATAAATCTTAAATAAACGAAAGTAACACATTTAATAATGAACTTGTTTGAAAAATAAACAACAGAAATGAATTGATTCATCTTAGTGAACGTACGTAGATGTATTTTCCCCTAAAAGAATTTATATGATCAAGAGGCAAATGGAAAGGCCATCTTGCCTAGCCTTACTCGTATGATGAATAGCAGATCCTGTGACTAGCAAATTGCTTGATCATATATATGCCGTGATCATTCATTTTCTGTTCCCACAACCTTTATAAATGTTCTTGTCCACAAGCGTATCCGCGGGGAAGCAGCAGCAGAGACCAGACACTATCATCAAGCACAGATTATTGCAATTGATTTGTTACACACTTCCATCCTGTTGGACATGCATATATCATACACAAAATGCACAAGTTTTAACCGTCCTACCGCAACTTTTGCAGCACTAGCTATCCTTGCCAGCGATTAGAAAGCATCATTAACCCACTAATACATTAAACCTAACCATCCCGCATTGATCACACTAACACATTCCTGCATGTTCACATCAAGGAGCTAAGCTAGCATTGGTCACACAGGTGGTCATTGTGTTTTTATTTAAGTCTAAGCATTTCAAGATGCAATCATCCCACATCGTGTGCAACACATCCTAATTGACAGCTAAGGAAAGCAATTAAACCACTCCAGAGAAATCAAACTTCAAATTCTCGGTCCTATTTACAACATGATCCTATACAACAATCCAATTGATTGCCATGATGCTTGAATTTCAGGTTTGCCTCTCAATACACACAGTAATGCTTACATACAAGCATATCTTATTCAAATTTCATACAAACTCATGTGATATTTGCTTACATGCTTGATGAATCTTTAACACTAATGGGGTCCACATATCACTTGCTATATTTGTTAGTAGTGTTTGTGTGTGTGCGCGCAAGAGCACGGGCGGGCGTGTGTAACACGTTCCTACTTTACCATATGGAGAGCCATTCATAGCATTTTCAGAACATTTGAAGTAGAAATCTGATATAATTCTAGAGAGAATAGAGGAGAACGTTCATTCTATAATTTACCTGATAAGCATGAAAGGTTAACTAAAAATTTTGATGAACTAGTATGGAAATAATGATACAAAGAACTAGAGCTACAAATTGTACATTGAGTACTAAACTCACTCATCAACCTGCAGGCCCATTTGATGTAGATTGCCTGGTATTTGACAAAAAGAAGAGAGGAAAATAAATAATTATCCTTGTGAATGAATATAAGTATCTAATGAAGGGATGGAAAGGGGAGAAATAATCATAAGATGACAGGGAGCTTGACTAGAAAGTTGCATTCATGCAATTTTTTCCATATCTCGCCCCAAAAACACAATTTCCTAGTAGTATTTGTGAGGTAACTGCAAGTCCATGCATGCCTTGAGTGAGTGAGATAAGGGGACGGAGCTTCAATTTTTATTTTCATTTTTCACTATTTCTTTGTCCAGTTCTCTATTTCATTTCTCCATAAAAACATTTGAGTTTTTTTTTTTTTTTTTTTATTGCTAGAATTCTAAAACTAGAAACTGTGTTAACGAGTACACTTGAAATTATATTAGTGTAAGGTGGAAAAGAAAACACATGTTTCAAACTTTGAAAAATTAGGAAAGTAAATTGATAAATTACAAAAACCAGTGAAGCTAGAAAGAAAAAAGTTTTCATTTTCTGATTAACACATTAACAATGCTCTGCTTTCCTGAAAAAGTTATCAAGACAACTGGCTTTGTTTGGTAAACAGCCCCTAATATTTATAGCTGCTTCCACAACCCATGTCACTTTCCTTCTTAGTTAACTGGACATCCAAAAATGAATTATTCAAGAAAACTTCAGCTCTGCCCCCAGGTATTGTAAAGGCAGAGATCTATATTCAATTCACTCAAACAAAAATGTTGGCAAACACAGATTGATTCATTGGATAAGCAAACTTTGGTCACACAAATATCACTATTTTAAGAAATTTCTCCTACTTAAGGGGGCTTAGAGATAAATGCAATACATTTTAATGAAAGGAAAACTACCTTTTTGTATGGTCGAAAACTAAGCATTATTCTAAATGACATCACAAGAACCAACTATCATTGGATACTTAGTTACCTGATCAAAGGAAGCACCGGTACCAACTAAGAGTCTCAATATATGTGCATATTGACTGATCAATGGAAAACAGGTTGAAAATTCCCTTTCAATTCATCATAAAACCATCTGCAACAGAAAATTTCTCTTGTCAAAGAAGAACCAAAAGTTATTTGAAACCAGGCTGAATGAAACTTATAAAATTTTAGATGTTCTCATCAAGCATGGTAGGAAAGGGACAAACTTACACACATGGCCCAGTCCTAAAATTTGAGGTCCAAGTGTTGGTTTAGGAGTTTTGACAACTGGCCAAGTTGACTACAGGCTTATTTGAGAAAAAAAGGCATATTGTCAATTGAACCACGTTTCTGCTCAATTGGTTTGAGCAAACAAAAATAAAGGTATCTGCTATAAAAGTCATTAAAAATGAATTGATAAAGAAACCACACGTTGTTAGACATCTCTTACTCTTCATCAGTTTTGCATCACGGATTAAAGCTCCTTAGAATATTAGGAAAAAACACATACTATCTGAAAAAATTAACAAAAGAGAAGAAAATATAGTGATCTACTCAAGGCATTTCTAATACAACAAGCATATTCTAAAGTCCAGTCTTTCTTTTTCATTTTTTTCTTCTTTGGGATTAAGGAAAAAAAAAAGCTACACAGAACAGTCATACAGAAATGTGACACTGAGAACCCACTGCTCTATCTCCTGGGAAGATTCTATTGGCGTGTTGCTGAGTTTATGATCTCAATTATCATTCCAATAGAAAAATTAAGTGGCAAAAGTGAAGCATCATGCTGTCCCTAAAGATTATTGCCATATATTTGTCTGAATTAAGAACTCTCTCATTGCTAAAGCTGAATGATTAAAAACAAAACATGTGAAGCACCTTAAATAGTTCAAACAATGTGACCTACTGGATACTTTACACCCTGGAATTCAAGAGGCAACTAAAGGGGCACCGTCAATCAAAATTGAAGGAGAGTTAGTAATGTGATTGCCACTGTTATTGTTGCATTAGGTTGTATGTCACTCTAATGAGGATAGACTTACAGAACAACCAGCCTGCTATCACCATTCCCTCAATCTCATTTCTCTCCTTCATTGTTTGTGAAAATAAACATGTAGAATAAAATTAATAATAATTAAAATGAACTTTTTCCATGCTTGAGGGGTGTTCTTACCATACAAAGGCTTCTGGAACAATTTATATAACAGAATTTATCATGATAACCAGGAAAACTACTGCATAGGCATAAGCACATATGCATAGAACCAAATAGACATATCATGCAGTTCTCTACACCAACCATAAGTAGTTGTAAAAGACATACTTGCATATGAAAACAGGTGCTGATCCATTATTTGCCTCGATTGCTAACCGGTTCTGTCTTTCACTCATTTCCTTAAACTTGTTAGGAGGAAGAACTTCACATGGGCCTTCAATCAAGCTAGCCATCACACTGCTTTCATGATTTGATTCATAGACCTATAACAGAACAGCAATGCATTCATTACACACATACAGCCAATTCAAGAAGAGGGCTAATATAATTTAATTCCCAATAAAGCATGTTAACTTGAATTTGTGAGCATCAGCTTTCAAGCATTATCTGTGTGTGCATGAGTACAAATGCATCTATACAACAGAGAAAGTAGCAAGTCCATCCCAAACTAATGTGTAAATTATCAATTCTTAAACACCAATAAAATTTCAAATATAAACAAAATGCAAAAGTATATGAGGAAACAGTTCACCTCATTACTTTCAGGGGCACATGGGTGACCTACAGCCGCAGGCAAGTCACCAGGAAAGTAGCACTGACTGACAAGAACCCACTTTGATCCAGTTTCAATTTCCTCCCACATGGTCTGTGATAAAAAGCCAATTTCTCCATATTAGGATTCACAAAGAAAAAATAATTCCACAAAAGGTGGCAAATACACATCAACATGAGAAAATAAAGAAATAAATCTCCAACTATTATATGGATGGCTGTGTAAAGTTTACTCGGATAAAACCAAGTTTTGGCGCATTCCTCTTGGTAGTTTTGCAATTATAATTGCTATAAATTACATGATGGAATGCTAGATTATTCAATCACCTGAAGTTTAGAGGGTGTTAATTTTCCATCACTGGAATGAAAAAGGGCATGATCCTGCACTTTATACGATACTCCATCAATGCAACAGGACTTGTAAAAAGTTTTTCCATCTGCAACTTTAATTTCATTACCAATCCATTCCACACTATGAATGCCACTGGAAGACAAGCCAGGATGCTTTCCAACCCTATTATTAGGTACAGAACTTCCTCTTACACTAGCTGACTCTTCCATGATTGAATGATCCTGATGAGGTGTCAAAGGAGCTTTGGGAAAATTTGATTGTTCTGTTTGGATAATGTCTTGTGAGATATGCAAGGGTTTGGAATCTTCACACTTGCTGATTTTTTCAGATGATTCAGAAAGTGAACTCTTTTCCTGTGCAGGTGATTCAGAAACTTGATCTTGTTGTGTAGATCTTTCAGTGGAGTTGTTGGGGAAACTACATGTACTCTGATCTGCATCCTTTCCACTCGATGTGATACCATCTCTTGGCATTTCTCTTTCACCAGAAATCCTTGAATCAGATGCTGATTCAACATTGTTGACAGAACCAGATCCAGCATTATTTTGAACACCATTTGTAGACTTTTGTTGATCGACCTTTAGATCTACATTTTCAGCTTTCTTCTCTAATGATGAATGACTTCCAGCTGGATTAGAAGGCCCTTTTGGTGGTGTTGCACTTCTCATGACACGGCCATATTTAGGGGGCAAAGGCTTCCCATTGCTTAATGCCATGCAATTCCTGCAGTGCCACTCACCTCTAGGAATTCCTTTCTGATTAATTGCTTCTCGACATTTTATGTGAAATCCACTCTCACAAGCATCACAAAGAACAACAGTTTCCACCTCATTGACAGTAAGCTTGCATATTTGGCAAGTCATTGCTGTAGTCATGTATTCTCTCGAAGGGGGAATCCATGTGGGATATTCAGGAAGCTTCGGCTGTAATAGCTTCTGAACAATTTTAGCAATTTCATTGTGATTGTTGATAAACGATGGAGGTTGAACATACTCCACGCCTTGCATAGGCGGGTGTATGCTTGGCAAATTTGCAGGTGGAGTTTGAGGTGTAAATGGTCTGAATGTTTGATCTCTCGCTGCTTGAGTTGCACGAGTCCGACCCAAGTCAGCAACTCCCTCAACCTTGGCAGAATTATGATTTGGCATATTGTTTTCTGGTGCAGATTTACCTGAGGATGCAGAATGGGGTTGCATAGACCAACTTGGAGCATTAACCAGTGAATGATTTGCAGAAGCATTTGCTGCAGTTAATAATTTACAAAGCATGTATATTTAAACATCCAACAAAAACAAGTAACAGAAAGAAGATGATGATTCCAAGAGATCAGGAACTATAAAGAAAGCTTAAAAAGATAAAAATCCAAAAATGATAGATCTCTTGCTGCCTGTAACACAGAACTCAGCAGAATGGCAAACAAATAATTACCTGTGTTGGAAAGACTAAACTAGGAGGCACACAGACCAACTCAGCAGAACACCTAACAAGTTTGCTTTAACCCTCTAAATACACATGCTCAAATTAAATAGATAATGTTCCCACAAAAGAATGTTCTTTACATAAATTGCATGAAGATCAAATCGAACTGTTTTTGTTTAGGTCCAACTAATTTCTAGTACTAGGAATTTCTATTATTTGTTTCTCAAAAAAATCCAATGAAGTTTGAAATTTGGCAGAGAAGATTCTTGGATATTACCAATCACTACACTTAGAGTATACATTCTATATAATGGTCCCTACACTTAAGAGTATGCATTCTATAACTTCCCTTGAAGGATATTCTTAAATTTTGATTTTATTTTATTTTTCACAATTTGCATGCAAATGAAACTGAAAAGAGTCACAGCCTAAGCATTTTCGATCCGAAAAGGGGGAGAAGGCAAAAAAAGAAAAAGTAAACTCCCATTACTGTGCGCAGAAGGGAAAAGTGGTCAGAGCAAAGGGAGAAAGATGTGGAGAATTACCTGGTACTTGCGGAGCATAAGATGCCCCATTTGATCCCCCTTCCACTTTAAACTGTGTTTTTTCAACTTTAGAAAATGCTACAGAAGACAAATCCCTTCCTAATTGACTGCTAGGTAACCCACTGGAAACAGCAGATATTTTCGCTTCAGTAGTGAGTGGTTGAAGTGTTGAGGATGCTGGGGTTGCTGCTGAAACATGGCCAGGCAAAGAAGCTGGAAAGATTCCAGAAGATACTGATATATTACTTGGTTTATCTGAAGGAAGCACGCGAAAAGCATGTGATGGCCCATGGCTTTCAGGCATTGCACCAAAGCTCGGTTGCGTAATTTGAGTTGTATATGTAGCTGAAGGTGCAGCAAATTTCTTGGACTCTTCCATCTGGAGAAGTAGTAAGAAGTCAACATGAATCATTCCCCAACAGACACAGAACAACCTTGGATTACTGATGCAAATTCTTATGATCAAGATGGCAGTATTCAAAACAAAGACAAGCAGAAGGGGGTGATAAAATTTGACAAAGATTAAGCTAGTTCAAGTGAAGGGGAGCACTCTATGCAGGCCAAACTTCCAACCTTACACATTGGCAATAAATGACAGTAGAAGTTTACTACAACTGCCATTGTTCTTATCCTTAGTAGTTATCTATTAATAACTGTCAATTGTAACTCTATTTATTGCAGAATATTGTTTCTGGAAGGATATGTTGTAGTGAAAGCCTATTTTAAGTTGGTGTGATTCCAATATGGGAGTGATTCCCTTGAGTGGTGGGAGGCTACTTGTTTCCTATCATTGTAATTCTTTGTTTGCAATAAAATTATAAGACATCTTTCTTCCCTGTCATTAAATCCCTTTTCTGTACAACTGAGTTTGCTTTATTTACAAGTAATTGTTTCAATCCATAGTGTCATTGGCATTGATTACTTTTATTTAACTTATAGTTAAATATAACTCAGACCTAAACCAAAACGAAAATTAAATATCTCAAGCAGAAATGAAGACTTACTACGAATAATTCCCCTTTATTCTTAACAGAAACAAAAATAAAAAAGACAGATTTAACAAAAGAAACATCTGTTCACAAGGTAAAGCACATGATAGCTTACAAATTTTAAAAGAAAAAAAAATAATGAAAAAAAAAAAAACTAAAGGGTAACAGAGAACTTAAACCACATCTACAACTTCTCATCAATGCTTCTTGAAAACAATGACTTACACCCTCCTCTTATCTCTAACCCTTACAT
>Ga0307511_10007775_pt1 | contig 10773 bp, 6 predicted proteins | sample 13_EM_MG_FD_200266 | JGI IMG/M metagenome (GOLD analysis project Ga0307511, IMG submission 200266) | Populus trichocarpa ectomycorrhiza microbial communities from riparian zone in the Pacific Northwest, United States - 13_EM | ecosystem: Host-associated > Plants > Roots > Unclassified | place... | reverse complement strand
AGAGGGTCGCTCACCACGAGGGTCATGTGGATACAACCGCAAGGTTTCTAATGTTTCTGCGCAGGCGGCCAGCAGGAGCCATACCCCGTGCACACAAAAGAGGTCCATGTAACAAAACCGGATTCCTCCGAATAGGTCAATCATATCCTCCAAAATTCCGATCCTTGTGAAACACGTCATCGTCAACCGTCCTCGCAGGGGAGGAACGAAGGATGGAACAAGCGACAGGTCATCCGCCGGTTCCTTCAGAAAATCGGCCCATTTGTAAAGGAGTTTGAGGTCTTCCAGGTGTTGAAACAGTCCGATGAAGAAGATGATCTGCCTGCGGGAACCTTTGGGTTCCCTCAGAGCGAGGGATCGGACCGTTGGCGCGAAGTGACCAAAGTACCGCCAGGTGTTCGGCATGAAGCTTGGGATGTCCAGGAAGTCTATCCCGAGTTCTTGGACGTTGACTAACGAGAGGAATTGACGTAGGATGCGGCGGTTGAATTGTGTAGGCGAAAATATCCTGGGTCCGGCGCGGTTCTCGTTAAATCCCGGAACCTGGAACTTCTTGATCAAGGGAAACAAACCGAGTTCATGCATAGACTTGAAGGAATCGGGCCACCAACGCTTGTCGTCTCCGTGACCGAAATAAACTGGAGTGACGAGAGAATGGTGAAGGTGAGGAACGGCGGCAATATACCAAGAGCGTCGAGTCAAGGAGCATGCCAGGAGGCTAGGCGTGTCGTAAATGAGATGAGCGATGATCATTTCGACCACCTCCTGGGGAAGCCTGGTGGCTGGGGAAGAGGAAACCGTGGAGGCCCTCCGGAGGAACGCCCCCTGAGCATGTTCCGCAAATTCGGGTTCGGATCCAACTCCAAATTCGATTGATGAGCAGCTCAATTACTATAGCGGTGGTCATGGTTAAATGCAACGAGGCTGATGAGTGTGTGGGGGTCTTCGTCGGCGATGACTTTTGTCGTTGCTCACGGCATCGTGTGCTTTCGTGTGATCGAGTGCGAGCCGGGCCCCTAAGCCTCTCCTGTGAACCTGCCTAACGACCCCTCCTCTCCCCCTCTACTCCTCTGAATTGAAACCGGATTCCAAGGGTGCCTCCCAAGTATTACGCCTGAAGTGCCATGGCCCCAAAGCTCGATCCAGGCTACAGGAAAATGCTCAGGACACCGGCACTGTAAGTGCCTTCGTGTTCACCGCACTCGTTTGAACCAACACATTTGGCCGCGCAGCCCCGCCGATGGACCACGCAAAAACGCGATTGAATCCCTTCAGAAACAGATCGAATTTCACGTGGGGGAAGCCCATCGGCTAAGATATGTACAGAACTCGCACGCCGTCGTCTCCCGTCTGCCAGAAGAGCTGTTGGCGGAGGTGTTCCCCTACATCGTCGAGTCCGGCATACAAAACGACGACTCCCGTTTCGCCAAGGGGACATTCAACTTTCTCCGAGTCTTCAAACATTGGAACGAAGTAGCCGTCAGTCTCCCCCGGCTTTGGCGTTGGTGGGTCCCGGGCGCCGTCAAAGCGTGGCCCCTATTCCATTCTCGTTCGAAAGATACGCCCATTTTCCTGAAATGGCGGCCTCGAGTCCCCTTTTCAGCACTGGCCGACATAAGCCCCGGAGTTCCGAAGCGGATTCACCACCTCGACTTCAATGGCACGAGCGAACAACTTGTGGAATTGTGGAGCGCCTTCGGCTCGAATTCTTCAAACATTTCGTCCCTTCGACTAGAGATTTCGGTATACGGCAGTCGCGAACCGCGGAAAGACCTTGTCCGTTTCTTCACTTCATCTTTCCCCAAATTGTCACACCTTGCTTTTGTGGACTTTCTCCCAGACAGCTCGTCCCCCATTTTCACAACCTCCAACCTCACGTCATTCAAGCTCTCATTTCCACACCGAAGAGAGCAGAACTACACTCTGTCCCAGTTCTCCCAACTTCTCCAACGACACCCGAACCTTCAAGAACTGGTCTTGAGTTCTGGTGCACTTCCTCTGCTTGAACGATCATCGAGTCCTTTGGTTCCCCTAATCCTCCCTCGGCTGGCTATCCTCCGACTATATGGCTCGGAAGCAGCTATCTTGGGACTTGTAGACCTCATCAACATGTCCTCCCCTCTCCACAATGTCGTCATAGGCTTCAAACAGAGCCCCAAGCCGACGGTTGCAGACCTCGCTGGAGCGGTACAGAAAATACTCGTGGCATATTACGAATGCCAAGGGTTAAAATTTCCCCGCGAAATCCATCACTTCACCATCTTGTACGACCCGGAGGTAGAGTGTCTGGTCTTCCGCGCTCGGTCTCGCCCCGGTCTCACGCCGGACCTCAGTTCGAGCCTCAAGCTTCAATTCCAGGACACAGATGAACTCGTTGGGGACGCGGTTGTAAAGGAGACCTTCCCCCTTTTCCCACTGAATAGTGTACGAAAGTTCACTGTCGAAGGACCGGATATTTATGGAAACCGGTATCGTGGGATGCTTCAGAAGATGAAGGACCTTTCGTACTTGCAACTCAATAAACAGGATATTTCCCTAGTGTTGCAGGCACTGCATCCAGGTGATCAAAATTCGTCCAGGGTTATTATTAAAGTCATGCCGATTCACCCATGTGTGCGCAGATAAATCGGATCCGAAAATCGCCCCGAAGCTGGAGTGGCTAGTCCTCTCCGATCTTGACATCCTCTTTGACTCTGAGGAGAAACTACTGAGTGTCTTGAAGCAGAGGCGCGACTGCAATATTGGCGTGAAAACATTGGTCGTTCGATCGTGTCGGGTGCATAAGGAGGAGTGCAGGTCGAAACTCGGGAAGTTGGTGAAGAAGGTCAAGTGGGAAAAGATGAAGGTGATGGGATCAGACTACGAAGGGTCAGATAGTGTTGTGGACGAATACGGCTATTTTGGTTGAAATTGAACTAGGTTGCGAAAGGTGGCTACCTGAGGGCCGGTGCGTGGAGATGCCGCTTTTAGGGAAACCAGTAGGCAGGCTGACCGGGGTCGGACGGACCCTCTGGGAATTCGGTTTTCGTGGTAGGAGCGGGGCTCGGCCCTGAATGGAGAGCCAGGTTAACGCGTACGACCAGGACCTGATAAAACCGGTGACCTTACTGCGGGGTGTTTGTTACTGTAATATTTGTCGTACTTAATGAGTCCACTCAGTGTTGTGGTTCGGTTCTCACTTGGTAGCCTCCCGGGGTCGTTCGATTGGAGAACCGTCACATCTATATGAAACGAACGCTTTTCCAGCACCGTGATCCCGAGGGATTCTTCCAGGCAGCGCGGGGCCCGTTAGGGTGGCTAGGTGGGATTAACAATTGGTGAGCGCACTACCCGGACAACCCTGTCAGTCTCTGGAATGCGGTCTGAGAGGGAGGGAACAAATTGGATGACCCTTTCGCAATATAGGAGAACGTCCACCCTGTCCGAAACAGTTGCTGGGATCCACCTCGTACCGCGGACCTTGAACCCGCTCAGGTCAACTGGCACCTGTTTTAGTCCAGGCTCTGGAATCCGTCGGGCATCGCTCCCGGAGTGTGTATTGATAGGTGTGGCTATGAGAGTGATGTGTTGTCGTCAGGAGTTGACGGTGACTCAATTTCCACATACTTGTATCGTGATCAGTTCAACCATAAGCCGTTGAACGTGCGGGTGACTTCGGTGCGCAGTTCAGGCTCGAGAGGGCTCTGGCACGTGGGGATGGTGACCAAACATGGAATCCAGGTCGCGAATGGTTGCGAGCTGACGATCACGAAGACAAGAATGCGTGGTGGGTCCAGCACCACCGTCACGCCCCTCTCTCCCCACCACGTCCAAGTGTCCGTCTGAAGCACGATGGCCCCAAAACTCAATACGGAGTACAACGCCATGCTCAGCACACCAGCGCCTTCAGTACTCTTGCCCTAGCCGCGCCCACATGAATTCATATATTTGATCGCACAGCCCCGCCGATGGACCACGCAAAGACGCGATCGAATCCCTTCAAAAGCAGATAGACTTTCACATTGCAGAAACCTATCGGCTAAGATATGTCCAGAACTCGCACGCTGTTGTCTCCTGTCTGCAAGCGGAACTGTTGGCGGAGGTGTTTCTCCACATTGTCGAGTCCGGCATACAAGGCGAAAACTCCTCTTTCACGAGGGGAACGTTTAGCTTTCTCCAAGTCTGCAAATATTGGAACGAAGTGGCCGTCAGTTTCCCTCGGCTTTGGCGTTGGTGGGTCGCGGGCGCCGTCAAAGCGTGGCCCCTGTTCAACTCTCGATCGAAAGATACTCCCCTCTCGCTGACGTGGCGACCTCGGCACCTCAGCGCGGGAGACGGTTTGATGGACCCCGGAATATCGAAGCGGATCCACCAATTTGACTTTGCCGGTAGCAGTGAACAACTTTCCCACCTACTGGGCAACTTCGACTCCGACCCTCCTTCGAACATGTCATTAATGCGCTTGCAAATTTTCCCATACGGCGACCCCGAACTACGAGGGCTTTTTGCCCGTTTCCCCTTTTCCTTCCCCAAGCTGTCGCACCTTGATCTCGGGAACTTCCTACCCGACTCCTCGTCCCCCATTTTCACAACCTCCAGCCTCACTTCGTTGAAGCTTTTCCTTCCCTACCGAAAGGAGGACCGCTACACTCCGCTTCAGTTCTCTCAAATTCTCCAACAACATCCGAATCTCCAAGAGCTGGAATTGAACCACGGCGCAATACCTCTGCCGGGGCCATCAAGCGCTCCTGCTCCCTTCACCCTCCCACGGCTGGTTAGCCTTCGATTACATGGGATGGAAGCAGCCATTTCTGGGCTCATAGACCTCATTGACATGTCCTCCCCCCTCCACGACGTCGTCATACGCTTTGCCCGTGACCCCGAGTCAACTGTTCCGGCTTTTGCTGGAGCAGTGGGGAAAATACTTGTTGGTTATTACGAATGCCAGGGGTTGGATTACCCCCGCAAAATCGACCACTTTACCATCTCGTACCGCTCGGAGGAACCCCGCCTAGTTTTCAACGCCCAATCTGGCTCCGGTCCCAAGTCGAACCCCAGGTCGAACCTCGAGCTTCTATTCGATAACATATATGAACATTCGGGGGAGGTGATAGTAAAGGATACCCTTCCACTTTTCCCGTTGAATGGTGTACGGGTGTTCACTACCAATGGACCACCCATTTATGGGCGCCTGCAAAACCTTCATGTGTTTCGGAAGATGATCGACGTTTCGCACCTGCGACTCAATAAACAAGATATCTCCCCGGCGTTACTGGCATTGTCTCATAATCTAGGTGCGTTCAGAGCAGTTACGAAACCGTCTCAACTTACCCATGCACGCACAGCTGAACCGGATCAACGGGTCTTCCCGAAGCTGGAGTCGTTGACCCTATCTTATCTTGACATCCTCTTCGGTCATGAGGAGAAACTATTAGCTGTCTTGAAGGGGAGACGCGACTGCAACATTGGCTTGAAAAACCTGGTCATCCAGTCATGTCGGGTGCACAAGGTTGAGTTGAGGTCGAAGCTCAGGAAATTGGTGAAGGAGGTAAAGTGGGTCAATGTAAATATGGTGGAATTGGACTGTGAAGACACAGACGACGACTGTCAAGTGGGACGGTGTGGATGTGGTGAGCTCGGAGTACGAGTTAGATGGTGAACCCGAGGATGAGTCTGAGAACTGCCATTGTTTTGGGTATCATTACTGGACGCTCTGCGCGGCCCTGTCCACATAGTATTATTCTAAAGCAGAGAACGTCCGTTTTGGTGGAATCGAAGTCTATTTGTGGATCGGTACGCGGCGCTAACTCCTCCACTCCTCTAGATAAGTACGGCGACTGAAAGACATGAAACGGCACGCTTCTAATGCTTGGTATCCTAGCTGGGAGTGGGGTCGGAACCTGAACAGCTGAATGAACGCTATAAATGTGGCCCAACGTTTGTTGATGATACCTGAGGATTCAAAGGGTCTCCAAAATGGAGCGCATATGCTGACACGTTGGGAAGTGTGGCAAGGTGTCAACATCCCATGCCAAAGAGTTTATTTTCATGGGGCGCGCATTCAGAGAAGTTGGGGCGATATGCACCGGACCCCGCCGTGGATAGTTGATGGGGAGCCAAGAAATTTATGGGAACTTTTTGCGATCGCTAAGGCCGATTCCGTTGTGCATCCTCGTGGGGGATATCCGAAACCACGAGCAAACGTCCAAGTTGAAGGGTCCGGCTCTTGGGATGTAATCATTATCCGAGTCAACGGACTGAGGGGTTGATAACAACAAGTTGTCCGATAGACAATCGACGAACGTACCTCTCTACTCGGTCTCCGAACCCGCTAACCATCGCTCCTTTCGCGTTCTGCCTGAGCCTATCCTTGATATCCCCAAGTCGTTACGAGTGTCCGCGTGAGTTGTGCGAGATTTCAGTCGATCACTGGCGCTGATGCCTGGCGACGCCTGATTTTGTTGATTGAGGAGGTGTCTAATTAGGGGAGTCTTTCAAGACGTCTGGAAGAGGCTTCGTGCCGAAATCCTCCACCTCTCTACTAGGGTCGGCCGAGCTGTCAAAACGCCGGTTAAGCGGAAGGTCTCGAATCTGGCACTCATGGCACGCACCTCGAATTGGATATTGGATACTCCCGGTCGAAATGCCTCCCTACGTCGATGAATACAGCTGTAAGAGAGGTGTGCTGTGACACTGTCGTAGGGCGGCCCACAAGACTCGGAGGAAACGTTTTCGATGATGATTTCGCGGGAGTTCATGACGGTGGCGTAGTATTCCTTCGGGAAAACACACGCACAACTCGACCGTGCAGCTGAGAAGATTCTGGCATGTAGGTGAAGAGAGTCGGCACGTGGGGCGATGAAAAAATCGAGCACTGGGTCGTCGAAGTTCAATCGAAGAGATCACCAGGTAGCACCGCTTTCTCGACTACCGTCACGTCTGAAGCTGAAGCCTCATGGCCTCAAAGCTTGATCCAGATTGCAGCAGAATCCTCGCCATACCAGTACCGTTAGTGCTCCCATGCTCATCGCCCTCATGTAAATTCACACATCTGGCCACATAGCCCCGCGGATGGACCACGCAACGACGCGATCGAATCCCTTCAAACGCAGATGGACTTTCACGTTGGGGAGGCGAACCGTTCAAGACATACCCAAAAGCCCCACACCCCCATCTCTCGCCTGCCAGCGGAGCTGTTGGCGGAGGTGTTTCTCCACGTAATCGAATCTGGCTTACAAGACAGCGACGGTCGCTTCGCCACCCGAGCTTTCGCCTTTCTCCGAGTCTGCAAGCGTTGGAAGGAGGTATCCGTTGGTTTCCCGCGGCTTTGGGGTTACTGGGTCGCAGGTGCCGTCAAAGCATGGCCCCTGTTTAACTCTCGTTCGAAAGGCGCCCCCCTCCTCTTGACGTGGCGGCCTCAACTCCCCGACTCTGCACGAGATATTTTGATGGACCCCGCGATTCCGAAGCGGATTCACCGACTCGACTTCATCGGTACCAGCGAACAACTGGAGCACTTATTGGTCGCCTTCGATTCGAGCCCCCCTTCTAATCTGTCCTCCATTCGGTTACAAATTTCCCCACACGACGGCCGCGAACCACGAGCATCTCTCTCACACTTCCTCTCTTTATCCTTCCCAAAACTCTCCCGAGTTGATTTTGGGAACTTCCTACCCAGCTCCTCATCCCCCATTCTCGCAACCACCAACCTCACCTCGCTGAGACTCTTCCTGCTCTATCCAATGGAGTCATATACTCTGTCTCGATTCTCAAAAATTCTCCAACGACATCCGAACCTCCGGGAGCTGGACTTGAGCTGTGGTGCAATACCTCTGCCCGGACCATCAAGCGGTTTGACTCCCTTCGCCCTCCCGCAATTGGTCGACCTCCGATTGTACGGCGGGGTAGTAGCAATATCGAGCTTCGTGGACTTCATTGGCATGTCCTCCCCTCTACACGATGTCATCATCCGTTTCGACAAGAGCTACAATTCAACCATTCCGAAGCTTGCGAGCGCCATGAGGTCGATACTCGGGGCGTATTACGAATGCCAGGGGTTGAAGCACCCCCGTACGATTAATCGCCTTGCCATTTCGTACAACTCAGGAAAGCGGTGTATCGCCTTCGACGTCCGGTCTCACCGCTCTGCGACGTCAGACCTCAAGTCTAACCTCAGGCTGCAATTCGATGGGACAAGTATATCGGCGGGGGTTGAGATGGCAAAGGCGGGGATTTCCCTCCCCCCATTGGATGGCGTACGAGAGTTCGCCGCCGACGGATTCGTCAGTTACGGGGACTGGTACAGTGGAGTATTTCGAAGGATGGGGAACCGTTCGTATCTGCGGCCTGACAGGTAGCTATCGGGCCGGTGTTGGACGCACTGTCCCGTGGTAACCGAGGTTTGTTCAGGGCAGCCACAACGACGACGTCGATTGACCCACACACAAATTAATCAGGTCAACAAACCGCTTCCGAGCTGGAGTCGTTCAACCTATCTCGCCTTGACGTATACAGATCCAAGGAACAACCGTTGGATATCTTGGAGGAGAGGCGTGACTACGTCATGCCGAGTGCAAAAGGTTGAGTATGAGTCGAAGCTCAGGAAACTCGTTGAGGAGATCAAGCGGGACAATATGAGGGCGGTGGGTTCTTGACTAACACGAAGTCGAGAAGTATTACTGGCCGCGTGGTCGTAGATGAACGTTCCGTCAAGACCAGTTTAGAAATTGTTGTTTTTAAGCCGAGAATAATTCATTCCGATGAAAACTCGGTTTACCAGATAGTCCGCTGCACGAAAGCATTTGATTTGGTGGGTGGGGGCAGGCCAAGAAACTAGGCGCAATGACCGGTGGAAGCTGAGTGCAGCTCGTCACACCCGCAACCATTGAAAGGATCGGGTCACAGAAATTAAATTCTCTGTAATATGTACAGGTCAACTGTATCGGGTCTCTATCCTCGGAATGAACCTCAGATACTAGGTATCTGGGCAACAGCTCAGTAAACTCAGCTACGAGAATTATAGGTAATCATGTACAAGGGGGGGGGGACGAGAAAGAAAGGATAACTCCCCAGCGTATGGAACAAAGCTGATCAAGGAGTCCCAGCGAACGAATAAGTGGTCCATGTGTTAAAACAGGCATATTGAACAGAAAATTGGTTGAAATCGGAAACGACGTGCTTCTATTGAATTGGTACCGGTCGGCGTCCTGGGTACAGGCGCGGCCTGCATCTGAACGGACAGTCAAGTAAAGGCTGACTGGAATGAGTAAACGCTAGCTAAAATCGCGTCTGTCCTTGAGAAAGCTCACCGTCCAAGTGTGTAGCTGCGGGTCCGGAGCCCTAGTAACCCAGTTGGCCAAGAGTAACTTCTGTGACGAAAGTCTAAACGGTGGCCTCTGGAGTTCCGTAAAATCCTTGGATGGAGTGTGCGACCCGGTAAATCGGGGAGGGAACGGGGTGGTTCGTGTCCTATACCAGGACCTGTATATTCATATGGTGCATTGAGGAAGTTGGTGAGATGTGCGCCGAACCTCGCATGCGTGATCAAATCCCGGGACGCCAACTTCTTCTACGGATAGTCGGGGGGCAGCGAAGGAAATTAAGCCGGCGTTTCGCAGCCGGAGAATCCAAAACCTCCACCAGCTTCTGTCGTGCCTCCTCCTCGAAGAAAACCGAAACCACGAGAGAAAAAACCAACTTGAACGGCCGGATACGGTTCATCTCACGCAACGCGTCGAAAAGCGGCATGCGGGAGGGTAAGGCAGATATCTCCTTGTTCTCGATGGCAATTACAACCTCGGAGAACGAGGGTGATGTGATGCTGGAGAAGACCTCAACGAGGGCATCGCGAGCATCGCCGTTGCGTCCCAGAGGGATCGAGCGAAGCTTGAAATGTAGAGACCGGAGGACCTCGAGTCGTGATAGATCGAAATTGGAGCGCGATGACTCGGGGGCGCGCGCTATTTGCCATCAGTTCGGTTTCGCGAGTAACTCGATCCTGAAGGACTTACCAATCGCGTCAACTGGGAAGAACCGTAGCGTTTCCAAGGTTTCTGAACACGCCTTCAAAAGGACCGGTGCAGAATCTGCGACGTTGCGAAGGTCCATATCATGGAATCGTAGGCCACCGCATGAGGTTATGAGATTTTTCCAAGTTTCGACTTCACGAAACGAAGAAATCACCAACCGCCCTCGCAGCTTCGGTGGGGAGACCGGAACGAGCTCTGGATCGGGGGTGGAAGTTGCCGGTGGCCGGAAAAATCCACGGATCTCGATATCGTCCAGGTTTGAGAAAAGGGAAAGGAAGTGGGAAAGCTGTCGAGGGGTGCACCGTGGGGCGAATAACGCGATAGACCGTAGTGTTGGAGAGAACTGTCCGAAGTATCGTTCAGCCTCTGGTATAAAACTGAAGATGTCTAGTCTTTCGAGCTGGAGCTTCTGAACATTCTTGAACGCGGAAAAGCGATGTATGTCCCGACGGCTGAACGCCGGAGGCACGAACCATGGAGGCAGTTCGCGCGATTGGCATACCCGGACTTCCTTCGCGAGAGGCAGTATCCCAAGTTCGTGCAGCCTGGGTAGCGGTTCCAGTTCTGCACGAGCGATGCCAAATTTCCTCTCCTTGAAAGTGATAGTGTGGTGGAGGCGTGGGACCGCGACAATGTACCAGGAGTAGCAAGTCAACGAACACGCCTTGAGAGCGCGAAGGTCGTAGATGAGATGATCGATGATCATCGCCACAAGTTCGTGTGGAAGGTAGAAGGCCGGTTTGGACGTGGAAATTGTTTCTGGGGG
>Ga0307511_10007772_pt1 | contig 10776 bp, 13 predicted proteins | sample 13_EM_MG_FD_200266 | JGI IMG/M metagenome (GOLD analysis project Ga0307511, IMG submission 200266) | Populus trichocarpa ectomycorrhiza microbial communities from riparian zone in the Pacific Northwest, United States - 13_EM | ecosystem: Host-associated > Plants > Roots > Unclassified | place... | reverse complement strand
TTTCCAGTATCCCCCCGTTCATTCTGTGGTTGTTTGTAGGAAGGATGATGACGACGACAACGACCCAGAGGTCAAGAAGCTTCGTGCTGGTCTAGCCAACGCGATCATCGTAGACAAACCTGACGTTAAGTGGGACGATGTTGCCGGTTTGGAGGCCGCCAAGGAATCACTGAAGGAGGCCGTCATTCTTCCTATAAAGTTCCCCCACTTGTTCACCGGCAAGCGGACGCCATGGAGGGGTATCTTGTTGTACGGTCCACCAGGGACCGGAAAGTCTTATCTCGCCAAAGCCGTCGCGACCGAAGCAAAGGGTACCTTCTTCAGCGTAAGTTCTTCGGATTTAGTCAGCAAGTGGCAGGGTGATTCAGAACGGTAAGCATTATCCCAGTTTGCCAATCTCACCTGGTGACACTCTTATCCTAGACTCGTGCGACAACTATTCGAGATGGCGAGAGAAAGCAAACCAGCCATCATCTTCATCGATGAAATCGATTCCCTCGCCGGAAGTCGTGGAGAGGGCGAGTCTGAGGGTTCGAGACGCATAAAGACGGAGTTCCTGGTTCAGATGAATGGTGTCGGTCACGACGACACCGGTGTGCTTGTCCTTGGAGCCACGAATATCCCGTGGGTTTTGGATAATGCCATTAAGCGAAGGTGCGTGGAGAGCAATTTGCCGCCTGCGCGCGCTGAACCCCCCGGGCCAGGTTCGAGAAACGTATCTATATCCCACTTCCTGGCGTCGATGCACGGAAACGAATGTTCGAGCTTCACGTCGGCAATACCCCCTGCGAGTTGACACCGAAGGACTATAGAGAATTGGCCGAGCAGACAGAAGGGTACGCCATTCCAACGCCATTACTTCCCTCATCTCATTTTTTTTGAAGGTACTCTGGTTCTGATATCGCGATTATCGTCCGGGACGCTCTCATGCAACCCGTTCGCAAAGTCATGTCTGCCATGTACTTCAAGGAGGTCCGTTCAGATGGAGGGATGAAGTGGACGCCTTGTTCACCTGGTGACCCTGCCGCCGTTGAGAGGACATGGGCCGAGGTTGAGGGTGACGAACTTCACGAACCACCTTTGCGAATGGCCGACTTCGTCAAGAGTCTGGCTAGCGTTCGACCCACCGTTACACAGTCTGACATCAAGAAGCATGACGAATGGACCCAAGAATCGGGTACGTTTTCTGTGTGATCACCCTCCTCGCTGTCTCTCATTTTGTTGTAGGTCACGATGGTGCTTGACGATATACAGGAGCTAGTGTCCCGGAGATTTAGTTTCCTGGAGATATTTATGATTACACCGATTTACGATTCCACACGACACTGTCCACAACTAATCGTACACAAGACAAGGAAAGGAGCCTGCCTGTCATTGTTGCTTTGTAAGTTCGTAAAAGGCTCCCCAGACCTGCTTGATAAAGTTATAGAGGTCTCTCGTCCGGTTTAGTTCATCGACCAGGATTGGGAGAGTTGGTAAGAACGGGGTACTCGTTGGGACTGAGGATGCGTCAGCTGCTGCGCGGGGGCTATCCTGGGTGACTCCCACCTTTGTATGTCTTATTTGAGACATCGATGACGAAGCTAAACTCACGGTCCAAGTCTGACGGATCAATGTGAGTGAAACGAACGAGGATCTGATCGTCTGCAATGCCCTCGATGACACCGTGTAGCATATCCTCGCACGCCCGAAGTTTGTGATACACTTCTTGACCGCGACTGCGTAGGAGGGTTTCCTCGCGTTCCTTCTCTGTTAATCTTGTAAACTGGTGGATCGTAACACTGCAGAACAGGGACTTACCTCGCTCGAGTGTGGCAACCATGGATCTATACTGCTCAATTTCAGCATCCACGGACGCACACTTCTCCTTGATGGAAGCAAGCCGCCGTTTTAGTGCATTCACGGCGGTCTCCATCTCCTTTCTCTCTTCCTGCTCCTGTCCCAAGACTGGGAAACCCAAAAGTTCAGAAATTCGGCAAACGAGGACCCACTTGGAGGGAACCCACCTTCCACAAGTTCAATCTCTGCCTCTTTACATTGGTTTATCTCGGCCTTTGTGGTCTGGATCTTCTCAGCCAGGCGCGTCTTCTCGGCGTTGTACGCTTCAGTCTTCTCAACGACCGAGGTTGTCGTCTTCTTCGAGTAGTTCGCGACCAAATTCATAAACGAACGCGTAGAGCGTTCATATTCATCCAATCTTAAGTCTATCTGGGGATTCTGAGCTGCGAGGATGGCGGTGAGGTCGATCTGTGGTCTGTAGGACGCGGTGGTCATTATCGCGGAGGCGGAGGTGGGATCACGGGTCACGGGTCACGTCACGCAGCCCTTGAGACCTCCACCATTGACGATGGATGAATATCGATTCATCGAACGAAGTGCAGTTTCTGTTGAAGAGATGACGGATTTATGCTGAATTTTTAGTCAGTTCCTCCAGGTAGTTGAGAGTGGGGACCGTCAGAGAGCTGCTCTGATCGGCTGGCACATGCCTCTACTTCATTCTCTTGACCCTTCGGATATTGATTCTTCTTCTGGCAGCCTAAACTACCGACGCACTTTACGGCTAGGGGGACCAACAGTTTAGAGCGCATGTGAACAAGTCACGAACATTGTCGAGAAACCGCGGGCCCGGTGAGGCGGCTGGTTTCGGATGATGTTGCGGGTGTTCGCGCTACCCGCGGTGACGTGCTGTGAAGCCTGCGGCCACCAAGGCTAACTCCTAGCGACTGGGGATGATTTTGTTGGACTCACAACTGGCCCTCACACGGTTTCAAATTTAGCGTGGTAATACGAAGTCCCCTAGTGCTTGGTCCGCAGTAGGGCGGGGTCGCACCGGCCCTGTCAATCTCGCCCACCACACCTCAAGGAGCTCGTTACGGACGCTCCTGCCCAAGGAGAGGGGATTAACCGGTTGTTGTTAGCCCCGTGAGCCCATCTTGGGCCCGTGCCGAGTCCCCCAGACAGGAGCGCATTTGGAGAATCAGTTTCGAGTGTCCTTGCAGCAGACCAAGAGAGGTGATTGCCCCGCGGTCCTTCTCTCTCCTTACTCCTTCCGCCGTAATACCATACCGGACGTCTAGGGGTTATCCATTCGGCAGATCTTGCACAGCCCGGTTACTACGAGACCGAGTGGGCGGTTCCACAGTGGAACGAAAATAAGGTGGACGTAGTTGTTACCGGACAACCTGGCGCTGGTCTCCCTCCATCGCTCGCAGAATCTATATCGCCCGATCAGTGCGTTTTTTTTTGGCTTCTCATGTGCCGCCTTGCCTCGGGTTTCTGACAGCTATGCGATCACACCCACGAAGGTGGGATCCCCGCCCACTGATCCCAGTGACCCCTCAGCGTGTCACTCACTTCAGTTCTCATCCGATAATGATCCTGAACGGATTGACGGCGATCCTGATGGATCGGTGGTGATACTGAATAAATTTACGAGGATCCTCGGCGTCTCATCGTTCCAACTGCCTCAGGTGGCTCAACCAAGTCCACGGTGAAAAGTTTTTGGCGGAGCTATGGAGTCGTGTCGGGAATTCTCCAAGCGCGTGTGGGTCCCCTTTCTGTGGTTGCCCATTCACCGGAACCAAAGGCGTCAACTTTGGTTCCCGTATGACGAGCCCGGCGCATCCCCAAGGGCTTGGCCGTCTAGACGGTTGATCCGCACTTCAACGACGCCCCACGGCGTCCTCGTTATTGGGCCCTTGCCCACCGACCACCACTCGTTCGAGTAGATGATCGTTCAAATCGCCCCGGGAGAAATGCCCCCATCTTGACCTCATGACGTGGGAAGAGGGGTGAAACGAAGCTGTCGTGAAGGATTTCGGGTATTTAACTACCCCGTCCTGGGAATGAACTGTTTAATCGAACAATTTTTAGAGCCCCGTTCTTTGTAGTTTGTACTATATGTATCACGACTGGCCCCGGTGGCGTATCGGTGCAATCCGAGATGCAAACTGCTCGCGCGACAGACCTAGGCTGTAAGGTGCCGCCCACGTTCCGTTCTATGACCCATGGTCAACCCCGTTCCAACGTGGATCCAAGCGCTCTCTATCCCGGTTTTCAGCCAACCCGTCTGGACTCCCGGCTATTCACCCGGTTCCCAATGTTTCCGTAAACTACCCCATCCAAAATTGAAGGAGGAAGGTTCTCTGGACTTGCGCAAACTTCATCCTTACTCTTCGTCTCCAACACAATGTTGGTCACTGTCCCGACGGCGGTTGCAGGCTTCACTGTGGAGGAGGTGGGAAAGGCGAAAGGAACCGAAGAGATGGAGTTCCTTCCCTTGAGATGAGGGGGCAGCGAGCGAGTCTCCTCGAGCGGTCCTAGGATCCAGTACAGACGGAGAGATCACCGTCGTAGCACCTTCTGAGGGGTATCCAAACCGGTGGAGTCCGCGTTCGAAGGATTTCCCGGTGGGAGTCCCCCGAACGAAGGCGGTGGCAACGAGATGATCCTCCGGGTCTTTCAGCGATAGCCAACAATGACAGTTGTCATTGCCAACTGTCGCTGAAAACCTACGGAATGCTGGTGTGAAACATGCCATTAGCAACCCATAGCAGTGATGCTATGAGACTGTAGCTCCCACTTGGGATGTAAGAACATAAATATGAGGTGGCGAGAGTCCCATCGACTCGAAGCCGAGGAGACACCGTCCTAACGGTCAGTAATTAGCCTGTCTCTTCGGGGTGATGGGTTAAGGCACAAGCCTTGATCATACCAGCACATCGAAAAGGCGGGGTTTCTGACGGGCGCGCCACACGAGAGACCACAGACGCATGCTACAATCTCAAACCCGGCATCATTGGCGCCGCTGGGACACAGCCGATCTCGATCGGACAATCGCAGAGCTCACCCTCGATCCTGAGCTGGTCCGAGTCTGATACCCCCTCTGCCACGACAGCACACCCAGCTCGCTTTTTTCTTTCTCCAAACCCTTTCACCTCTCATAGGATTTTGCTTTCTGCTCCGTTTTACGACAATCATCGCTTGTTTTGCTATGGCAACCAGACAAGGGATTTCTGGGTTGCCCGAGACTAGGAGCGATCAGGACTACTACCGATACAACAACGATGTCCATATGGACACCGCTAGAGGGACGATAGGAGGGCTTCCCGACATCCGCATGGATACCGCAAAGGGCTATACCGTCAACAATGATATCGCGATGGACACCGCCAGAGGCAACACTACCCTCAAGGTCGGACCCCTCAAGGGGTGGGAGAGAGAATTAGTGGAAAACCCAGAGATTAGACGCAAATCCACCGTTGCTCAATTATGTGCGTGTTGTGCGAGAACTCATCCCGTGCTCTCCACCTCCCCGGATTTTGATTGTTGATCGTTGATGATCCATCGTAGATTTCCTCGACTATTATTTCCAACTTTTGGGTTACATCGCGTCAAGGAGGGAACGCAGGGCAAAGTTTGACGCAGATACCGCCTCACGAAAACTATCGTCGGCTGAGCATGCCAAGGAATTCAAGTCGTACTGTGGACGTGAACGCGTGTTGCTGCGTCGCAGAAGAACCAAGCTGAGGGTAGAGCAATTCCACATCATTGCTCAGGTCGGACAGGGAGGTTACGGAGAGGTCTATCTTGCTCGCAAACAGGAAACCGGGGAGGTTTGCGCGCTGAAGAAGATGCGCAAGCGTACCTTATTCAAGATGGACGAGGTTCGTATAAGCCAGTTGGATCAGTTTCCGCTCCGTTTATAACTGCAGTATAGATCCGCCACGTCCTCGTGGAACGAGATATCCTGACCGCCACCAAGACGCCGTGGTTGGTTCGCCTGCTGTACGCCTTTCAGGATCCTCAATACGTCTATCTCGCCATGGAGTACGTGCCAGGAGGTGACTTCCGGACACTGCTCAACAACTCCGGGGTCCTAAAAGAGGAACACGCGAAGTTCTACATCAGCGAGATGTTTGCTGGGGTCACTGAGCTCCACAAACTTGGGTACATTCACCGAGATCTTAAGCCCGAAGTGAGTTGTTATTGCTTGGCTCCAGGTCGATTGACTAATGACATCTAAGAACTTTCTCGTTGATGGAACGGGGCATGTTAAGCTTACCGACTTCGGCCTTGCTACCGGCGCTCTCAACCCACAGCGGATAGAGTCGTTGAAGGGCAGGGTAAACTCGTTCACATTCCTTACAGCGTTGGAGATGAGGCTGACCGTTCCCTCAGCTCGACAAGGTCAAAGATAACGAAGTCGTCCACCGTTCCACACTCGAGAGGAGGTCCATCTACCGATCCATCCGTAACGCCGATCCCCGTTATGCAGACTCAATCGTTGGATCTCCCGATTATATGGCACCCGAAGTATTACGAGCGAAACCGTATTCCTACTCGGTCGATTACTGGAGCCTGGGATGCATTCTGTTCGAGTTCTTGGCTGGTTTCCCCCCGTTCAGCGGAAGCACTCCTGAAGAGACCTGGACGAACCTCAAGAACTGGACGAAGGTGTTGAGAAGGCCTGAGTACGACAGGCCCGAGGATTTGATTTTCAACCTCTCAGATATCGCTTGGGACGCCATTACGAGGTCCACGTCATCACCTCCGTGTTTCTTGCCGATTCGCTGATATTGCCTTTCCACTAGACTGATTGCTCACGCCAGCGTCCGCTTCTCCGGGCTCAACCAGGTCTCTGCCCACCCTTTCTTCAAAGGCGTAAGGTGGAAGGACTTGCGCTCCGTCAAGGCGCCTTTCGTCCCCGCTCTGGATTCTGAAATAGATACAGGATATTACGACGACTTTACCTCTCCAGAGGACATGGCTAAGTACGCGGAGGTCAAGGAGAAGCAGAGGAACGTGGACAAGGTCAAGGAAAAGGAGGAACAGTTCGGAAGAGGCGTCTGGGTTGGGTTTACATTTGGGAAGAATGGACCGGGCGTGAAGGCACTCACGTCGATGGAGGCTGGGTACGGAGATGGTGATGCATTGTCGACGATCTTTTGAGTGGGTTTGTGGTAGAAAATTACAGTGACTCGAAATGTTTACCGTGATGACGATAGAGAAGTTTTTAGGCTTGTGCATTTTATGTGTCTAGCATGGAATATATGACCTTTACGACAAAACCCCAGCCATTCTTTCGTGGCCATCATTCGGATCCGTTTGGGGTGTGCGACCTATGGAACCTATCATCATCGTGCCATCTTGTGGCAACAACCGCAGGAGTGATCCAAGCGACATGGTTGTAAGGAGGGGCTGGCGGGTCCGGCTTTATCGAACGCCGGTGTATGTGCAGGAGATTGGAGATATCGGCGATTCCTGCGGAGTTGAGAATCAGAACGGCCTGCAAGGTAGATGGGACCGGAGATCCACGCCTTACACTAGAAAAGGATCGTCATCCGTGAAAATGTCCTTGAGCCACTGGCCTGGGGATTGGAGGGGTGCCAATCGGCATGGGCCAATATTTGTTCATCGCGTCGATGGCCGTATCGGACAACTCCTCGCCGATTATGTTCTCTTCCACCAGGTCCTTTGAGAGCACAGAGAGCCAGTACCGACACCCCTCACCGATCGGGGCGAAGGTGTAATAGTCACGTTTTCGCTTGATAACGACATCGAGGAAGTCCTCCACCGTCGTCCGTGACAAAACGTCTCCCGAGACAAGATGAACCGAACCTCCAGTGACAGGTCCCTTCTCACTTTCCACGAGCAGCACGCCGGGCTTTCCAGGATCTATCGGGACGACTTCGACACGTACGGATCCGGTGTCGGAGAGGGTTAGAGAGAGGGTCCAGTGGTTCGTCGGAGATTCGATGGGGTAATCTTCCGTGCCCTCGAACCCAGGGTGGGACACGAAGTGGATTCTGGTGATTGGAGACGCGAGATCTTCAAACCGGAAAGCGTGTTTGGCCCAGCGCTTGTTTACACGGATGTGATCGATGACCGACATGTGTTTACCTGTGGGTAGCGTGGGAGTTCCCGAGCGTTCGTTTAAATGAGGGTAAACCAGCGGTTGAGTGGCAGACCTTCGTACGGCAGCACCATCTGTTCTGGCGAATTTTAATAGCACGACTGTTGTCCCAAACCTCCTGTGAATTAGATACTGTCGTTCAGCCGGGGGGAACAGACACAAACAAGGCGCGTAGTGTTCCGTGGGAACTGCCGATCCCTACTCTGATCTCACCCCCTCACAAACTCAGGCTAAAGTTTTCAACAATTCCTGTGCGTTCGCCTGTCAGTACTGGCACGGAACCTAATATCTTCCGCACTTCAGCCATCGTTATCTGTTAACCATCCTCTTCGCAGAACGATAAACACAGATGTCGGACAAGACGCTTTGGGTGAAACTGGACAGGGGTCATTCAGACGCCGCAGTAACGAAAGTCGTTGTCACTGGAACTGTGGCCGAGTACCCCACTACGTTCGACGGTGGGAATGAGCTGGCCGTGTATTTCCATTGGCACTTTGTCCTCAACCTCCGAGAGTTCCCTGATCAGAGCGTGGTTCTGGATATGACCCCCGGTGGATCAGACGGGAACACTGGCATTTTGATGGCCAGCTCCCAAAAGATCCTGCGGCCCGCTTGTTTGGATGGGTGCCTCCTTACCCGTGGGTTCACGATCCGGGACTCCAGCCAAATCACCGTCCAGGGGTTGATTAACAAGCTCACTTCCGAAGGGCTTACGCGCTACAGGTATAACGACCAGGGGATGGGTTGTCGATGGTGGTGCGAGGTAGTCATGCGGAAGCTGGAAGACGATGGATACGTGGAGGAAGGCACTGTTACGGGCTTGGACCAATGGTGGTCGAATGCTGATGACCCACGCGTCCCCTCTGCCAAGATAAAAGGATCATTCTATTAGCCACCCGACTTATATTTCCCTCTTATTTCTGGACCGAACGTGGCGTTGGCCGTCAACGCTCCCTGATCCCCGGTCTTAACTTGGAGATGTCTGTTTCGAGTACTCGGAACCACCAGGTGTTGGTGGGGGGTGGAATAGTTCAACTTCCAGTTCACATCCACAACCCCCTTGGAGGCAAAAGCCCTGGGAATTTCAAATCGATTTTGCGGGGATGTTTACGTGCACCACGTCGCGACAAAGAGGGGCGCTGTGTCACATCTGGCAGACTATACGTTGGATGGGTAGAGGGTTGGTCCTATTGGGTTGGAATGGGGCTAAGATGACCAATCGACGCTGCCAATACGTGCTCGTCACTCCACGTCACGGTATCTGGGGTGTTGATGATAATCGAGTGGCTCATTCAGAAGATTTTGGATCCCCAAATGTTGGATCTAACCTTTTTCTTGGCTTGGTACTGTCTGTTTCCCGTGGCTGGACTGCCTCAAGTCCTTTGACAAGACGAAAACGAACTTGGAGTTCAACTGGCTGTGTTTGTTGTTGGATCGGTGGTGCGTAGTCTAAAGAAAAGAGAGTCATCAGTGTCGCTGAACCTTTTGTACTGACAATTGGTACTAGCCTTTCCTACGGTGAATGTATGGTCAGAACCCCAAATTTCTTGTGAGTCACTAAAGCAGGTGCATGTCAGCGTGTCTGACGGCCCAACAGGATCAACGTTAGGCACCTCTCGAATGGATATTGAAACGGACTACGTAATTTGTTTCGAAGCTGACGTGTCAGTTCTGAATAGTTGTCGTACATTTAGAGCAGGGAACCGACACGGGAACCGGAGCTTTGAAGGAGGTCGAGCACTGGACCAAGGGCCTGGGTGCTTCTCCGCAAAGTTCAAATCTCCGGTGCCATAACGAGATCTGTCGTTGGTTTTGGATGAATCACCCCCAGTAACCCGTGGGCTTGGGTGGGTGCCTGCCGCTCGTTGCAGAGAGGCTCCTCGGAACTGCGATAACACATTGCTCGAGCAGAGGTTCGTCTCTTATGATGAGCAACTTCGGGCCAACAATAGTGACGCCGCTAAACCGAACCACGGGCCATCACGGACAATCTATGATATACGTACATATAAAGCAGATACGACACGGGGAATCATACGCGCGTGGGGGAGGGGTAAGTAAATTCCAGTGAAAAGAGGACCGTTACGAACCTGGAGACCGTCCCCAGTCGGACTGTTCCAAAGGGGGATCTTGCAAAATCGCCGCACGTAGCAACGGAGAGTCCAATGAACGATGGTCTTGCTCCACAAACCCAACACTCCTCGAAAATCCATCCAGGAATGTAGCGGATGACGATGTGTAGCAAGCCATGCGGGTGTTCGACGGGGTGCACCACTCGCAGAATGGAAAGCACAGAAACTGAACCGATGAGTGTTCGGTGGCTAGGGCCATGGCGTTGGTTTCGGCCGTCGCCGATGTCCGACAGCTTCATTACATTGAACGTCGTAAAAATCCTGGCGGATCTCGGCTGCATTATACTGTTCCAAATGCACAAAAAACAAATACCATCGCGCACCCAATCTCGCGCATCACATATGTCTCCCACCCATCGCGCAGGGTGGCCGGACTTTCCCGGGATTATTTCCTCATCCTGCCCCGAACTAGGCCGGGGCAGGAAGACTGTACCGTCAAACTATCTACTCTTTTTATATTATTTAGAGGTAGTCTCGAGGGGGTGTGGCCGTTTTTCTGTTGGACGGATCGGCCGCGCATCTGGTGACGACACCTATAGACAGATGGCACGATGAGTCCTCCCTATATTACGTTGTGGTTGGCTCCACTGGTGATTAAACATACAGGCTTGCCAGCGACGTAAACTCCAAGCTGGAAAGCAAACGTGGTATGTACAACCTTCCTAGTCGGACCACGCCAGTACTATCAGACCAGATCCGTGTCCATGGATCCTCCTTTATTTAAGTTAG
>Ga0307511_10007771_pt1 | contig 10777 bp, 9 predicted proteins | sample 13_EM_MG_FD_200266 | JGI IMG/M metagenome (GOLD analysis project Ga0307511, IMG submission 200266) | Populus trichocarpa ectomycorrhiza microbial communities from riparian zone in the Pacific Northwest, United States - 13_EM | ecosystem: Host-associated > Plants > Roots > Unclassified | place... | reverse complement strand
TTCAGTACTCTAGCAAAATAACAAGATTTAGAAGCTGGAAATACCCCTTAAAACACTCAGGTAAAAGTTTCACGATCTATTCATTCTCAATATTTCTAGTACATATATTTTCAGAGTCTATCTATCTAAAATATTATTATATTTTCTCTCTCTAAAAATTAATTTACTTAAGCATATGAGAATCTCTAAATCTACAAAAAAGAAAAAACATTTTACAAATACCAGCTATCAGCCACCTTAACTAAAAAAAATAGATTACATTGCTAGATTCAAGAGATTAACTAATTATCTAACACATAAGTTTTGCTTTTTAACTGCTTAGATAATTTGAGACATCATTAAACGAGAAATCATTGGATAGGAGTAATTTCAAAATATTCATTTTGAGATTAATTTTTTAGAATAATGTATTATTTGTTGATGTTATTAAAATAACTCATTCGAAATGAACAATCTTTTCCATCCAATAATTACGAGATAATATGCTCCCATTCATTCATTTCATTCATGTGGAGCCACATTATCATTATCATTATTGATTTCATATGAATGTGAGATAGCGAGAGAATTACCTTGAAAATATTCAATAATTTTTACTTTCAATTTGCGAGGGCAATACAGTGACAATTGGAAAGCAAATCATTGATTTTTCCGTTGAATACGTTCCACCCAAAAAAGCTGTTGCTGAATTTTGCTCTAACCCTAACTAAATTATTCCTTCAAAGTTTCTGGTCGATCTTGAATCTCACGAGAAGGGATCAGCATTCCGAGAGTATATTTAAAAACTTGCTCTAGAAATTTTACCATCGACCAAGTTCAAGCGACAGGCCCAAGGCCGACACTTGACCTTCAGGAAATTATTTTTTTAAAATAGAAGGATTTCAAATGCACAAACATGAACAAAATGAGCAAAACAAAACCCGCTTCAACTTTTAACACGATTCAAACTCCTACAATTTTTACATCTCTAACAATCACAGAAGTTATTTGTTTATGATTTCATTCATGAAAACAATGATAAAGGGGCCTATCTAATTCAAGAAATCACAGCTCTCGGTGTAGTATATATATGTGGCACAAAAAGAAGCCTATAAAAGGGATGACTTGCTGTATGTCCATCCCAAAGACCTTCGCTTTGTGCTTGAGGTCGGGGGAGTAAAGCTAAGCCCAAACATCTCCTTGAGAGCTTGTCCCTGTTCTACAAATCTGACCAGCTTTGCAACAACGGCAGCACTTTCCATTACATGGTCAATGTCCTTTGTGTTGCTCCATATGCGGTTAGCCAACTGCAGCCTTCTTCGCTTTGAGCTCAGCCCAATACCCCACTTCTTGTAAAGTCTGTTTCTCTCTTCTTCTGAAAACCTCTTGTTCATCATCTTGCTTAGCATCCCTCTCTCACGATGAAGAGCCTTGATGCTGTCTCCCCGGATGAACATAGTTAGTGTTACAAAACTTAAAAGCAAATGTATATATAATTCACTAAGCAGCCTGAAAATTTCAGCTCTAATCAAACTGCTTTTCTGGTAGGGCAAGGAAAACAAAAGTTTGCATCCTTGAGCTATAAATTTGTAAGAAAATTACTTTCAAATCGAAATATGTCATGCTTCAGAAAAGGCAATGGAAGTTTCTTTTTTTCCTCCCCCCCCTTTTGATTCTCTTGGTTTATTCACAGATCATGTGAAATATACATGCTTGATGCAAGTATATTTCACAATACAGGTGAAAACATATGTGGATATATGCATGCATGGATAAGAAAGAGAGATTACCTTGAAGCTAATGTGAGAGTCCGACCACCTCCCACACCCTGATTACCTTGAGAAAATGTTTCCTTGAGGAAGGAAAGTCTCCTAAGCTCCACTTCCATGTATATGGAATCAGTGGGATCGCCTTGAAAGAGCAAGAAAAAGTAAGTTCGGTGGACCAATGAGACATTGCAAGTTTGCCAGAGTTCCAGTATTGCTCTCTGCTGTCTCTCAAATTCAAGAGGCCAATTGCGAGGAGTTTCCAATGGTTCATGCATAGGATCCAACCCTACGTCCTTTGAACTTTTATCATATTCACCAGTCATTGCCTCTGTCTCCTGAACCTGCCACATGATCAAACCGAGCCAAAAGTGAATCTTGAGAGAAACTCGATCACTAAGAACTAAAGACACAACTTCAAGCAATGACAATGAAGACAGTAGTATATAAGGATGTTCTCACCTGAGCATCAACTAGTTGCTTCTCATACTCCTCCTGGGCCATCTCCTTCAATCCTGCAACAAAAGTGTGGATGCTAGGAATGTCCTCATCTGCAGAAGTTCTGATGCTCTGTGCTCTGAAGTCATCTGTGCAAGCACTTCCAAGAGATGACTGGGAATCATTTCTCGACAACATTGTACCACTGGTACCGAAATCCAGCGGGGGAATTTTCCTTCGAGATCCTGCTGGCCTCCCGGTAAATTTTTTCTCGAATCCATTTGGTGGTGTGCTCTCAATTTGTTCTGCCTTCTCAAATCCAGGAGAGGAGCCACTCCTGAAATTCTCTCTACAACTCCTGCTCCTTGTTAAGTTGGGGCTTCTAGAAGTCGTCAAATCAGCTACTGACTGTGGAGATGATTCATCAGGGTAAGGACTCACAAGAGCATCAATTGTCCTTTGCACATGATGCAGTCTCTGCTCCAACACATCATATGTAAATCCATTTTGCATGTGACTTCCTTCTCTATCTCCATTAGCAGGAGTAGATATTCCTTGCCCTATGGCTCCTTCCCTGAATGTTGTCAACGTCAAAGTTCCTTCATTTTCACCATTTGATACCGAATCGTGTTCAAAATTGCTCCTGATCCTTGTTTCTTCCATTTCAATACACTGAACTTCCTTGCAGTAGTCATCAGCATCTTCTGCAGCATCCTCCAGACTCTGAGATGAATTGTATCTGACAATCTTCTTTCCTATTGACATTGGAGGAGAAGTGCCATCAGATAAACCATGGTCATCTGTATTGTCATGAAGGTAAGGTTCCTCATCATCATTGCTCCCAGTGTCACCATCATAACGAGCATTGTTGAACTTTCCAACACCTCCATTCAGATAATGAGGACCACCCATGCCTGATGATTCAGATACTGAACATTCATCTTCCCAAGCATCTCCTGTTTGTGGATTATGATGATGACTGATCCCATTCTGAATTGAGAGTATGGAGCAATATTTAGCAATTACCAATTGGAGTAATATCATCAAACATATAGTGACATTCTGATTAGGAAGTAATATACCTCTTTTCTTGATTTTTGACCATTTCCAACCACTCGCAGCAAATCCTCTAAACGAGACTGAGCAAGATCCCTTTGCTTAGTCAACTCTTTTATCTCCTTCTCCATCTGCATGGAAGGAACCATTTAATCGGATGAAGTCAATGCATAACGTGGCACTCAGATAGATGATACAGCATCTTTCTACACTATACGTCATAAAATATCTTTAAGTCTTTTTCATCATATAAGCTCATTTATACAGCAGGGAGTAGGGCATGCTGACTAGGACCATCTATGCATTGAGAAAATTATATACTGGTTTGGGCCAAATGATAGCAATGGGTTGGGGTGGGTTCTTGTGTACCCCGCACCCGGAACTGCCCCCAACCATCAGATGTGCACTATAAAGAAGCTACCAACGCATTATTGATTGAGAGTTAATTGTCATACTTCTGCTGGTGGTAAAATTTATCTGCAAAGTTCAAAACTGAAATAATTGATTCTGAATTGAAAAATCAACAGCGTCTAGTGCCTAAAGACTTTGGTTACTGTTAAAACTTTTGTTCATCTTTCACATAATTACCTTTTGAATTTGAAGATCTCTCTTTCTCAGTAGTGATACATAATCACAAGTTGAGGAAGCAGGGGCAGGACTTCTTAACTCACTCTCCAACCTAGCCACTTCTTTTTGCAAATGCTTAACCAATGCCTTATCAGACATGACCACATTGACCTGTGCTTTTGTAGTAACTTCCTTTGCACAACAAGCAAACAAAAGAGTATTTCTAGATTGCTCAACATGGCTACGTGCAGGGCTCAATGTGCAGATGATGGCAGTTCTAGCATTGCCACCCAATGCAGGCTGCAATAACCGTGTCAGCTTAGAATCTCTGTAATTGATGTGTCCCTGTCTCCCCTTACTGCACAAATCATAGCACCAAATAGCTGAGATATGAATAGTATAAATCTATAAATTGAAAAGATTTCAACTTTCAATTTAGAACAGTGGCAGGGGAAAAGGAAAAGGCAACGAAGAAATCAGTGGGAATAGAGAAAGATAAGATAAAGGCAGCTCTGTCATGATTCATGAGCAGTTCAAATAAACAGACAACATTAACGAAATGGTCTGAAACCTGTCTGTTATCACTCGGTATAGTTCTAGAACAGCTCACTGTGAAATACATATGCCTCCATGTGCATGCATGTGCATGTGTGTGCATGTCTTTGTACTTTCATGACATACCAACATGGTTAATAGCCTTCGAGTGCATGCATGAGACTAGCCCAATCTTCCTATATTCAATTTTAGCTATCTGCGTGACACTGTGCCATTTTAGTACTTTCATAAATGACTAGCAACATGGTTGATGTCAATATTTCAACACAAATCATCTAAACTTGTGAATTTTTATTGAAAAATATACCAATGTTAAGCATCTTCGGAAAAATATTCTTTAGTATCATGAATGACCATGACAGCAAATTGAGTCCTAAGCAAATGCTGAAAGGAACTAGATTTGATCCCAATGGCAATTAAAGATTAGTCAGTGAATATCAGCGGTGTCAGAAAATCTAGATGCAGATGAACAAAGTCAAATTAACCACCACAATGAAATAAGCATGCTTAACCCACGACTAATTTTGTCACAAACACAAAAGCTAAAGTTAAAAAGAAAATATGAAATAACAACCTTAGCTTGCGAATAACCGTTCCCAGAGTCAGTAAACTGCGGTTAATGTGGCAGCCTTCTTTCAATCTTGCTCCAGTGGATAGTGCCTGAGATGCACGCTCACTTCCTGCCAAATCAACAAAATTCTGCACAAAAACAAGAACTCGTTATAACTTCTCATCTGTTATTAATATTTTATTCCTACTTTATTAATTTCAAGGGTATAAATGGTCCTTACAACAGTGGCAGAAAGAGTGGTCGAATTTTCCTTGCCTAAAAATTCACGAGCAGAACTTTCAATTGTCTGCAAAAATAAAAAATAAAAGAAATAATCTCAATAATTCCAATTCAAACTCTACACATTTTCATCTGCAACTAAATGCTTGTACATCTGTACTAGGGAAGATTTGAAAGGAAAGAGGCATACCAATCTAAGGATTTGATGGGATCTGGAGCTTTTCTCATTCAAGGAGGTCTCCCCTATCCGTCTTTGAGCTGTTATAAAACTTCAAGATAAGTAGATGTACAAAACCCAATAAAAGCACCAGGACTTTTTACAATGCTTTACCTTCACAAACAGAAAGAAGCTCCTTCAGATGATCCCAGTCCTTTAGTGTTTCCTCAGTGGCTTTTTCCACTACAGTCCCTTTCTGGCCAAAAAAAGAAGAAAACAAACAAATCAGACAAATTCGTCAACATATTTGTGGAAGCTAGACAGGGTAAAAGCGTTTTCACCTCTGGATCATCCAGCAGTCGAAGTGGGGTGTCATCTGTGCTAAGAAGATCTCTAATAGCTTCATTGTATATCTCAATTGCTGAGAACTTCAAAACAAATGCTCTTTCTTCATGCTGTAATAATAAAAATTGTTATATATAGGTAATAATTTAAAAGGGGAAAAAAAAAAGCAAAGAGGAAACAAAAACAATTCTAAATTAGAAACTTTTATTACCCTATGCATGTAGTCAAATATATCTGCCACTGTATACTCAGTAATTCCCATCATCGTGTATGTTTTTCCACTGCTTGTTTGCCCATAAGCAAAGATACTTGCTGGAAAAAGCAAAAGTAGGTGAAATATCTTCAATTATTGGCAAATAAGGTGTTAAAAGATATACGACCATCATACTTACAGTTAATACCACTGACAACTGAAAGGGCAACTTCCTTGGCTCCTGCCTCATACACTTCCCTTGTAGTGTCGTTACCTCGAAATACTCTGTCTATCCCCAGAGCATGGGTAAATGATAATGAGATGAAGCAATTAGGCAGGGAATTATGTTTCTGAAAGCTAGCTGTTAAAGTTTGATGCACTGAGATGTACAATAATGTAAAAAATGAGCTAATGGAAAAGGTTATGATCAAATGTATATGGAATAGATATGAACCAAAAATCAATGCTTTCTCGCATAGTGTACTTCCAGCACACCACTGTTCACAGTTCTCTAACTATCTGACAGTGGACTGCAACGAGAATACAGTTCAGCACTTCTAAGATCAGGGATTACTCAAAACCTTCAGCTTCCCAGAATGTTAACAAAAAACAAATGATTAGGCAGATGGTAAATGACATGCGAGGTAGAAAATCCACTATGGGTTTCCCTTTTGTTCATTGACAATTTGTATGAGCCTATAAGAAAATCGAATTGTTCCAGTCTTAAAAAGCATTGTAGCTTTTGTTATGCAAGCATTACAAAGCATGGGGAGCTGAAAAGCTCTCCAGGCTACCGTATTAAGAATATGCACAGGATTAGCTATATTTTGAGATAATGATCCTGAGATATTAAAGGCCACCTAAAATCTCAATCTTACCAAGCAAAATAATTGGCAGAAAACAGTGTTGCTCGGGCACAAAACATTTAAGACCTAACCTCATCAAGAGGGACACATATCTTCTCATTTTCAATTTTGACACCAAAAAAAAATCATGGAGCATCTCCTTACCAAAAGTACAAGCTGATGGAAAAGTGGAGCCTTCACGAAGGGTATTCCGGTACAAGATGGTGGTGTCATTGATGCATTCCCAATCTGCAACTTCATTTGCCAAAATCTCCTTGTCGCTCAAAGGCCTCAACCTCACCAAAACAAGAATCTTCTCCTCGCGGGCACTCGCCATTTGCATCTTCGCCATCTTCAGCAGCTCTTCCTTACTAATTGATCCCATTCTCCACTCCACACTTGTTCTTCTCAAGCCCACCAACAATTAAATCAAATAAGTCCCCATAATTTTCAAATGTTCTGATTAAAAGGAAAATCTAAGTCAATGAGGAAAAAAAACTCACTGGTGCACTTGCTTTCCTGTAATGCAAGACGGTTTAGATGTTAAAAACAAGGTTGTTGTATTTGCCTAAAAGACAATAGGCCCATCATTTTACTCGACAGTCTCTGCAGCAAGATGGCAAATCATAGGTAAGAATCTAACAGACCCCAAAAATAAGCATAATACACGCTAATTATATGTCATATCAACAACAACAACAACAATTGCAACTAATCATCCTTTTTAACCATCCAACCACCCAAAAATACCTTTTAAAGTCACCTATAAATCTAAAAAAAAAAAGAAAAAAGGAGAGAATGCCAACAAAAGATAAAGACTTTAAAACAACAACAATGCCAATCTTGGATTTCAATCTAAATCACCCTCCCAAATAGATTAAAAAAAATCATAGGCATTTTTTAAAAATTGTAAAAACAAACATAAAGGTAACTAACCTTAACAACCCATATCCGAATTTCTAGACCTTACCTTAAAAAATGGTTCCTAACCAACTTGAATGCTTGAAAACTAAGTAATAGAATTCTATATTTCTAAGAACTGAACATTCACAGCCCCAAAAAAAGCCCATATCAGCAGCGACTTAATCAGTGCATGGTCCCCCATTGACATATCATGTACATGCACATGTCAGTACATCCCCACGGTTAAAAATACATACATGTATGCGATATACTTACAAAGCATGGGTCATTGTCATGAAACGGTAAGTGAACACAGTCGAAGCAAGCAATGCAGCTCAGGTAAGATATCCTCTACATTTTCTCAAGCAAAACGCCATCGTTTCTAATTCTCTCTCTTACTCTCTGATCTGAAGGTGAGAGGGTGTTACCTTCTTCAAATCTCGAGCTCTCCAAGACTGCAACCGCAACACAGAAGCCAAAAAATTAGTACCGAAACACAGCTTTTAATAACACCACTTACTTGTCAGTTAAAAAATTATTTAAAATCCCCGAATTTCACGCATTTAACCGTTACCAATTAAAAAATACAACGGTAATAACAAATTTAATTAAACAAGAAAACAACCTCGAATGATTTAAAATTAGTTATTAAGCGTAAAAGAAATTAAGTGATTCGATTTAGCTTTGTGCTTGAACATGAACTGAAGCGTAGCTTTGAAGAGAAGAAAAATTGTGAATCTACTACTTTACGCGTCGAATAAAGCACGCAAAAACGGAAAATGTGAGTCAAAAGGAAGGGTAAAACTGGTACTGAAAGAACAAACCGAATACAACAGTAAAAATCGGCGAGGTTTTTCACTCTCCACACACAAGATCTCTTCAACAGAGAGGGGGAGAAGAGGGAGTTTTGTTCAGTTTTATTTGGCTTGGTTCTAGCCGTTAACGGCCAAATAAAAGGTGTACTTGCGTCTCCCTCTCTCTGCAGCTTCTCTGTCAGATGTCAGTGGAGAGCAAATCTGATGGAGCGTCACGCTAATGAAGCCTTGAAGGTTTATGCTGTGAAGGGGCAAAAAAATTTTCTTCCACTTTTAGATTAGCAGTGTTACAATTTGGTCGATATGTTGATATTAGCTCCTTACTTTCCATAAGATTACGGTATAGTCCTTTACTGCCATTAAATAGCTTATGAAAGAGAATAGCGAGCTCACCTCTTGAATTTTACAAGTTTTTATCACCTGTGTGAGAGTTTGGAAGAAAAAAAATGAAAAATAAAATAAAATAAACTGAGAGAGGGTCCATCGTTAGATTTTGTTCTGTCAGCTATTTATAGATGGTCAGGCCGATCTTGTGGTTTTTCATAGCGTACAAGGGCATTATTGAAAAGATCTCAAGTATGAGTGTGTAAGTGAAATACTGGTGAGACTCCAAGGAGAAGTTGAAGTGACCCTTTTGGAAGGCTGGAAGGGAATCACGTGGGAAGAGGACTTTTTCTTGTTTGGCGCCACGTGGTACTTGTCGTTTTCGAGAGGCGCCATATCGTTTGGTCACAGTTGGAGTAGGACCACCGATTGATGTTTAGGTGAACGGTTGAGATGTTGAGGGAATAAATAGTTGAGGTGAACAGAAAGTGATGAGTTGGCTACTTAATCACGTTAATTAATACAACAGAAAAAATAGACTGCAATTAATTAAGCAATGAAGGAAACATCCCCTTCACTACTCTATCGTACTCGTGGTTGTGGGACTTCAACGAAAAGACATTTGCCTAGGTGTTTCTGTTAGTTGAGATTTAAGCTTTAGATTCTTGTTTTTCTATTTTAAAAGTATTTAAAAAAAAAATTAAATATTTTTTTTAGATTAATATTTTTTATATATTTTTAAATTATTTTGATGCGCTAATGTCAAAAATAATTTTTAAAAATAAAAAATATTATTTTAATATATTTTCAAGTGAAAAACACTTTAGAAACCAACCGCGATCAAACTCCCAAATGAACTCTTATTATTGAAAGGTAACATTTTTTTGTATCGAGGTGTTTATCAAAACATTATTTGTTTAAAATTTAATTATTTTATCTTTAAAATTAATTTTTTAAATAATTTTTTTATTATTTTGATATTTTGATATTAAAAATAAATTTTAAAAAATAAAAAATATTGTGCTTGATGAATAATTATAAAATATTCTTTTTAGTGTGTGTGTATATATATATATATATATAATGGAAATATTGAAGATTTTCTCAATCCGGAATTAAGATTTATCTATTTTTTAATCTCCATGTGGATGATATAAAGGGGGATGGATGGAATCTTTTGGTGAGAGGGGACGAGAAATTTAATTTCAATAAATCGGGACTGTTTTACTAACAGCGCCGCACTGAAAAAAATAGTGTTGGGTGAGTTTTTCTTGACAATTAAATTAAAAAAATTAATTTTCTTAGTAATAAAATTGTCTCTTGTTCATTAAATTTTTTATCTAGGCATTGGGGTAAAGTGGTTATTTCACCATGGCATGGCTATACTTTACAAACTATAAGGGTTAGATTGGCCATTTTATTTTTTGCATGGTAAAATTATTAACATAATATTGGATTAAAAAATTTTAATGCATGTTATTAAGTGGTGTTTTGGTCATTTCAATTTTTCAATTATTTTAATATTTTAAAGATAAAATTAACATAACTCTCTCACATGTTTTTTTTTATCATTTTACATTTGTTTTATTATAAATTTAAAGATTATTTAAAGGTCATTATTATAATTAACATATATTATTATTATTTTAAAAATAATTGTTGGTGTATGCATACGCGCCAACGTGTAGATAACCCTCACATTTTTAAGACGACAAGTGCATGGCTATCTAGCCACCAAACACCGCCTTTCAAGGCAATGTTTAGAAGGTCTCGACCTCCCTGATTCAATGGGGTGGCGTGTGCTCCTAATGTGTATCGGGCTTCGTGTCAATGACTGTTTCTTTTTTTTTTTCTCTCCACCTCGAATTAGTGTTAGCCCCTTTAAAAACTCATACTAGCCCCTGCAAATTTATTTATCATTTACATTCGGCCCTTGTCCTTTTAATTATTTATTTTTTAAAATTTTCAATAATCTTTAAAATTATGAGTATTTTTCAATTTCACCATCTACTATTTTTTTTATCTATAGATATTTATCAAATTA
>Ga0307511_10007770_pt1 | contig 10778 bp, 7 predicted proteins | sample 13_EM_MG_FD_200266 | JGI IMG/M metagenome (GOLD analysis project Ga0307511, IMG submission 200266) | Populus trichocarpa ectomycorrhiza microbial communities from riparian zone in the Pacific Northwest, United States - 13_EM | ecosystem: Host-associated > Plants > Roots > Unclassified | place... | reverse complement strand
ATTGTTAAGAAAGAATACTTTAAACTCTAATTATTATTATAATCTCACATAATTTTCTGACATGATTAATTAATTATTATTGTTATTATTACAGTTGTCTCTTTAGATCGAAAAAAGAGAGGAAAAAGGCCAGGTGGTATCGGTTTCCAAGAATTATCGAACAAAAAGACGACAAGTACATCGTGTTCAACACTTATCTTTTCCACAGCTGCTTTCCTTTTCTTTTTCATTTTCCCGTTGAAACAAAATTCCAGCTCCACAAGGCGGCGCCGCCACCACCACCACCACCCTTGGTTTTTAACGGTCTCTCTCTCTCTTTCTCTCCACAGTCAGTTCTCACTTCACACACGCCTCTTCTTTTCTTCTCTCTCACGTACGGTATTTCTCTTTCTCCCTCTACACACACGATATTTGTATATATGCATCGCTGAACATAGAAGCAGCAGAGCCTTAGAAAGAAAGAAAGACAGAGATGGATCAGCAGGTGAAAGCGAATGGGAATTGTTCCGGCCGGGTTGTGGAGGGACCGACGAACCCGATGGTAACACCCCTTTTGACGGACCTTTATCAGTTTACAATGGCTTATGCTTATTGGAAAGCCAATAAACATCAAGAGCGAGCTGTGTAAGTGCTTTGCTTTTGTTCTTCTTTTCTTTTCCTTTCCATAGATTCTCTTTTAGTTATTTATTTATTATTTGGTGGTTGAGGGAATTGGAGTTTTAGCTGTTTTTTTTCCTTAATCCTACTAAATTAATATTCCATCGGTTAGTTAATTACATTGTATAATTGGTTTATTTATTTATCAAAGCAGTAGTATTAAATTTGACTGAAGAATTAATTTGCCTGATTACTTTCGAGTTTTCAACTGGAGTTTTGCTTTAAACTTGAAATTCTTTCGCTTTTTTTTAATAAAAAGAAAAATTGCTAAGATAATTTAATTTCTTTGGGGTTTTTCATTTGAATTTGGAAGTCTTTGTCAAGTTTCCATTTTTAATGGATAAATAAATAAATAATTAATTAGAATTTGACACCTTGTAATTAGTTGGAAGAAGATATCATGCTAAGGGCGGCCATTCTTTTTTAAAATTCAAGGATATCCTAGAATGTGACTTTAGATTATTAAAGTATAAGAAGGTAATTATCTCATAATTCATCGACCTGAATTTAACCTCGAAACGAAACTATTAAGGCAGTAAGGAAGGCCTTGGTCAAATACTAGTAAGTCTTCCTGAAAGCACTTTCAAAGTGTTTATGTCAGTCTTATAGCTTGCCGGGTGCTTTATTTTATCTTTGAGCTTCTGGTTATGCAGATCCCCTTGTGGGTATGCAGTCGTTTCCAGATTGCAAAGCTAATACTTATGGTTGAATGTACTGATCAAGGAGCTCGTTAATGTTTGTGTTATGCGGTTCTCAGGTTCGATCTATATTTTCGGAAGAATCCATTTGGTGGCGAATATACAGTCTTTGCTGGTTTAGAAGAATGCATCAGGTTAATTGCGAATTTCAAGTTTACCGAGGATGAAATCTCTTTCATCCGTGAAAGTCTTCCTGGTTCATGTGAGGTAAACGAGGCTGACCAGTAACAATCTTCAACTCAGGCCAAAATAATTTATAAATTTATGCTGTAGAGTAAAAATTGGAAAAGTTCAGGCATGTGATGAGAGCACTTCTCTCTTTCTAGAATTCGTGTTTCATGGGAACTCTCTTTTAATTCTGAAGAGAAGAACTAAATATAGGATCTGGCAGGATGGTTTCTTCGATTATCTTAGAGGATTGGACTGCTCAGAAGTTGAAGTATATTCCATTGCAGAGGGTTCAGTTGTCTTCCCCAAGGTACCTCTGCTAAGAATAGAAGGACCAATTGCTGTGAGTACCATCAAACTGTTTTTTCCTCTATTTTCTTGTTCATGGTTTACCATGCACCATTTTCTCTCAAGTTGATCTTAATCATTTAATGATGTTGTAGGTGGCGCAATTGCTGGAAACCCCATTAGTGAATCTTGTCAATTATGCATCTTTAGTGGCCACAAATGCAGCTAGGCATCGATTTGTTGCTGGAAAATCAAAAATGCTTCTTGAGTTTGGGCTTCGACGGGCTCAGGTTGCTGACTGTATTTTGATTCCTTTTTATGTTTTAAAGCTGGCTTGAGTTATCTTTTTTGAGAAAGCTTATTATTTTATGCGTAGGGACCTGATGGTGGGATATCAGCATCAAAATATTGCTACCTTGGAGGATTTGATGCAACAAGGTAATTCTAAACATTTAAGTTGCTGCATTTTTGTATCATGCAGTGATTCATCTCTCTTATGGATGGATCCTCAGAGTGGTAAACTTCTATGCGTTCTAATCATACAACAATGATTCATTTTAAGCATTATCTTTCCATGTTAAGAGCCACTTTAATATTTCTTGAATCCAAATATAATCTTTCATTCTGTTTGTTAGGAGGGGGAGGGATTGGAGAGAAGGGATGGAGTGTATATATCATTTGGCAAGAAGGATAAGAATCCAAAGAATCTTTCCTCACTTATAATTTCCAACCCTTACAATTTAGGTGGATTGGCTCCTATCCTTCTATTCGATTATAATTTTCAATGCTTTCAATTTGAATGGATTGACTCTTATCCTTCTCCTCTGTTAGCCAAACTACTAGAGGGATGGTAAACCATCCTTCCATCCTTTCTCCTCTCTTCCCTGTCCTTCTCCCAATCCATCCTTCCTGACAACAGACTCTTAAAGTAGGGAGTAGTAGCCAGTAGATAACACAGCTATGATTATCAACTACAAGAAAGTTTTTAGTGTACAACTCAATTTCAGCATATGAATTTCTTCAAAATCAGTTAACATGTGCTAAGGTGATTCAAGGTTGGTTTGGGTGGACATAGCTCAATGGTTCTAATTGTGCCTTTAGGAAATGGAGGAAAAACCGAGACAGGGAGCTTCTTCAAAGATGAGAAAAATATCTTGATTTACTCGGTGCATGGTTTACGAAATCATTGTATCTCATTGTGCCTTCAGGGAAAGGAACAAAACTGAGACAAGGAGCTTCTTCAAAGCTGAGAAAAATACCTTGGTTTACTTGGTTCATGAATTTGATAGCAAAGAGAATTTCTGCTTCCTCTCAAACTGGTTAAAGTGAGGCCTAAACCGTCCTTGTTCCTAAAATAGGGTAGGAATAGCATTATGGTGCTGGAAAAATTATTTTTCTGAATTTTGAGTGAGTGAGATATGGCCGGAGGTATTTTAATGCATTCATCTTTACTCCATGCATTGGCCCATAACTGATTTGTCAGCAACAAATTTCTAAGAAGCCAGTAGGCCTTTGTAATTAGCAACCAAATGATAATTTGGGTTTCTTTTATGCAACATGGATAAATAAAGTTGCATGCAAAAATCACATTTCTTTCCATGATACTATGGCTGTTTTTTGACATCTTAATTGATAGTTGCCTACTTCTGCCTTTTGTTTTGGCAGCAATGTTGCAGCTGGACGGTTATTTGGGATACCTCTGCGTGGAACACATTCCCATGCATTTGTCAGCTCATATATGGTTGGCAATTAATCTCAAAGAGCATTATAAGACATCCATTTTTATCTTTACAAAGGGAATTTCAGTGCAATTGAGATTATGTGTGTTTCATCATATATGCTTCATAGTTGCATTTCAATTAACAATTTTTTTTTTAAATGCATGTGCTTAAAATGATATAGTGGTCATTTTGTGCAGTCATGAATGTTAATTCTTAAGATAAATTTTCTCCTTTTGGCACCTCTCTTTCTCTCTCAAATTAAGGCCTGTTTCTTTTTCTGCGGTATTTCACATGCTTGTGCCAATGTTTATACATGTATGCAATGTGCGTTAAATGATATTATTTCCTTGCTTTAGGTTTAGTCAATCTTTCATCTAAATTATCCAGTTCTTTGTAGAGCCCTGATGAGATCATAGACAAGTCGCTTCGAAGTGCTGATGGATCAAGTAGTTGTGAGGACCTCGTCAGTTTAGCTCAGACATGGTTAAGTAAAATTCAGGTCTTCTTCAATGGCCCTCTGCATTCATTTTGATAATTCGTCAAAAGTTGTTCATCCTATGTTCGTCTTGAAAATGTTTGCCTAGATAACACAAAATAAGTGTTCTTTCATTTATTTTGAGATAACTAGTTGTGTGGCTTATGGATCCATCTGTTGTCAGTGTGGGGTAGAAATACAAGGAAAGTAAATATGGAAGTTTTTAATTTGTTGATGAAACTTCTATAGATGTGAGTTGTGTAATCAAGAATGCTCAGTTAGCGTACTTTAAAAAAAAATAGAAAAAGAAAAAGATGAAAAAAAAGGGACCGAGGTCCAATTTTTTCACGTTCTAAAAGATGAAAAACTTCTTCTGTTATTTATGCTAGCAGTTATATTTGTGCATTACATGTGAGCTTATTTATGTTAAACAATCTTGATATTATCATAAAAGTGCACTCTCTTTCTCTCTCCACTTGTTATAACCTTGTTGAGGTTTCTAGAAGGAGCACACGTGATTTTTCACTCTAAATTCAGACTGCGGAAAGATTTTTCTTGTTCTACATATATTTTAGATTCCAGAAAGTGCATTTTGTTTTTGGGAATAGTGTTTTTGGAAAATAATGCTGATTACTTCTAAAGACGTGCCAAGATTGAGTTTTTTAGGAACTTAATGGTTTGTAGCAGATACTATCACACTGAGAAAATCTAGCACTGCAAGTCATTTTAATATCTAACATTGATAAATATATTTTCTTACTTCCTTGACAGCTAATTGGTATGAACAATGGCTTGATCCTATAATTCATTCTTCATTTGCTTATTATGCTCCCTTTCACTTTTTTTTTCTTTAATTTTTTTTGTTTGATTAATATGGTTCATGCTATGCAGTGGTCAAGTTCATTACGTGGTATTTTTGGTGAGACCAATCAAAGTGAGCTGGCAGCTTTCACCTCATATGCCTTGGCGTTCCCTATAAGCTTTTTAGCTCTTGTTGACACATATGACGTGAGTGTAGTTTTTTCTTCTATGTTTCATTTCCCTGGGGACTAAGCCTATCTGTCAATAACTGTTTCCTGGATAAACGTTTTTTCCTTTTCTTTTTTTTTTCCAATTTATTTATCAAGATTTGACATCTTGCTGGTTGATGTTGTGCTTTTCTTTAGATTCTCAATATTGAAGTTAAGATTGACATACAATCCTGGGTGATCAGGATTATCCCTCACAGAAAACCTGTGTACATGTTTAGCACGAAATATTGTAAAGAACAAGCCAAAGTCAACAATTGTTTGATCAAATTTCAGTAACCTCTTAAACTCTATTCAAATTTGCAGGCATTGTTTATGAAGTTCATCTTCTCAAAACACCTGTCATCTAGGCCACTCAATATCTTGAAATTTATAAAAAACCATATTCTTTTGAATGAATTGAGACATTAAGGTTGCATTTACTTGTGAAAAAGTTTTCCAGAATTTTTTCCTAAGAAACAGAAAACTAAAGAGCACATGTTATTAATTGGGAATGAAAATTGTTTTTTGAAAACATCTTTTCTAATTCTCCATTTTTCTAGAAAATTGGAAAACACCGAAATGGTTGTCTTCCAAATCCTTTTCCAAATTCTCCACTATTAAAATAAAGGTCATGTTCGGCTCACCTAATATTTATGGCCATTCCTTTTCATATTTTCAACTTAAGCCAAACAAGGTCCTTGTTAAAAAAAAAGGCCATTGTTTTCTATTTTGGAAAATTTGTATTTAGTTAACATGTTCCCTTAATTTTCCAAAATAGAAAACAATGTAGCCTAACCACAATGAATCTTTAGGCAAAATATCTGCAAAGTTTAATTATATGCTGTCTTTACTTTATGCTGCATCCTGCACTTTGTCTTGTTAATAAGCTAAGTTGTTATTTTACAAATCATATATCTAGTAATCTGTAAATGTGACCAAGAATCTGAATGTCAAGATGAAGGGAAATCTTATCAAGGTCTATAGCCTCTGAAATTTATTCCATTTCACCTCTGCTTTCTATTATGTATAACTCTTCTTCTCAAAATGCTGATGTTTATATTTTGCATCATCAAGCATGTGGCATTCTACAGAATAGACTCTAAACTTTTCCATTATGAAGTGGTGCAAGAACTCTTATAATGTTTCCATGACCAGCAAAGGTTAATTATATGTTGCACCTTCTTTTTGCTGCATTCTGAACTTTTGTCTTAAAATTTAAGTGGTGTGGTTACTTTAATTAATTATCACTTTATAGCAGTTAAGATTGTTTTTTTAATCTGTTTATTTTCTTTATCAGGTTATGAGGAGTGGAATCCCTAACTTTTGTGCAGTTGCTCTCGCACTTAATGATCTTGGGTAAGTCATAAGGTTTATGAGTGTATTGGAATTCTTACTAAGCAAAATTTCCTTTTTCTTCTACTATCATGAGTACTGAAACATACAGTTTTTTCTTTGTTTTTTTCCTTAAATTTCTCATTCCCTTCTTTTCATCATGTTTGGGAAATAGTATCTCTCTCAAAAGCTCAATGCCAATATTAGGCAATTCAAATTATTAGGCTTTATTTGGCATTGCGGTCCAACCATGCCAAATAAATTTTGAATTTTGAATTTTGTTCTAGCTTCAAATTAATTTTTTTGGTGTTTTTGGATTGTTTTGATGTGCTGATGTCAAAAATAAATTTAAAAAAATAAAAAAACATGATTTTGACGTATTTCCAAGTAAAAAGCACTTTGAAAAACAACTTCTACCACACTTTCAAATAGGCCCGTAGCAAGCATGAATGGCAGCACCAAGATCTCATATTCTGAAACTGTGACACTGCCTCCACTTTGGTTAATGCTTTCAGTTTCACAAACCTATCCAACATTGAAATCACATGTCTTCACATCTAACAGATGGCTTCTGCCATCCTATTGATTTATACCAATGTCTTGGTATCTCCTCCTTTGGCCCTGGCCCTGTTTTTCCTTCAACCGGGGCTTTAACTGAATATTCCTGTGATTCAGGATTCAACCAGATATTTGCAATATACAGTTTAACAATTTGCTACATTTTACAAGCTTCATGCAACATTTTCCAGAGCTCGATGCATCAGTTTCTCACAGCCATTTCCAATGATTCACCTCCAACAGCAATTTCTATCTTAAACCAAAGGCATTGATGAGAAAACTCCAGATATCATTCATCATTAATCAATGTCACATTAGCTTGTGGTTCAATTGTCTAGTCTTTTATTTGCATAGCTTTCTGAAAATGTTTTATTGTTCCTCCATGGTGACCTTTTAATAGTACTCAATTTACACTGGTGATTTTAGATGGTTTACTTTGCAGATATAAAGCGGTAGGCATTAGATTAGATTCTGGTGATCTAGCATATTTGTCTTGTGAGGCCCGGAAGTTCTTTAGAGCCATTGAGAAAGAATTTGGAGTTCCTGGTTTTGGAAAGATGAGCATTACTGCTAGTAATGACCTCAATGAGGAAACTTTAGATGCTTTAAACAAACAGGTAATCATTCTGCAATAAAACTGCTCTGGTGCTCTGAGCAAATTACTTATGTTTCCTGTTTTGGAGCTCAGTGAAGGGATTAGTTATTCTATAGAGCATGTTTTAGAATGGTTTCACATGAAAATTCTCTGGCATTGTGGGTTTGCTCCTGGCATGATCATACGCTGCTGAGCAACCACGAAAATTTCTGACAAATATCTGGCATCTGAGCTGTCTTACTTAGCTGCATGCTATGTTAAGATGCCATAGCTGAATTCCACTAATTTTACTTCAAGCCTGGGGCAATTTATACATTTAACTGAGATAATTCAGTAAGTAATGGGATACAGTTTTCAAATACAGAAAGGGCTCAAAATATTGTGTTTCAGTTTTTACACCATGAATTATGATCTTTATTCATAAAACTTTTCTTAACTACTAAAGATAAAAACTTAAAAAAGCCACATAATGTGTGGTTTCATAATCCGTCATCCAATGCCCTACATAATCTGCTCTGTTGTTATCTTCATGTGCCTTTCAACACTCCTTAGGCATCTGCTTCCATGCCTTTTCTCCACATGGGAAATTCTTAACACAAAATTATGAATTTATGTATTTTGTTATGTTGGAGAGTTATTTAGTTGAAAAATATTTTGGTCAAACATTAAATGCCAAAATTGTTGCTGATCTAGTTTTCAAATGTGTTACAGCAGCATGAATAAAATTTCCATTATTCTGAGAGCTTGTTTATTTTTGTATTTCAAAAGTGCTTTCGAAAAAAATTGAAAATTTTTAATTTTTTTCTTTGCTTCAAATTAATATTTTTTTGGTATTTTTAGATCATTTTGATGTGCTGATATCATAAATGATTTTTAAAAATAAAAAAATTATTTTGATGCATTTTCAAGCGAAAAACACTTTGAAAAGCAACCGCTGTCATATTCCCAAACACCCTGGAAGCAACAAATAGTTGTAAATTGCTCTTACTAATAATTTATGTTGCTTATCCGTCGTAGTATGTTAAATCATGTATGTTTATGATGAAACTGTTTTGACAACAGAGAAGAAAAAGGCAGATGTGCATTTTGTTGGACCTCAATTTTAATTGGTATAGCATTTTTTGGCTGCACAGGGTCATGAAGTTGATGCATATGGAATCGGAACCTATCTTGTAACTTGCTATGCTCAAGCTGCTTTGGGTTGTGTCTTCAAGCTTGTTGAAATAAACAATCAGCCTCGCATCAAACTTTCTGAAGATGTTTCAAAGGTTTGATCCAAGTCAAAGAAACTTCTGTTAATTTTTATTGAATCACTGATTTTTGTTCCCCTTCATTATTTTACTAGGTTTCTATACCATGCAAAAAACGGAGTTATAGATTGTATGGAAGAGAAGGCTACCCACTGGTGGACATAATGACAGGGGAAAATGAACCATCTCCAAAGGTAGTGCATTGATTAATGGATTTATCATCAAAGTGCTCCGTGTGCTCAAATCTTTGATTTACGCCAAGTACCACCACCATTGTTGTATATATTGTGTTATTTATGAATATGTATTCTGAGAGTGCTGGCATGATCATTTTATCAAAGATTTTTTCCCTGAGCAAGCTGAGGGGTTGGTATTCCAAATCGTTGTTGCTATTATTTCATATAAAAAATTAAATTGTGAGTGCAAATATTAGAATATAATGGACTGCAGAGTCTGGTGAGATCTCAGTTATTGATTTTTACATTAGTTTTACTAGGTTGGTCATAAGAGTTCCTCATCAACATCAACATCAACGGTCACAAACTTTTGATGCCATGCACTTTTTGTCCCCTTTTTAACACGTGATTGAGCTGCTTGTCTGGATAGAGTTGACTCGTTATGGTGATTGGATGAAGGAAAAAACAAAATTTCTTCCTTTTCTGAACTTTCAGGTGGGAGAACGGATACTATGTCGCCATCCTTTTAATGAATCCAAGAGAGCGTATGTGGTTCCACAGCAGGTTGAGGAGCTTCTAAAGTGTTATTGGCCTGGGAGCTCAGGTAGGGGTTTCTATGACCTAAACATATTTAGGGTCCATTTAGCCTAACGTATGAAAAAACAATTTTTTAATTATGAATCGTTTTTCATAAATAATTTATGATAAAAATAAGTTAAAATGACTTTAACTTAGAATTATGTTTTGGTAAAATTGACCTAAAGCATTTTTTTTTTTTTTAAAAAGAGGTAGTATAAGTTAGAATTTATAAGTTGAAGTTTTTAAAATCTGGACTCAATTTTATTACAAACATTTTTAATTTAAAGCCAAAAGTTGTTTCTAACAAACATATCCATGACTTTTCTACCAGTCAAAAGTTAAAAAAATAACTTAAATCAAGTGGAACTTAAGCATGTGAGATCATTATTGAATAAGTTGTTTTGGGGATTTGCATCTTCACAAAGGCTAGCACATATAAGACATGATTATTTCTAAACATGCAATGATTTGGTTTGTAGTTAAGATGAAATTTCAGGACTCAGCATTGTATCACACCCAAGTTGAACATTGTTTGTCCACAGACTATACCAACAGGCTCAGCTTACTTCATCCATGCAGCCTACAATGAATTTTTGTTTCTTGCAGATAAACCAAGAGAAGATTTACCTCCTCTCAAGGACATTAGAGATCGCTGTATCAAGCAGCTTGAGAGAATGCGTCCTGATCACATGAGGCGGCTGAACCCAACACCATACAAGGTGATGTTTCTGTCTGTTGTGAATATTTTCTTCTGTAATTTTAGATGGCTGCAACCATGGGAATGTTAACTTGAAAGCTTTGCAGGTGAGTGTAAGCGCAAAATTGTATGATTTCATCCATTTTCTATGGCTCAATGAGGCACCTGTCGGGGAGTTGCAGTGAGGATTGGTAGCCAGATTTGGTGCATGGAACTTTGTACAAAAATGCTGGTCAAGTTATGATTCCAGTAGATTTGGAGGAGACTCAATGAGCACTCAACACATAGATGATTCACTTTTCATTAAGATGCACCTTGGATTTAATAAACCATTTTGTTTCCCTATTTATTTATAAAATAATTGATTGTTTTCCTTTTGTCCAACCAGTGTGTTCTTTCAATTTTCCAACTTACCATTACTTTATATTTCGAGTCAAAATGCAATTATAAGCATTAGAAAGACATTTAAATTTAGGTTGAAAATGGAGATTTTGTTTTTAATTTGTCTTGTATACTCTCTATTACATTTTAAGCTACGGCTATCTAAAGATGGATAAGGTCTTTTAATTTTAAG
>Ga0307511_10007769_pt1 | contig 10778 bp, 18 predicted proteins | sample 13_EM_MG_FD_200266 | JGI IMG/M metagenome (GOLD analysis project Ga0307511, IMG submission 200266) | Populus trichocarpa ectomycorrhiza microbial communities from riparian zone in the Pacific Northwest, United States - 13_EM | ecosystem: Host-associated > Plants > Roots > Unclassified | place... | reverse complement strand
ACCCCTGGCTCTCAGATAGGTAGTACTCTGTTGTAATCCTAGGCACATGAACCCAAGGTTCTCCGAGCGAAGTTTTAACAGGATCTGTGCATTCTCTCTCGTGTCCCACACAATAAAGTCAGGCGGAGGGTTGTTGCAACATGTAGACATTGTAGTGATCACAGCTCATTGCAGCTGGCATCGTCTCTTTGGTAATCCATCCGAAGGGTTCAAACAGGCAATGTATCTCTCGAGAAATGGGGCCAATCAAGTGATGGTATTATAGCATTGTAATATAGCGGTGTATACGGTAACTAACGGAAGTTGATTGGGGATGCCGTGGGATAGTCCTGAAAGCCTACCAGGGTGGTGTTTCCTATTGGGCCAAACACGCGTGCATTCGTTCTGCTGTTGCATGTCCTAATAGGGTGCAATGATTGGCAGTGTTCGAGGTGTTTGAATAGAGGAACAGATACTCACATTCTTGTGCAGATGACCTAGTACGGCGCGTTACAGCTGACTCAGATGGTGTCTGTTTGGCGCGGCCGCCACCACGCCCCCTGCCGCGTCCACGGCCACGCCCTGTGCTGCCACCACGCCTCGCCACTGTGTTGGTGGTAGCAGGTCCAGCAGCTGTGGCTGGTTCGGCGGCGTTAGTGTCTTGGTGGGTTTCTGCCAATCGTGGTCGCTTCTTCTTCGCTGAAGCGGCACTATCAGGTTCCAAGTCATTGGTCTCACGAGAGTGCTTCTCAGCTGGCTGAGGGCGCGTTAGCAGTTGCGTTGGTGGAGATGGAGGAGGGTTCGATCGAGGCGTTTGGGTAGGGTCCGTTTGTGCTGGAACTTGGGGCTGCGAAGTGGCTGGAGGGGTACGCCCTTCCACCTCACCGGTTGTAGTGTCAGGGTCACTGGCCTCCATGGATTGGCTGCCCTCTGCAGGTTGATCGCCCTCCACCGGTTGGGATATCCCATCTACCATGTAGTGGGTGTTGGTTAGTAGGTTGACGGTGAGACAGAGGAAGGAAGTCGGTTGCCTTCATCTCCGTCCTGCAGGAGTCCTCCCTCATTGGTAGGTGTGTTGCTGTTCTGCACACCCCGTTCGCTGCTGCTCTGGTGGTCTGGGGTCCTCTCTCCGGTTGAAGAATTGCTGGGAGTTGAAGTATCGCTGGGAGTCAAAGTGTTGCTGGGAATGCTGACGCCACCGCTGGCAGGGATAGTGAGGGTGCTCCGCTGCCTCCACCTGGGATAGGTACAATCGAGCTTGGCAGCAGTATCAGTACTTCACTGCCACTGTCAGATATCGGGAATCAGGCTTACATGGTCGGTATTACCTTCCTGTTGGCCTTGCCTCACCATCAACTTGTAAGCGGTGTTGGTGGTAATGCGCATCCTCTTCTCCGTTGCGGCACTAGTACCTATGGACCCGTTCCCAAATATCTTGCTGTGGAATAACATGCGTTAACGATTCAATTGGAGTGATTGGTAAATGGTAACATTACCTTTTCCACCAGCCGATTGTTTCAGTCACCCATCCATCGGTGTCATCTGAAAGTGTCTTCACAATCAGGTGGTAAAAGTGGACGAGGTTGAAGGTGTCGTGGCTGTCGCCCCACATGGGGATGGAGGAAAGTCCAATGTATGTCTGTGTACGGCCGAAGAAGAGGTTAGAGCATGATGCAAAGGGTGGTAGCGGTGAGGAGGGTACCTGGACTGCGGCGTATGCAATCATCCGAGGGGTCACCTCTGTGATGTTGCAACGCCTCAGGACATCCGTCGGACCCTTAGCCTTCGTCTTTGGATCATACGGCTTGTTGAGGATGTCCACCAGGGCGGCGGTCTTGTTGCGGAAGATCCTGAGGGCAACCTGGAGGAGGGTATGTATACGTCATCCAGAGGTTGAGAATGGTGATTGTAGAGACTTTGACTCACCCGTACCAGAACGTGCCCACGGAAGAGCCCATGCCTCAAGTCCTTTTTACTCCACCCGGCGTGCTCGTCATACAGGAACGTTGGCCACTCCTCAGCGATGAGGCTGTGCTCATGGTCTTCGTCGTTGCTGAACTTGGTGATGATACTGAATGAGGTGGCATGAGCATTGGGGAATGGGGAGCTGGCCCAGACGTACCTGTCTGGGTCGGTCTCGAAGGCTTCGAGGCAATGGCGAGGGATCAGGAAGCGCGCCGTAATGTGACTATGGAGTCCACGCGCCTCCTTAGGTGGGTTGGCCGCAATGTGGTAGCCAAGAGTCTCTGTACTTGATGGCTCAAGGTAGCCCATGATCTCGTTCTTGATATTGTTGGTGTGAGTCCCACGTTGCTTTGTGGCACTGTTTCCCATCTGTGGAAGAGGGATGCGGGCCGTTCAATGGTAGCAGGGAAAGCTACTGCAGTGGAAGCTCACCTCTGCAACGAACTTGTCGTCCCATTGCTCCTTTAGCCAGGTCTTCATTGCCGGTAGGCGTTTGAAGAGCAGTTCAACCCCAAGCCATGCGTTGTGGCTGTTGATCCTTTCCATCCGGCTATAGGGTTAAACATGTGAGGGAGCCTTTGGGTAGACGGAGGAAAGGGTTGGTTGGTGTGGCGGACCTTTCATATGCATCCTGGGTGCAGTATCGTACGGTTGGCGTGGTAGTGCCGTCATCCTCCTCTGCACTACCTTTGTCCTCGACGTCGGAGTCGCTCAGCTGCTGGTCCGCCTCATCCCCTCTCTGCCATACCAGGAGTGTTAGCTGTAGGGGCAAAAAGGGGTACATTGTCGAGGCAAAGAGCTGCTTAGCAGCCTCAGCAAAGTCGCTATTGGGCCGTGGTGAGAAGCCTGCTGGACTGAGATGTTGTAGAAGGGCGGGACATACCTCTTCACCTTCTCTGTTACAGCGGAAGACCCGGTGGTTGGCATGGGTTTCAGAAGGGACCTGAGCTCAGTGCAGTCAGGTGGGATGGTGGGGGAGAGTGGGCTGAGAGGCAAGGCGGAGGTGGGTGGAAGAGAAAGAGAGGAATGGTGTGTCGGCCAGGGGAACTATAGCCGACGGATCACAACCATAGCTCGAGTGTGACAGGCACAGGGACGTAACAAGGGCCTTCCCAGTTGGGGCTCTAGGCATGGGCAGGATTGCTCAGCCCCAACCCGAGCGAGGTCGAGTTGCGGAGGCGGAGGCATTGCATGAGCCAGTGTCAATCCAGCACATGCTTGCAATACAATGGAGAAATTAATGGGAAAGGGCGGCCATCAGTGATTGCAATTGACTATTTCTATCCAGCCGATGTGTGTGTCACGATGCATAAGTCCACAGCGCTTCTGGTGTTACTCTGCTGAGTAGTGGTCCTGCATCTCAGGCTATACATGTTGGGTGTGACAGACCTGAGGCCTAGTTCGTCTAATATATATCAATCATAGGCTGATGAATCCTGAGGGGAAAGGATCCATCTCCTCATCCCCATCAGAGTCAGGGTCAGCATGACGGTCGGCCTTCCCAGTCTCATCCTCATCCTCATCCTCATCCTGGTCATCATCCTCTGGCTGTTCTGGGTCATCACCCTCGCCGTCCTCTTCTGGCTGTTCTGGGCTTTCCGCTCCACCCCCCTCACCATCGCTTTCCTCTCCCATGGCCCTTGTGCTGTTACCATTTACCTGACCATCAATGCCGGCCTGCCCAGTTGGGCCCAGGTCTGGAATCCTATGATTGAATGATGGCCATGCTGCGCCCCAGCCTGTGCCATCCAGCCAGGGCTCAATCTGCCGCATATATCTGTGGCCTACACCGCCTCCACGAAACCGCATGAACATATCCCGGTCAACCAACCTTACCAAGACGATTAGCCTCAGTAAAACACACAAGGGAGGGACCTGGCTCCTCACACATTAACATTGAAGTGTTTCCAATCCTGGCCCTCGGTTTCTAGATGTGCCTTTGATGGAACACTGAGATACTCTGTCGTCTTCCCAGACCTGAAGCTTGGGATGAGGTGTACTGCCCTAATAATTTCATCCGGGTGGACGAAGCCAAACGCATCTGGCTCATGGCTTTCGTAAAAGGACACCGATGGGTATCGAAGGGAGCTGAACCCCGATGGCAGGTGCTTGTCTAGTTTGAACCAACGGACCCAGGCCATCTGGACCATTGGGGCCTCGCCTTCAAGGGGGAGTGCGTTGGGGCTGCTATTTGTCGCATTCACATGGAAGAAGTCGAGCACTCGGCCATACATGTAGGGATGGTCTTCATCATCACAGAGAATCATCACATCTGGGTGACGACGTTGGTAGATCTTGTCAAGGCCTTCCAGCATGTCATATGTGGTGTACCTGAGCTGGAGGGTCTTGTGACGGTAAAGTGTGTTGGACACGATTGTGATGTGGCCCCTGTCTTCCTCGGTAAACTCATCGTAGGAAGTAATGTTTTGGTTTGGCATTGATGTCCATCGCAGGAGGTAGTTCTTGAGCTTCCGTGTAAAACCCTGGAATGGGCGCAAGGGCATTGAGTGTATCCGTGTAGCATAGTTGGGGTCAGGTACACTTACCTCTCTTGCCGGGTCAGGGAGTCCACCACGAGGCACTGCAAGGAATGCCGAGAGGCTGATGCTATCACCCAAACCCTCAGACATCCAGTATTTCTCATCGCCCCAGTCGTTGTGCTCTGGTCTGGAGGTTTGGCTGGTTGCAGGGGCTGCACTCTCACGCCCCTTTGCAAGATAACGTAGGACCTCTTGCCGCCGGTCTACCCGTCCAATGTCTCGCTCAGGGAAGTGTTTGTTAGTGCTGGTCTGGTATGTCCTTTTCGGCCGTCGATGTTCATTTTCAACCTACAGAGGCATAGGATCAGTGCAGTGCAGGGCTACGTGTTTTGGGCCGAATCCTACCCTCCCTGTTGTGTAGTTGTCAGTTGTGCCGCGATCACGAATGGTCTGGGGATAGTCTCCGAGGGCATGCAGCTTATATGTGCTAAGGCTGAAGCCCTTGGACTTTGCCCCACCTGCAGATGCTGCTGGTACGGAACCATTTGCCGCAGCCCTCCGGAGCCGTGCTGCTCTCTCTCTTGGAAGCTCTTTGGTGGGGAAGGCACTGCATGTCACAGTAGCAAAGTGGCGGAGGAGGGTTCCAAGATCGGTGGTGGTGCGTTCAAATGAAGCGAGTGTAAGCTCAGTATGTAGGCGGAGCTTTGCATACGCATGCCAGCACCCCATCACAAATACAAGATCCAGAATGGCATCATTGTGTGTGGGGGGGAGAAGCCCATCAAGCACTGGAAGCATGCACTGTGGTCCGGAATATCAATACCCTGGTACTAGGTAAGGGTGTTGCCTGACAAACCTGGAGGAGGTCCTCAAAGTTACGGGCAGCAAGGCCCTTCATCTGAGATGCATTGTTTGCAAATCGGCGGATGGTCTCCTTTCCAAATGGTGTAACAAGCCGGAACCTGGAGGATCCAGATTCCACGTTCAGCCCTGATCAACAGCAGGTAGTATGGGCTCTACCTTCTATCAAACTCATTGATAGCGTTGGTGGAGTGGGCGGTGAGAATCCGAAGTATATGGGTGAGAAGGGCCTTCCACACTCCAAGCTCAAACTCATGCAGTAGATCAACCGTGAGCAATGAGTATATGTCCAGGCCAGGGAGGCAGGCCATGAAGGCGTTCTAAAGTCGTGATCAGTATCCATGGGGGCTGCCTACAGGCATATCCTCACAACTGTTGGGACCCGGGACCAGCCTCCTAACTTCCCCTCCACACGAGTGCCAGAAACCTTGAAGCCCTTAAAAATGTCCTTCCGTGCATCCCCAACCATGCGGAAAAACCTGGGAGTAGGCTGCCGTGTGATCTGACGGCGCTCGCTGTCTACACTCTTCCCCATATCCTGCACCTCTATGAGCTGCACATAGCAGCGTGGACATGGGCACTTCCCCATATTCTTGATGTTTGCAATTAGGACCCTAGGGGCTAACCTGAGTAATTGTGATAGTGAATGGCTAGAGACGTCTGCATACTTCTCTGGGTAGTCTGCTGAGTAGCAGTAGAATCGGGGGAAGACACGGCGGCTGATCCCATCTGAGAACTCAATTACGACACCATGCGTATAAGCCTCTGCAAATTCCCCCCTCAGAATCAGAGTAATCACAGCGTGGTACAGCTCCCGCCGGCAATGTGTGATAACATCAGCTGGGGGGGGGACTCCAAAGGCCTTCATGTATTCATCAGCAAAGCTGTCTGGCAGCTGGGGGGATTGCGGGTCAGGCTGGCGGGGAGGTGAGGAGTGGTAATGGTGCCTACCTTTGGGAGGTATGCAAGGTGGCACGCAGGAAATTCCGATGGTTTGGATGAATCATACTTTGACATGTTCCCAAAGAACAGATAGACTGGCCACAGGGACGCCGTACCAAAGTTGGCCAGGTGTGTTGCATCGGAGCCGAGTGTTAGCAGGATGATAACATCCTCAATGTGGGGGTGGCTGGCCGGGGGCGGTATACCTTTGACCTCCTCAGCAAGCTGGATCGCAATGTTTGAACTGTAGGCCTCCCCGTAGATTCTGATTGGCGGATCACCACCTAGTGGGCACCACCACTCAGTGAATGGCTGCTGGACGAATTCCCCAGAGATAGAGGGGTCCTGAACCTTTGATGTTATAATGTCAACCAGAGAGCGGTACTGGATCCCAGGCACCTCAAACTCTGGGGCCTCCGCTTCAGTGGAAAATTGGGGGTTGCTAGATCGTATACAGGGCATGCTGATCTTTACTGATCCTGTCCGCCAGGGCCCACCCGCAATCGCCGACCTGGCTGCAAACTCATCGAGATGGCGAAGCTCTGTAGTGGCCTTGAACCCCTTAAGCCCCTCAGGTGTTACCTTTCTGGAATGAATGAGGTCAGCGATATGATCCATGCCTGCCACAGTCTTTGAGGAGGGGCCGAGGACAAGTCCCTTGACCAGTTCGAAGGTGGAGTCACTTCGAAATGGGTGGGCCAGGGGAGCAGGGATTGGAACCTGTTCAGGGAAATGGCCCTGGCCACCGCTAGAAAGTGAGGCAGTGACAGGCCTATCAAAGACACGACAGACACGGAATGCATCCAGTGGTGACCTGTTTGGGGAGGGACAGGCCATATCAGGGGTAGACAGCATTGCCGGCGGCTTGTCTATCATTGGTAGCTCTACCCGCCCCTCGTATATCTGTGCATCAACCTGGAGTACCTCCACAACAGGCGTGTATGAGGTTGCCTCAAACTCCCTCCAGAGCTGTGGGAATTGTCGGCGTCGTCCTGAGCGCCTGGGCTGTGCCCCTGGTTCCGGGAAGGGGGTAGGAAGCCTAGGGAGATCATCGGACCCCATGGCAAACCTCTCCGGTGAGGGCTCTGCCTACCACCGGTGCTTTTCGCTTGAGCACAGTATCCACCCCCAATGTTTTGTTCCAACGTACCGAATGTCTTGGGGTTTTTCGAGCAGGTTCAATGGGTGTGAGCCCGTCCCCAGCATCACCAGGGGTAATGTCTGTGGCTCTACGCTTCAACTGACTATCTGCGACCTTTGCCTCTCGGAGGGGGCACACGCGGAGGTGGGCGGTTAGAGCTCTAGTTGAATTCCCAGGCCTCCTGGGCTTCCACCCACAATCGCAGAGGGCCTGTGACGCCATCCAGACTTGCTGAGGCTATGTATGGCATCAGTAGGCAGAGGGAAGAATGGGCATAGGGTGCGAGTAATACACTTTACAAGCAATAGCGACCCAGACGGTGTATTAACCCAGGGCACAGGGGACAGTGCCTCACCCAGGCAGTAGCGAAGGGCGATTGGGTACAGGGAGTAGATGGGGAATTGCGGGGCAACAGGGTAGGGGCGTGCAAAGGATGCTGATGCAGGTTGCAGCAATGATAGGATGATCCCGGAGAGTGATTGTCCGGTTTGGTAACTGTGGATCAAATCCCATGTATTGGCTCCTCAGATATGCCCCATGCTGGGACCGACCCCATCCAACAATAAGCTACGGGACAGGTCCATGGACCTCTTCCAGAAGAGTTACAGGTTGGCATTAAAGGGGTCGATGCAGGCGCAATGATGGTAGCCATTGGGCCAAAGTACGAATCTGATATGGAAGCTGATCACTCTGATGGAAGTTATTCCGAGGCCCTAGCACGGGATAGTGTTGGATTTGGGTGACTGCCTGCACTTTGCGTTGTCCCATTGGGTGGTGCATGGGCCGCAGACATCAGACATCACCTGACGGCCCTTGTACGATATGAGCAGCCAGTTCCCACCTTTTTCCCCACCCTCCACATACCCACCCACCCTTCCATCTGTCCCAAGGGTGCCCAAGCCCCCTCCTCCCCTCGCAACACCATCTCTCCCATTGCCCATCCGCAGTGTATCTGCCTGGATAGGCATGTTGCCATGCAAGCCTCCACCACCTGTGCACGCCATAGCAGCTGATATCCAGGATAATGGCGAGGTCAGCGCCCAGCGGGATGGCGTGTAGGACTATCCACTTGGCCTTGCCATATAGATGTGATCTGATCACCATGTACAAACAGCCCAGCCATTGCCCAGTGCCACCCCGATGACATTGTCCGAGAGGCAGGGAGGAGGTTCACCATTCTCTATGACATGTTCTGTGATTTGGAAGTCGTGATCAGATATGGGACCCGTGGGGTGAGTCCCGTGGATGGAATGCAGGTCTTCCATAATCTTCTCGGTTTGCCCATCACGGCTAACACAGACATCCCAGTGAACACAGGTTCATGAGCCTGTGGGAGGATCTTATCAAGATGGCACCCAGCATTCGCAATGTGACCCTTGAAAAGGGGGCTAAGTACACCGCATCCCAACTGCTCCATGGGCGTCTGGATGGCCAGCATGCCCATGCCAATTTGATAAAGCTGCGCGTTGGGTCATGGTACCCATTCACCCCTCTTCTAACACCCAACAAGGCTGCTAGAGGGTTCTACCATTTGGACTGTGGTCGGCTACTCTGCCCAGCATCCTACAACTGGGACGATCCAGTGTAGGCCCCTTACCATGGCCCAGATATCGCTGTGTCTCACCAACCGTCCATAGGGTTCGGGAGAGGATTCTGGATAACCATCCCTTATATCAGGTGACCCCACAGGACTATCCATTATTCCTCTGGCGTGAAGGCATCTATGAGAAGGAGGATCCCGAATTGGGTTTCCTTCAGAATACCCTCCTTGTCCAGGTACGCCACCCCCACCTCTGTCGGAGCTGTAGGTAGTAACTCGGTGCAGGCCCTCCGCCATATCATAAGAGGTCGCCCTACACCGGATTCTGGAGGCAGTGACCATGCCTCCGATGGGTACACTGCACCAGTACAGATTACCGCAGTAACCATCCCCGCAATTGCCTATAGCGCAGTGATGGTGTGTTGCTCCATTGGAACCATTCATGCGGCTCATCCAGTTGTAGGTGTACTTCGCCCTCTCAAGTGATGTGAGATTCTCCGAGAGGGGTGAAGGGGCATGGCCATTTTCCCTCCGGCAATTCTATCTCAGCCTGGTCAAGACTGTACAGACATGGCCAGCCATCGACCGTAATGTATTGTTACTGTGGTGGAACAGGTATGTGACAGTGTACCAAAGTATCCCTCAGCCTCACGACATGGGCTATACACCTAGAGAGGTGTTCCGCCCCTCCTATGAAGGCCAGGGGGCAACCGCCAATGCTGCCGTTACCCTTGAGGATATCCTACGGAGGCGAGATGCCACAGGTGGCAGTTGGAGGAGACAGGCCCAGGATGCAGGATAGAGCACGAGAGCCATTCACCAGCAGCCCACCACCTGTGTATCAATTGTACAATGTAGTTCAAGCAGTTACCCAGTTGGAGATACACCCATTGATACCGTAGCTGGGGCCGGTCCCGTTGGTCGACGAGCCCATAGAATAGAGAACAAATATCCTGCTTTTCACAACATACCATGTAGCATATAGATGCTCAAACTGGACCTGAACAACCACACATTCCTTCACTCGGGTGCGGACTCAAGCCCCACTAAAGGTATATTCCAAACTACTACTAGAACCGTATATATGGAGGCTGTTGTATGTAGAGGATCAAGGATGCTTTTGAACAGTTCTATCTTGCGTGTTTACCTCAAAGCTCAAACTACACTTTGCTATCGTGAGGATCTCAAAGTCAACTTCACTATCCCAAAGATCTCGGAGTCAATTTCACAATTTCAAAGTCACAAAGTCTAACCTTGAGCCCAACAGTTCACAGATACTTAATGATGGAAATCATTGTAACATATTCAAACAGATGAGATGTGCTCACTCAGCACAACACAGATCAGTAATTAGTCTACTCATAATGTATATACAGTAGTGGTGGACAGATGCTGAAGCGTCTACCCATTGGTACAAGCATGGCTAACCACCCAGGATGTCCTGGAGGGGTTGATATGGACGCCGAAGCGTCCGCTCATCGTTATGAGCGAAGCCAACTGCCCAGGATGTCCTGGAGCAGTTGGCTGGTAAGCGAACAACCCCCCAGGATGTCCTGGAGGGGCTGGTGCAGACGCCGAAGCGTCCGCTCGTTGATACGAGCGCGGCGAACCGCCCAGGATGTCCTGGAGCAGTTGGCTAAGGCCAAGGGCTCTAGCCGTCGATGCAAGCATGTAAACAACCCCCCAGGATGTCCTGGAGGGGTTGATACAGACGCTTTGGCGTCCGCTCATCGTTATGAGCACAGCCAACTGCCCAGGATGTCCTGGAGCAGTTGGCTGGTAAGCGAACAACCCCCCAGGATGTCCTGGAGGGGCTGGTGCAGACGCCGAAGCGTCCGCTCGTTGATACGAGCGCGGCGAACCGCCCAGG
>Ga0307511_10007768_pt1 | contig 10780 bp, 8 predicted proteins | sample 13_EM_MG_FD_200266 | JGI IMG/M metagenome (GOLD analysis project Ga0307511, IMG submission 200266) | Populus trichocarpa ectomycorrhiza microbial communities from riparian zone in the Pacific Northwest, United States - 13_EM | ecosystem: Host-associated > Plants > Roots > Unclassified | place... | reverse complement strand
TCCACTGGCTGCGCCGCTCGGACAGCGCGCCCAACTGCTACGCGCCGGTGATCCTGATCACCGGCCACACCAAGCCGTCGCAGATTTTCCGCGGCCGCGACGCCGGCGCCAGCTTCGTGGTGCGCAAGCCCGTCGCGCCGCTGGTGATGATGCAGCGCATCTTCTGGCTGCTGAACGACCAGCGCCAGTTCGTCACCTCGCCCAGCTACTGCGGCCCCGACCGCCGGGTGAAGTCGATCGGCCCGCCCGTGGGGATCAAAGGCCGTCGCCACGACGACCTCTCCGCCGAGGTCGGCGCAGCCACCGAACCGAACATGGACCAGGACGCCATCGACGCCATGTTCAATCCGAAAGCCATCGCCCTATGACCACCGTCCGCGTCTTCAAGATCGAGAACCAGCTCGCCAAGGTCGTGAAGGCCCCGGGCGGCAAGACCATCGAGCAGGCCGTGCAGGCCGCCGAGGTGCGGATCGAGGCCGTGCGCGAGACCTGCGTCGCGGCCCTGGCCGAGAAGTCCGAGCAGCTGGCCGCCCTGGCCCGCGCCGGACGCCGCGGCGAGGACCCGAAGGCCCTGAACGGCATCTACGACCTGGCCAACGCCATCTATGGCATCGCCGGGGCCTTCGAGCTGACGCCGCTGGCGCACGCGGCCTTCAGCCTGTGCGACCTGGCCGACGGCTTCCGCGGCGGCGAGCCGGTGAACTGGCCGGCGATCGACGTGCACGTGGACGGGATCCGGCTGCTGGCCACCATGGGGCCGGGCATCGGCGAGGCCGGCGCGGAGTCGATCCTGGACGGCCTGAAACGCGTCCGCGCCCGGGTGCTGCCGGCTAGCTGAGGCTCTACCCCGTCGACCGTCATGGTCGTGCTTGTCCCGGCCACCCATAGACACTGCCGTCGCAGGAGGCGCGTTGGCGCCGCCGCTGCGAGTTTTCCGACGCCAGCGTTTATGGGTCCCCGGCACAAGGCCGGGGATGACGAGCTAATTTTGGGTGTGGTGGGAGTTCTCAGCCGACCGAGCGGAAGGCGACGGCCGGGGTGTCGTCGAAGTCTTCGAAGTCCGGGAGGGCCGCGGCGGCGGCGTGCAGGGCGCGCTCCAGGGCGCTCATCTGCGGATCGTCCTGCGGGACGTCATAGAGCCGAGATCGCGCATCCTCGATCAGGTCGACCACGCGCGTCGGCGCCGCCAGACGGCGAGCCAGCGCGATCTCGGACTCCAGCGCCTGCTCACACGCGGTCCCGGCGGCGGGGGTGGTGGCCGCCAGCGCCTGCAGCATCGCCCGGGAAAGCGCGAGGGAGGCCTGCACGTCGGCGCTCACGGAGCGCATGACGCGGCGGACTTCCTCATCGGCCAAGGCGACGATCTGATGCACTGGGGACCTCGTTGAGCAACTACCGATCCGCTTTAAGGGGTATCGGTAAACGAGAGAATAAACATGTGCGATTGCACATATTGCAATCACGCCTATCTTTCGTGCAGTTTACGATGTCCATCTAAAACAAGCAGTTGTCGGTCCGAATGAGCCCGCCCAAGACGCCGGAACGCCCCGCCGACAATGCACCTGATCCGAAAGGGGAATTTCCGCTGGCTCCGGCTGAATACTACTTCTACCTGCTGTTCCAGGCCGGCCGGCAGCGCGACCTGCACTTCGAGCGAGCCCTGGCCAAGGCCGGCTTGAACATCGCCCGCTGGCGCACCCTTGCGATCATACGTCGCATCGGCGTGTGCACGATGAAGGAGCTGGCGCTCTATTCGACGGTCGACCGAACCACCCTCACCCGCGCCGTCGACCAGTTGGTCGAACAGGGCCTGGTCGAACGCACCATCCCCAGCCGCGACCGCCGCCGGGTGCATCTGTCGCTGAGCCCGGCGGGCGAGGCGCAGTATTCGAAGGCGGTGCCGCTGCTGCTCGAGGGCAACGCCGAGCTGCTCGCGGGGTTCGAGGACGGCCAGCTGCGCGATGCCGTGCGCCTGCTGCAGACCACCATCCGGCGGATGATGGACGACCCGCAGGCGGCGGACCTGCTGATCAACTTCGGGCGGCTAGCTTAGGCGCCCCCTCTCCCGCAAGGGGAGAGGGGCTAAGCAGCGCTAGGCCGCCCGGGCCGTCTCGACCTCGTCCGCGGCGAGGCGGAAGCGGCTGATCATGCCGGTCAGGGTCTCGGCCTCGCGGGCGAGGCTGTGGCTGGCGGCGGTGGTTTCTTCGACCATGGCGGCGTTCTGCTGGGTCACCTGGTCCATCTGGTTGATGGCGGTGTTGACCTCGTTCAGGGCGACGGCCTGTTCGCGGGCGGACGAGGCGATCTCGCTGACCAGGCCGTGCATCTCGGCGACGGTCGAGCGGATGCTCTCCAGCGCCTGGCCGGTCTGGGTGACCAGCTCGACGCCGTCGCCGACCTGGCGGCTGGAGGCCGAGATCAGGCCCTTGATCTCCTTGGCCGCTTCCGCGGTCCTTTGCGCCAGGGCGCGCACTTCGGAGGCGACGACGGCGAAGCCCTTGCCGGCGTCGCCGGCGCGGGCGGCCTCGACCCCGGCGTTGAGGGCCAGCAGATTGGTCTGGAAGGCGATCTCCTCGATCAGGCCGACGATGTTGGCGATCTTGGCCGAGGACTGCTCGATGGCGCTCATGGCCGCGGTGGCCTGGGTGACCACCTCGCCGGAGCGTTCGGCTTCGCCCTGGGCGGCGTCGGCCACCTGACGCGCCTTGCCGGCGCCCTCCGCCGAGCGGCGGACGGTGGCGGTGACCTCGTCGAGGGCGGCGGCGGTCTCCTCGAGGCTGGCGGCCTGCTGCTCGGTGCGGCGCGACAGGTCGTCGGCCGCCTGGCTGATCTCGCCCGAGCCGGTCTTCATGCCGCGGGCGGTGGCGATCACCGAGCCCATGGTCTGGCCCAGCTGTTCGACGGCCAGGTTGAAGTTGGCGCGCAGGGCTTCGTACTGCTCCGGGAAGGCGGTGGTCAGGCGAGCGGCCAGGTCGCCGTGGCTCAGTTGCTCCAGGCCGCGCCCCAAGGACGCCACGACCGCCTCGCGGGTGCGTTCCTCCTCGGCCTTGCGGGCCTCGTTGAGGCGGCGCTCCTCCTCCATGGCGGCGCGGTTGTCGGCGGCTTCCAGCTCGGCCTGGCGGTCGGCCACGGCCTGCTTGAAGGTGAACAGCGTGCGGCTCATCAGGCCGATCTCGTCGTTGCGATCGGTGTGCGGCGGATCGATGGTCAGGTCGCCCTTGGCCAAGCCGTCCAGCGCGCCGGTGACGTCCACCAGCGGTTTCACGAGGATCCGGCGCGCCAGCAGGATGATCAGACCGCTGACGACGGCGCCCACGGCGATCAGCGCGGCCATCAGCCCCTGGGCCATCAGCGCGGCCTGCTTGGCGCCGTCGGCCTCCCCTTTGGCGCTCTTCTCGATCTTCTCGCTGGCGCCGCCCATGGCGTCCTCGAGTTGGCTGAACAGGGCCAGGAACTTCGGCATGGCGGCCTTGGCGGCCTCGGGGTCGCGGCCCGCCAGGTCGACCATCTGCTCGGCCCCGGCGATGTACTCGTCGAGCGGAGCCTTGATGGCGTCCAGGGCGTCGCGCGAGGCGGCGTCGAAGGCCATGGCGCGGGCGTCCTTGTTGTCGTCGCGGAAGCGCTGGATGTGCTCTTCGACGTCCTTCTTCACGTCGGCGATCTTGACGCCCGACGTCGGGTCGGCGCTGCGCAGCGCCATCAGCATGTCGGCGCGGAGCGCGTCGTGCATCATGTCGGCGTCCATGTGGGTGCGCAGCACCTCGGACGAGGTCATCGCCCGCGTCAGCGCGCCGGACAGGTGCATCGCCGCCCACAGGCCGGCGCCGGCGGTCGTGGTCGCCAGCAGGAACACCGCGGCGCCCGCCGCCATGACCTTCTGATTGATGGAATTGAGCTTCATGGTCACCCTCACTTATCGCGGCGACAGTACGGACAATGTCTTTCAACAGCGTAAACCACGGCGTCGCGACGACGCGGGGCATGTATTCTATATTGTCGCGTATACTTCCTGCCGTTCCCACCGTTCCCACAGGACACAAGCGCAATCGACCATGCCATAGACGCAACTTCCGAGCTACTGCAGGCATCCACAACCTTATGATTCGGGAAAATTCCCACTTTTAACCGTCGATTAGGTGGACCGGGCGCATTGGAAGACTCGAAACCTTCCCGGAGCCCGCAGAATGCGCCCCTATCCTTCGCCCCTGTGGCTGGCCTCCGCGGCCGCCGCAGCCCTCGCCGTCCCCGCCCCGGCCGCCGCCGAAGAGGCCGCCCCGGCGCTGACCCTGCAGGCGCTCTACACCGCCGACGCCACCGGCGTGGTCCAGGGTGTGCGGCCGCACGCCGGCCGCTACCTCGACAACCTGGACCTGACCGCCGATCTCGACCTGGAGAAGGCCGTCGGCTGGTCCGGCGCGACCCTGCACGCCTATGCCCTGAACAACGCCGGCGGCGCGCCCAACGACGTCGCCGGCACCCTGCAGGGCGTCGACAACATCGAGGTCACCACGCCGCGCCTGCGGCTGTTCGAGCTGTGGCTGGAGCAGGGCTTCGCCGGCGGCAAGGCCAGCGTGCGGGCCGGGCTCTACAACCTCAACAGCGAGTTCTACGCCAACGACGCCGCCGGCCTCCTGATCGAGCCGGCGTTCGGCATCGGCTCGGAGCTGGCGGCCACCGGCCCCAACGGCCCGTCGATCTTCCCCTCGACCGGGCTGGGCGCGCGGGTGAACGTGAACTTCGGCGACGGCGGCTACGCCCGCGCCGCGGTGCTGAACGCCATGTCCGGCGTGCTGGGCGATCCCGGCGGCATCGACACCAGCTTCGACGACGGCGTGCTGACCATCGGCGAGGCCGGCGTCGAGGGCCCGACCCGGTTCGGCCTGGGCATCTGGCGCTACAGCCGGCGGCAGGACGACATCCGCAGCGTCGACGCTGCCGGCGCGCCGGTGACGCAACGAGGCCAGGGGGCCTATGCGCTGGGCGAGCAGCACCTGTTCGGGACCGACGAGGCCGCCAACGGGGCCGCCTTCCTGCGCATCGGCGTCTCGGACGGCAAGACCACCCCCTTCAAGGGCGGCTGGCAGGCCGGCGTGCTGATCAACCGTCCCTTCGCAAGCCGGCCCGACAGCGCCGTCTCCTTCGGCGTGCAGCAGGGCGTGCTGAACCAGAAGTTCCGCGACAACCTGCGCGACGCGGGCGTGCGCCCCGGTCGCGCCGAGACCGGCGCGGAGATCACCTATTCCGACAAGCTCGCGCCCCGCATCACCGTGCAGCCGGACCTGCAGTGGGTGCGCCACGCCGGCGGCGACCGCGATGCGCGCGACCGCTTCATCGCCGCCCTGCGGATCAAGATCGACCTGAGCCCCACGCCGGCCGAATGACCCCTCCGCCCCAGGTCGACGACGCCTTCCACCGGGTGCTGCGGCGGCGCCTCGGCTCCGTGAAGTATCGCACGGGCCAGGCGGTGTTGATCGCCGGGCTGTGCTGGCAGGCCACCGGCGACCCGCTGGTGATCGCCTGGTTCGTCGTCGCCCTGGCGCTGAGGCTCGCCGAAGGGCTGGGCAAGGACGCGGTCATGGCCCGCGCCCGCGATCCCGTCGCGCGGCGCTGGATGGTGGCCGGCCTGGCCTTCAGCGCCATCAGCTTCGCCGCCATCGCCGCGGTGCTGCTGCGCCGGCCCGACCCGATCCGGCTGGCCGAGGCGGGCGCTCTCCTGTGCGCCATGAGCCTCGGCAACGCCTTGCAGGCGGCCGGGTCGCGGGCCGCCACGTTCGCCATGGTGGGGCCGGCCGCGGCGGGGCTGTGCCTGAGCCCGCTGTGGGTCTGCCTCGCCGGCGGCGGCCTGCCGGTCAACGCCACCCTGCTGCTGTCGGTGGGCGGCTTCACCTACTGCATCTTCATCCTGCACATCTCCGCCTCCCTGCACCGAGACGGCCAGACGGCGCGGACCGCGCGGCGGACCGCCCAGGCCGGCGAGGCGCGCTGGCGGCTGATGTTCGACCAGAGCCCGATGGCGCGGCTGCACTTCGATGCTTCGGCCCTCCACGAGGCGCTGCAGACCCGGGCCGGCGGCGGGGAGCGGATGGGCGACGTCCTGCGGGCCGAGCTCGTCTCGCTGGAGACGATCTTCCGCCAGATCCGGCTCATCGAGGCCAACCGGGCCGCCATCGACCTGTGCGGCGAGCGCGTCGACACCGCCCACTTCACGGAGAGCTTCGTCGACGCCTTCTGCACGAGCCTCAACGACATCGACGAGCACGGCGTCATGCCGCCCTTCGAGGCCGAACTAATCCGCGCCGACGGCGCCTCGATGATGGTGGAGATCCACTACCGGATGACCGCCGGTCCGGATGGTCCCTGGGGTCTGTGCATGGCGACCTACGCCGATATGACCGAGCGCCATCGGGTGGCGCTGGCCCGGGAGGACGCCCGCCAGGCGGCCGAGGCCGCCAACCGCGCCAAGTCCGACTTCCTGGCCACCATGAGCCACGAGATCCGCACGCCGCTGAACGGGGTGCTGGGCATGGCCCAGGCGATGGAGCGCGACCTGCTGGCGCCGATGCAGCGCGAGCGGTTGAAGGTGATCCGCCAGAGCGGGGCGGCGCTGATGGCGTTGATGGACGACCTCTTGGACTTGTCGCGGATCGACGCCGGGCGGCTGACGCTGGAGACCCACGACTTCGACCTGCGCGCCGAGGTCGCGGCCGCCCACGCCGCCTTCGCCGCGGAGGCTGAGGGCAAGGGCCTGGCCTATCCGCTGGAGGTGGACCCGGCGGTGAACGGCCTGTGGCGTGGCGACTCCAACCGGGTGCGCCAGATCCTCTCCAACCTGATCTCCAACGCGGTGAAGTTTACCCATGCCGGCGAGGTGGCGGTGCGCCTGGCCAAGAGCGCCTCAGGCATCCGGCTCGAAGTCGCCGACACCGGCATCGGCATCGCGCCCGACCGGGTGACGCGCCTGTTCGAGAAGTTCGTCCAGGCCGACGCCTCGGCCACGCGCGCCTACGGCGGCACGGGGCTGGGCCTGGCGATCTGCCAGGAGCTGTGCCGGGCGATGGGCGGGGCGATCACCGTGGGCAGCGCGCCCGGATCGGGCTCGACCTTCGCGCTGGAGCTGCCGCTGCGCCAGGTCGCGAGCGCTGAGCCGGAGGTCCTGCCGCCGGCCTGGTCGGGCCCGGCCGAGGGCGTGATGCGGGTGCTGGCGGCCGAGGACAACGCCGTCAATCGCGAGGTGCTGAAGGCCCTCCTGGCGCAGTTCGACCTGGAACCGACGATGGTCGAGAACGGCGCCGAGGCCGTGCGCGCCTGGGAGTCGGCCCACTGGGACCTGATCCTGATGGACGTGCAGATGCCGGTGATGGACGGCCCGACCGCGGCCATGACCATCCGCGCCCGCGAGGCCCTGACCGGCCGCGCCCGCACGCCGATCGTGGCGGTCACCGCCAACACCCAGGCCCACCAGGTGGCCAGCTATCGCGCCGCGGGCATGGACGACGTGGTCGGCAAGCCGATCAACGTCGCCGAACTGTTCGCCGCCATGGTCGGCGCCGCCGCCGGCGAACCGGCCGCGGGGCATGTGAGGAAGGCGTCCTAGGTGGGCGCCAGCTCGGCCAGTTTGCGGGCCAGGTCGGCGCGGCGATAGGGCTTGGCGATGAAGCCGGCGTGGGGGTCGTGCCGCACCGTGCGCAGGACCGGGTCGTCGGTGTGACCCGAGGTGAACAGGATCCGCAGATCGGGATCCAACAGGCGCGCGTGGTCGGCCAGCTGCCGACCGTTCAGGCCGCCCGGCATGTTGATGTCGGTCATCAGCAGGTCGACCCGGTCGCCGGCCGCCAGCGCGTCCAGCGCATCCAGGCCGTTGGCGTGGGCGCTGACCTCGCAGCCCAGCGCCGCCAGGTGGCGCATCACCTGGCCGCGGACCAGGTCGTCGTCCTCCACCAGCACGACGCGGCGGCCCGCCGCCACGGCCGGGACGTCTTCCCAGACCTGCGCCGCCTGCGGGCAGGACGCCGCCTGCGGCAGGGCCAGGCGGATCCGCGTGCCGCCGCCGGGCTCTGACTCGATGTCCAGCCGCCCGCCCGACTGCACCGCGAAGCCGTAGACCATCGACAGGCCCAGGCCGGAGCCCTTGCCCGGCGGCTTGGTGGTGAAGAACGGCTCCAGGGCCTGAGCGCGGGTCTGGGCGCTCATGCCCTCGCCGGTGTCCTCGACCCCCAGCACCACCAGGTCCGGCGCGCCGTGACGGCCGGCCTCACGCTCGACCGACAGCGACAGCACCCCGCCCGCCGGCATGGCGTCACGGGCGTTGATGCACAGGTTCAGCATCGCCGAGGTCAGCTGGGTGGGGTCGGCCAGGCAGCAGGCGTCCTGCGGACCGGCGTTCAGCTCCACCTCGATCCCGCGCCCCAGGGTCCGCCGCAGCATCGGCAGCAGGCCCTCCAGGAAGCGGTTGCAGTCCACGGTCTGCGGGGCCAGCGGCTGGGAGCGGGCGACCGCCAGCAGCTGGCTGACCAGTTCGGCGCCGCGTTCGGCCGCCTCCAGCGCCACCTTCGCCACCGGGGCCAGGTCGGGATTGTCGACCAGGGCCTCGCTCAGCGCCTCGGCCGCCCCGATCACGACGGTCAGCAGGTTGTTGAAGTCGTGCGCCACGCCGCCGGTCAGCTGGCCGATGGCCTCCATCTTCTGGGCCTGGCGCAGCTTCTCCTCGGCGGCGAAGTGGTCGCTCATGTCGCGGCCGATGGCGAACAGGCTCTCGTGCGGATCGGACCAGACCGCCGACCACATGATCGGCACATAGACGCCGTCCTTGCGCCGGTAGCGGGTGGTGAAGGTGTTGGTCAGCACCCCGGCGTAGATGCGGGCGGTGATCTGCTCGGACAGGTTGACGTCGTCGGGGTGGATGAAGTCGCGGTAGGAGCGCCCGATCATCTCCGCGGGCGTGTATCCCAGGATCTGTTCGGCGGGCCGGTTCACATTGCGGAACGTCGCGTCGGGGCCGATGACGCAGATCAGGTCGTGGGAGTTGTCGAAGATCGCCTGGGTGGCCTCGAGCGCGGCGCGCAGGTGCTCGCGGCTCTCGCGCAGGTCCTGCGTGGCCATCACCTCGTTGGTGACGTCGTGGCCTTGGGAGAAGACCCCGCAGACCTGCCCGTCGGCGTCGCGGATCGGCTGCAGCACGAAGTTCACGTAGGCCTCGCGCGCCGGCTCGCCATTGGCGCGCGCGACCGTGGTGCGGGCGCCGTGCATGGTCTGGCTTTCACCGGACGCGTAGACCGCGTCCATCATCGCCATGTAGCCCAGGGCCTCGAGGTTGGGGAACGCCTGGCGCGCCGGCAGGCCGATGACCTGGCGGTGATCGATCCACGCGGCGTAGGCCTTATTCATCATCGCCACGACATGGTCCGGCCCGGACGTGACGATCATCCCGCCCGGCGCATCGCCGAACAGTTCGATGACCCGGCGCAGGTCTTCGCTGATGGGGGCCTGAGACGTCCGGGGGATACTCATGCGATGACTCCTGGCCGCACTCGCGCCGCCACATTCTGGGTAACCCGGGCGGTGTCTGCGACAAGCCGCCGCTTGATTTCATTGGAGGTTGGGCGGCTCAATTGCGCGTTCCGATGGGGGGACAATGTCGCAGCTCGGCCGTTCCGCCGGCCTGACCGGGTTCCTGGACCTTGCCACGCAGGTCGGGGTGGACGCCTATGCCCTGGCCGCGGCCGTCGGGCTTCCGGCGGAGGTGCTGACCGATCCCGACCTCCGCGTCTCCGTCGAGGCCATGGGCCGGATGTACGAGATGGCGGCGGAACAGTCCGGCCTCGACGACTTCGCCCTGCGGGTGGCCGGGACGCGGCGCATCTCCAACATGGGCGCCGTCGGCCTGGTGATCCGCGAGCAGCCGACCGTGCGCAAGGCGCTGCAGGCCTACTCCCGCTACCAGTGGCTGCAGAACGACGCCTACACGCTGAGGCTCGAGATCGCCGGCGAGCAGGTGATCCTCCGCATCCAGGGGCCGGCCTACCAGCAGCGGCAGCAGGCGGACCTGACGATGGCGACGGCGCTGCGCACGCTGAAGGCGCTGCTGGGCGAACGCTGGAAGCCGCTGCAGGTCTGGTTCACCCACGCCGCGCCGCCGAGGCTGGACACCTACCGCCGCGTGTTCGGCGTGACGCCGCATTTCGACGAGGACTCCCTGGCGCTCGTCATGACCCTCGAGGACTTGGAGACCCCGATCCCCACCGCCGATCCGGTGATGGCCGAGCAGATCGCGCAGTACCTGGATCGCCTGACCCGGGAGCGCAGCGTCGAGCTCAGCGACAAGGTCGGCGACCTGATCGTGGCCCTGCTGCCCGACGGCGCCTGTTCGGTCGAGCGCGTCGCCCAGCACCTGGGTATGGACCGGCGCACCCTGCACCGGCGGCTGGCGGCGGAGGGCGCCACCTTCTCCAGCATCCTGGACGACAGGCGCCGCGACATGGCCGCCTCGCTGCTGACCAACAGCGACCGGCCGCTGCAGAACGTGGCCGACCTGCTGGGCTTCTCCAGCCTGTCGGCCTTCGCCCACTGGTTCCGCCGCCAGTTCGACCAGTCGGCCAGCGCCTACCGGGCGCGCCAGGCCGCCGGCGGCGGACGGGCCCCCGGCGTCTTGGCGCCCGTCGCCTGAGCAGGAGCCGGCTGGGCGGGCCACGGCCCGGCTCAGGCCGCGGTGGCGACGGCGGCGACCTCGTCGGCCTCGCGCAGGCAGTAGCCGCCGCCCCAGACCGTCTCGATCACATGGCGG
>Ga0307511_10007767_pt1 | contig 10780 bp, 8 predicted proteins | sample 13_EM_MG_FD_200266 | JGI IMG/M metagenome (GOLD analysis project Ga0307511, IMG submission 200266) | Populus trichocarpa ectomycorrhiza microbial communities from riparian zone in the Pacific Northwest, United States - 13_EM | ecosystem: Host-associated > Plants > Roots > Unclassified | place... | reverse complement strand
CGTATGGATTTTTTTATTTTTTTTTATTTCACAAGTCCACATTCAACATTATCGTATCTAATGTTGAAACAGCACCTGGAAACACCAAATCCAAATTCACCAAACCTGTCCGTCTGTTCGTCAGGTGAGCCTCGTCCAATCCACAACAAATTATAGAAAGCAGCTATGAGTTTTCTAGCGGGAAGATTAGCAGGAAAAGAAGGAGCCTTCTTTTTCCAGGAATCCAAACATGCCGTTAACCGCCTCGCAGAGAAATCAGCCACCACCGTCAAGAACCTCCCACCCCCCTCCTCCTCCTCTACAATAGAGCACGAATCCCAAGCCGACGTGCTTCCCGAGGTCTTAAGACATTCTCTTCCTTCCAAGATCTTCGGCAAGCCGTACGAACCGTCTTCTCTGTCCACATCATCCAAGTGGGCCCTACGATCTGATCATCCAAATAGTAGTTCAACCGTGTCCCCTGATGTTCTCAATCCTCTCCGAGCTTATGTTTCCCTCCCTCAGGTCACTTTTGGTCCCAAAAGGTACACCACCCATCTATCGATAAATATATCATTTCTTCTTCTTTCTTTCTTTTTTTTCTTTCAATTTTGATTAAACATTGGTGGGGGAATGATTCCGAACAGATGGGAATTGCCGAGCGAGGAGCACTCGGTACTGGCGTCGACGGCGAATGAAATGCGAAAAGACAGATATACCACTATTAATCCCGATAAATTGAAGGCCGCAGCCGAGGGGCTTACTTATAGTTACTTTTTCTTTCTTCTTTGATTTGGTTTTATTTTAATACATGAACCAGAATTGAAAAATGCAAGCTCAAGCCTATTTATTAGTGCTAATAGTTGGCTTAATTACTTTGTTTACAGTTGGGAAGGCATTTGCGGTTGCAACTGCAATTGTGTTTGGTGGCGCCACTCTGGTATTTTCTTTGGCAGCGTCCAAGCTAGACCTCCGTAATGTAAGTAATCGAAGAAGAAAATCATGCCTTTTTTATGCTACTAATTCATTAATCACTGGTATTAATTGTGGATAATTCGTGTTGGTATTAGATCTTGGAGGACCATCTTTGAAATGAATCACCACCAGTTTACCTTTACCTTTTCTTTTTAATTATTCTGACAGGGTGGTGATATCCGAACTAAAGGGAAAGACCTGGTTCAGCCAAAACTTGATGTCATCAGAGAGCAATTTGTGCCTTTAAAAACTTGGGTACATGATTCTTACAAGTTCTGGTTTTGATTGCTTGAGTTTTTTCTTCTATTCCTCGCAATTCTTTTTGGGGTTTTTGCTGTGGTCATATATCTTGTACCTTGTGTTTTCAGGCGGAAGATACATCGAAGAAATGGCATCTTGATAGGCAGGAAGACGTGAAAGAGAAACCTATGGTCAAGGAGCTTGCTAAAATTCTGGGCGCAAAAACTTCCAACTGATTTCTGTGTAACGTTTTCGTTCATGCAAATAATGTGGAACAGTGATGATGGTGGGTTTTCTTAAATAAAAGATACAAGGTGAAAATGTTGTATCATCAATCAAATGTCATTCAAGTTCTCGTGTAAATTGCTGCAACAATGCCGTGAGTATTTATCTGGAAAGTGTATTATCTAAAATTTCAGTATCTTGTTCAGCTGCAGTTTTTTGTCAAAGCTGTGAGAAATCTAGGGACCAAACAGGTTTCTGCAGAAGCCTCTCACAGCCTTGGCCTCTTCTCTTGCTTTCAACAACAGGTATTTAGCCACTCCAGAGAGCAAAAAAGGAGGAAAATTTGAAAATACACCCAGAAAAAAAAAAGGTTGAGAAAATGAAAACCGAAGTATGAAAAATAAAAACAGAGGAAAATGGAAGAATGGAGTGCTCATCCAATAAAAGAACTTACAGTTAATCAAAATGGTGGACAAGTGCTAGCCTGTTCGAAGAATAAAAGAATTATAAACTTGTGATTGTCATGAGTTCGATGGATACAAAGTTTTCTGTTGATTTCAATGAGAAGAAACTCTCTCGGATGTGCATGAGATTTAATTCTTTAAATCAAACATGCCGGTTCTGATTCACTCTGGGGAACGGGTAGCTGTCCACATGTAAACACCAAGTCTCCATTACACTGATGATGCCTGCATCTTTACAGCTTATAATCTAAACCAGACCCATATTTCCAAGCCTCAAGATACCGCTTCCACTCATACTTCATCTTGGATGGAAATGCAGTTAAGAATGGTCTGTGAAGAAGAGGTCAACAGTACAAGGGAACATACAGAAGAATAGCTTCTATTACTGTTAACATGGACAAAAACTAAAGAGTAAAACTAGAAAACCTAAAAGAGGAAAATGTATACAATACCTTATTACTGGATCTGCATAGGTGGAGAGAAAAGTATAGTAGCCCAGCATGAAGAAATGACTGGACCAGTCAAGAAGCACAGGAATACCAACCTGAAGATGAAAAGATGGTTAAGATGAGTGGTAATTTCCATTACCAAACATTACTTGTGTCCATCGTAAGATCTGAATCATGTGAGAAGGTGGATACAGAGAAACCTAACTGCTGTACGTGCATGCTTTCAAGGTTTTATGATCACTGTATCAACACCACAATTACTGTACTGAATCCTGTCAATCTATGTAGTGCATACCGTTATTAAATAGTTTATAGTTTCACAGTAAAGAAGCTAACATTTCATTTCTCTAACTGCTTCCAAGCCAAGGCAAAGGGTCATTAACGGCACAGGAAGGTGGCAGAGACAATGCTAAATTCTTCTAAGAGAAACCAGTGGCAAATTACAAGTGTTTTTGTGCTGCCAGATAGAATGAGGCTGCAGCAATTACATTACCAAGTTGTTTAGAAAAGATTAAAGTCTATAAGATAAAAAAGGAAATAACCAATGGGTGTTTAATTAAATGCAAAATCGAGTGTTTTTCTCCAGGTGCTTGCAACCTAACACCACCGAGTCTATGCAAAATATCATTCGAGTTTTTTATTCTTTAAGGCAAAAGATAAAAGCAAAGAAAATGAGATAAACACGCATGAATTTATGATTTTAAAAATATAATGCAAAGTTAAAAGATTCAAAAGAAAAAAGCAATAGGAAAAACCTACAAGAATTTATACCAGCATCTCAAGTTGAAAAGAAATTACAAAGAAGGAAAAAGAGCACCTCTGAAGTTCATGCATACCTGCTTGAATATTGATGGGATGATCTGAGGTTTAGTTAGCATAACAAGGCCTAATGTCTTGGAAAGAGCCCAGAACTGTATAACATCCTGTGACCATATAGTGGCATCGGCATTATTATTTTATATTCATAACTGTTGTTCCTTTAGAACTAAATCTCCTAAGACAAATAACTGGACCATACCAATCAAATCAACTTGGAAAAAGGACTGAAAAGGGGAAATAAGACAATAAACCTGAAGAAATGGTCTTAGAACTGGATCCCCCAGCTTCTGAGAAGAGATACGCAGATTCATTAGTAAATGAAAGAAAACTGACAGACTCAAAAAGAAGAATTAAAGAAGTCATGGCTTATTTACATAGCCTGTAATCCCACCTGCATGCTCTGGAAATTGACATAAAGAAGCTCATTAATAAATTCTGGAGGAACATTAGAGTTTTTCTTGGCTGACATTGCTCTTTGAAACAGCCACGAAGCACTTAAATTTGGCTGCAATGAAGAAAATGTCACTCAGATAATTGTAAGAGAGGCTGTTCAACCATATAGCCATAAATAAAAGTCAGGGGTCACCAACCATGTAAGGATTTAGGAGGGACAGGCTGGATGCATCGAGAAAATCTCCATTGATTGCTTCATATACTCCTTTATTTCATGAAAAAAAATGGTAAGCTTTCAGCTAGAAAATCTTTACATAGCACATGCTTATGAGACACCGTGAAAGTAATTTGTTGTTTTGTATAAAATCAGGGGCCAAGTACTTACAAAGGAAAAGTATGTATATTAATCTGAAGTGATTTGTTATGCCTACTAAATTATCTAATTTGTGTTATCCCTCCAAAATAATCAATTGAACTCAAGTATTAGCAAATTAATTGAATGTTACGGTAATTCAATCAAACAATATACCTGCTGACAATCTCCCAAGGTGCCTTGTCAAGCTTCCAAAACCACCAAATGAAACAGGTGACTGGATGCCACTAGCATCCCCAAACTGCAGAGAATGAATTAGTGATGCTTGCATCTCATTTGTGTTGTGCCCCTAATCTAGTAAGAGCTTTATAATTGTGTGACTTATTCCACCTGTAAGATACGATCAAATGCTGCAGGCAATGGACTGACAAGTTGATCCACCCCCATTAAGAATTTAAAAGATGTTAGACTTGAGGACCAAAATTAATAAGAATATTCAACGGAAAAGAAGAGCAAGATCACTTTTGGCATGAAGCAGACAAGACATGAGAATACATGTTATTCAAGTTAATATAGTTTGCGAATAACAAGCAGTTTAGAAAAAACACAGCTTCATATTTATAAAAATTCACTTGTTTCAAATCAAGATAGAAGAAATTATGATCAATAGACTACAATGCCAAACATGCCTTGTGTTCCCATTATGGCTCAATATACTCAAGTTAAAATATCTCAGATCCTTCTTTATCTGAATGCTTCACACAAAAAAGGAGGATCATGGGTTTGGAGAAGAATCTAAGATATCTTGACTTGAATATATTGAGCAATAGACTACAATGCCAAACATGCGTTGTATACGGAAAAAATTTCAAAAGCACGGGGCTTGCATTTTCCCAGGTGAAGAAGTCCACAATTCCTTCTACCTTTTGGTCCTGTGAAAGCCAGCAGCTTTTTGTAGCCTTTTCTTTTGGAATGTATTATTCTCAGTAAATGTGTTTACATATATAATGCAGTTCCAGTAGCATGCAAGTAAGCCTTGGAGTTCATATGTTGCATCGTTACCTGTCACGATATGTAGGGAAAATGCCATATATAACTCTCAGTATCTCCAGATTGTCAAGAGAGACTCCCTGCAAAATGAGCGATAAAAAGTGCATAATCTTACCAATCAGTTTGAGGGCATCACAGAGAAGGAAAAGGTTGTAAAAAGAACTTGTTAATGATCTCAACAGACAATGTCTAAGGCCAAGTAAGACACCAGTTTAAAATAAGAAAGAAAATATCTATCCCCTGACTACAGGCATGCACCAAAAAATTCCAAATACATGCATTATTAAACTTCCTATCCATTGCAAGCAGCAACATGAAACGAACTTGTTTGGTTTAAAATGTAATTACTAAACCACAGGCTAACATCATGTGCTAGATCAATTTTCTTTTTCCCTTTTAGGCTGGTTAAAGTTGGGCATGAAATATGGTCAATTAAGAGTTTTGGATTAGGTTATGTCAATTGAAAGATGGGTTCCTCAAGTCTACAAGAGCCCCCTTTTCTATTTCCTCTCTAGCTGTCGAGGCTTCATTCTTCAGTAAACCAAAAGAGCTAGCGGTGCTAGAAGCCCTTAAGGGTAGAAAAGACTCAGGTTGTGATAAACCTGTCTTCCTCTTCAGATGCCCGGCTTATCTATATCTATCCAAGCTGGGAATAAGAGAAGGAAGGGTTTTGAACTACTTGCTTGTAAACTCACTCTTCCTGAAGCAGACAGACAACCAGCTGAATCAAGTTCTGTTCGGTGCTTTAGAGATGGATGGGGAAGCCTGTCCTTCATTGCATTGATCAAAGAAAATGAATAAAGAAAACAAAAGAAAAGAGTAAAACATTGAGGCTGATTAAAGTTGGGCATGAAATATGGTCAATTAAGAGTTTCTTTCTTCTTCTTTTTTGAAAAATGGGTGTATAGATAGGTGGACCACAACCCTTTCACAGACGACACTCATCTTGCACCTCACCAAGGAGCTAGTGGCAGTACTCAAACCTGAGACCCGAGTCCAAATGAATCTTCTCCTTACCACCACCTAAACCAACCACTTGGAGGCAGTCAGCTAAGTGTTTAGGCAGCAGTATTGACATTGCAACCAATACAAAACAAGTTTTGGTCCTCAACATCTCATCGCATATCATAGAGCAGTAGGTATTAACTGGATTTGTGAGTTCAGAATTCGTACTTAAGAGTTAGGAAAACCTCCTAGATATGGAAACAATTTCCACAAATGAATTGAGCACAACAGGAAAAGAAAAAAAACAGATTTAGCATAAAGTAAATGACAAGGTACATATTGTAGATTGAATAGTAACAGCATTCTTAGGATGAAGAGGATCCAATATCATCAAGATGCAGAACTACAAAAGTTGAAAGTGAATGTAATTCTGCAGATTGCAATCTGAAAATTAACCTGATATTCTGGCATCAAGTCCCAGAAGTCTTCTAACAATTCTTCTAATTTTGGCGATCCTGGTTGAGGACTGACATAAGTGAACATATATGTAGTACGATCCATAGGACCAGATCCAGCTGGAAATGCCTGTCAAAAGGACTTCAAAGCTTGACTCTCTAAAGGAAAAAAGTCTTTTATAAATGGTAGCATCCCACTAGATTGTTACAAACCTCCCAGAAGTATTGTGCTTCGGAATCGCCAACCTTCTTTACAGATGAACTACTATATATGATATCACTGGCAGAGTTATCTTTAAAACCACGAGCACAAGATCCAACAACAAGGCAAACACCATCTGGCTTCTTTCCTCTCCTTATCTAAAAAACATAGAGTTGAGAAACAGTTTCTGCCAAGATTGCAGACATGTACTAGATATAAGTTGTTATTTGTCTTGTGTGAATCATTTTTTGAAATTTTTGAAGCTTATATTTCAATATCTAAGAAATAGCAAAGGCACATTGTACTTAACGGCTTGCCAGCCTCATTTCATTTACCTATGACTCAAACATGCAAAAATGAATAAGGTTGTGTATAGTGGAAACGACTGAAAATCTAGTGTCCTATATTACATTAAAATGCATGTACTTATGTAAAATGTAGTCAACAATGATGCTTGTGGTCCAGTGCATAATTGCAAAGAAACGATAAATATGTACAAGAGGAAGAGTCTAACCTGTTTTACCACGGGTGAAAAGTTCCCCATTGCATCAATAATGAGACGAGATGACAGAATGTTCCCCTCCGCCATTTGCAAGACCTATTGAGAGAAGTTATTCAAACCATTGATGTTCACTAAGAGAATAAAATGCTATTCAAAATCAATGTTTAATTTTTCTGTGCAAGCAATGCACCATTATTTGAAGCATAGCCTTACATGAACTTAAAGACAACCCTTTTGGAATTTTGAAAGCTAGACCTCCATGGTTATTATGAAGCATAAAACTCATTTAAAATTTCTTCCAAGTGAGTGTCAGTGTTTTCATTAAATAATTCAAACGTTCTCTTTCCTTTGGCCTTCTTTAATCATGATTCATTTGTATTCCTCATAGACTTTTTTTTATTTATTCTAATTTACAATTTCAGTTGTTCTCACTTACATCTTGAAATGCTCATTCCACTAAACATGGTTTTCGATAATGTGTGGTGGATGTGTCCAATCATGTTGCTGCGTAACCAGAGGGGCCCATTATGAAGTTCTCTCATTAGTTCAATTGGAGCACCAGACCAGAATTCAGCGATAACTCAAATATGGTAGAAAAAAACATCAACTAAATTTTAACCCAACTCAACTAAAAGCCTTAGTCTCAAACCAGTTGGAGTCAGCAACACAAATCCTTATCTTTCTTTCCATCCTACCAGATTTTATTTAATCAAAATTACTTGTGATTATATTACTTTGCAAGATTCAATAGACTCACTGATGCATCCTCATATATAGAGATGCTGGAGACACTGCAGCCTTCAAAGATGACTCCACCAAGGGAAATAAAACGTTTCTTCACAATCTCTATGAGCTTCACAGGTCTGTAAGGATAAAATAATTATAATCCAAAGGATTTGTCGACTATTGAAGAAACAAGATTGATGTTCCTGTCAAATGACGCCACCAAACTCCTTGTTGAAAGAGATTAAATCATGCTTCATCAGCATGCCACAAAAACAAATAAAGGAGTGAGAATCGAAAGGAAAAAAGAAAATTCAAGCTTTCGGAAATTTCAGAAGTCCTTAATCACTTGCTATGAAAATTACATAAAAATAAGCTAAATCATGGCCTATCTTAGTTTGAGAGTCATTACCCAATATAAGAACAGATGTCACTGAGGATGCCGTCACTTCGCAATAATTTCATGAAAGAGAGCTTTCAATATTGATTTGAATGACTTTATTGGAAACTTTGGCAGCATTTATTGCAAATTTTCATGCCTTTCTTGTACCTACATTCTCTTTGATATCTAATGCCACATGATATTCAGAATTCTCCAGAAATCAATATTTTCTTGTATAGTCTGACACGCATTTTAAACCCAACAGTCCATGGAAGGAGAGTTACAACATTATAAATTAACATTATATAAACAAGATTAGCGTTTTTATTTTCAATTGATCCAAGGCCTGGTTTAGGTTCATCTTAAAATTAAATCTCGCTACCAGTTGCATACAACATACTATTACCAAAAATGAAATGATAGCTTACGAAACACCAAGATTAAGAATGTCTTTGACCCAGATTTCGCCCTTATCCTCAAAGCCACATCTATTCTGCACATTTAGTGAAATTTTAAACAATATAAATATACCAAAGAGGTGACATCAGGCAGTGTAGGCAGTTGGATATGGATCGACAAAATCCATGCAACCTCATAGAAATGAGGAAAATCTAGACACAATAGTCAAAAAATGAAAGAGATACAGAACATGCTGGAATTGCACAAATGAAGGCATGGTATATACGTGTGCTCATTTGATTGTGCTTAAAATTAGAAATTTCTGAGGCGATTTGAAGTTTGCAATAATTATAAATCCGGGAGAAAAGTCATAGCAAAGATGGCATAGGTAGTTACCCTTCTCACAAAAAAAAACAAAAAGAAAAAAAGATGGCTTGGGCAGTCATTCTTTTGTACCTAAAAATACAGACTCTGTACTATTTAAAAAATATAAGCTGATTTATGAGCATCCAAACTGCTGTCCATCGTAATCAGACATCCACTGCGATGAGAAGTGGCCATCACAGCTATACTATCTAGAGATTGATAGAGAATATAGCTTATAGCAGAACCTTCTTCTGAGAAGAATTATCTTTATATATGTGTGCTTGTTTCCATAAAATAAAAAAGAGAATGCTTTCTGAAAGCATGTAGAGTTATAGAAAACAAATAACTATGAGGCAAACATGATCCTAGCATCAAATGTTTATCTCCAATCCATTCTTTGGTACACAACTGAAATGTTGAACTAAGAAAAATTATTTGATTTATGAAGTTCAAGAACTCACAGGATTAAAGTTCATAGCTATAGCTTGTTCAATGTCATTCTCTTCCAGAATTCCAACATCTACAAGCTCCAACAGCTCCTTCCTTGAGATATTCCATTCTTGCTCCCTCTAACCATTTCAAACAATTCACATATCAAAAGCAATTTGTTATGCCTTAAGTTGTCTCTATATTGAAAGTAGCAGTACGTTATACCCCTTTTAGTATGTTTCTTTCCACAACGCCTACTTGAAGACCTTTGGCACTCAAGGCTGTGGCAATGAATATTCCCAAAGTACCTCCACAAACTACCACGTCAAATTTATCAACCACTTTGCCAGTGAGATCAGAATGGCTTGACACTCCTGGAATACTCGAAACAACTTGTTGAGGCTGTTGAGAAACTGCAAATGGATACAAAGATTGCCAGAATTCAAGGATTTCATAGACATTGAATCATCATTCAAAGTAAGTTGCATGATTTGTACCTGTTACAGTGGAGCAGATACTAGACCAAATATGGTCCAGCCTCTTTAAGGCATTATATGAGTAAGCCCCACCAGCACCACCAACTTCACCTTCAACTGCAATACTCTCCATTATCCTCTACCAAATGGAAAAGAACATGTCAGATTAGAAAGCACAGGATGAAGCAATTGGAGAATCCAAAAAAGTAAAATGGGAATATGTATTTCTTTGGACTTGAAGTCATAACAGAACCATAAGTACACCGTGTTCCTCTTCTAAAATATAATTCACTAAGAATAAAGCACACTAAAGGCAGAAGCTACCAACTTCGAAAGAAGATGGATTCTTGATTTTGCTTTAAAAGAAGTTACTTAAACTTGAATTCCAAACCAGCAACAGCCTAAAATATAGAGTTGATCACATTCTATTCATTTTTACTCCCAGCATGAGCGATCACTATCGCAGTTACTATGTTGCAAACTTGCAATTGGATAACTAAGTGAACCTCCAGGCACCTCAAGAAATAATAAGATTGTTGCATTTATCATTTATACTATAGAGCATTTGAACCCTACCACATTACAAAAATCTCCACAGAATTCTCTCAAGTAGAAACAAAGAGTAAAATCAATGTGCAAAGAAATAACTATTTTTCTCCATTTATAAACAGTCAATAAGAATATCGGTTTTAACACCAACTTAGGTACATGTAGCCCTGACTCAATTACAAACAGAAAAAACATTTACTAGAAGGTATAAACCCTTTATCATATTCCTTTTAATCCATCAAAGAGAAAGAACCATTCTTTATTAAAAGTGGAAAAAAGAAGAATTTAGAAAAAACTTGACCTGGGTTCTAGAGGGAAGAGCTTGTGCTTGCAAAGACATGCTCCTTTGCATCCTCTCCTTTCTTCTCCGAACCAAAGGGCTCAGCTTTGGGTACTGACCCAGTACCCCATTGCACTGTCCAGGCTGAACCATCATCATATTGAG
>Ga0307511_10007766_pt1 | contig 10780 bp, 6 predicted proteins | sample 13_EM_MG_FD_200266 | JGI IMG/M metagenome (GOLD analysis project Ga0307511, IMG submission 200266) | Populus trichocarpa ectomycorrhiza microbial communities from riparian zone in the Pacific Northwest, United States - 13_EM | ecosystem: Host-associated > Plants > Roots > Unclassified | place... | reverse complement strand
ACAAAAGACAAAACCCATCATTATGAAGCAAGAGAAATCACAAAATTGAATCTTTATTAGGTTGTTTACGATGTGAATGAAAATAAAATCCAATTTCAAACAAAGTTCTTGATGGATCAGTTTTAGCTCCACTTAGCCAATGAACTACAACTGTGTTCAAGAATATCCATCGAGTTCCGATCTTCCATTTTTTTTTATTTGTGCATTTTCTCAGCAACCAAGTGGAAAGCGAAGAAAATAACGAAAACCCAGATGTAAATAATGAAGGAGAAAGAGGAAAGTACCGAGCTTTAGAAGCGAGGCTCGAAGTGAAGCGGTGCATAGTAGTGTTATTAAAACTTACAAGAGAGAAGAAACAGAAAGAAACTTTTTGGGATTATTGAGGAAGTATTGTCGAAATGATATAGACAGAGAGAGCACAAGCAGGAGGCTGGGCGAGGGGAGAGCTTGTGCTTTTTGTAGAGGGAGAGAAGGCTCTAGAAGCAGCGCGGCAGCTTCTAGTTATTGGTAGGGTTTAGGGTTTTGTGCTCTTGTGAGTTTGAGTTTTCACGGTTAATTATTAAACGAGGTTTGCCGTTGGTTGGACCCGGCTTGGTTTTGGCTAAATATTTTTTCATATCCACCCGATTGAGATTCGAACACAAGTTCTCTACCAGTAGTGAGTCCAAGTGAGAAAAATAAAAGGGCAAAAAAAAAAAGTAAAGTGGAAGAATTTGGGGCACAAGTGTAATAAACAAACTTTTATTAGGGACCTAAATGAAATATCTTTAAATATAAGAATGAAATTTTAATTTAAAAAATTAGAAAGGGCCATGGCAATGACCTAAATTTCAATTTCAAATGTTTAGCATGATATTATTATCTCATATTGATTAAAATACGAGAATCTTAATTGTTTATAAACACAAAAAACACCTCTCATCTAAAAAAATATTTTTTAGAAGAACAAAACTAATTATGTGATTATAGTGGGATAATAACTCTTAGGGGATCTACATGTGTGGGTGTTGACACATATCATCATTTGAGTTGTATGTGGGAACGGCGGTCACGTGCAACAACTACATCTTCTTGTGTTGAGGTCTATGATAATATCATTATCCTACATCGGTTAGGAGATGAAGGTTTTAATCGCTTATAAGCACAAAAAACATCTCTCCCTTCAAGAAACACATTTTAAAAGGACAAAATTCACTATGTGGTTATAGTAGGCCAATACTTTTTGAACAAGCTACCATATACGGGTAAGGAAACATATTATCATTAACGTTGTTTGTGAGGATTTCAGCCATGTGCGACTATCCAAACCTCTCACCTTGGGGACTATAATAATGTCACTATCCCTGATCAGATAGGAGATGAGGATCTTAGTCGTTTATGAGTACAAAAAAATACTTATTTTTCCAAATAAACATTTTTTAAAGAGTAAAACTCACTATATGATTATAGTAAGACAATACATATTAGAGAGTCAAAGGGCTGGAGATCTGCACAGCAGGTCTCGAGTTCGAGTCAAGGCGTGCACTTCTTGTAAGAGCCTGGAACAGCCGGAGTTTTACTCGCTCACCTGGGTCCACAAAGTGCGCTTTCTAGAGGGTGAGGTTTCTTTGAATCCAAAAAAATAATATTGGAGAGCCTACCATATGCTAGAGTGGACACTCATCGTCACTATGTATCCACATATACTAAAAATGAATAAAAAAAAAATGTATTTGAGATTTTTTTCTTCATAGCTGTATTTTTGTGAGATTTTTTAAAATGAAAATGGAATGTTTAAAATTTTGGTACGCTGCTTGTAATCAATTTTACTTGTGTTTTCTTTTTTTTTTACTAGGAAAATAACTTTTTTGATACATATAAGAAATAACATTTGGGCATGCTGGTTATTCTTTTAAATCCTCTCGTGTTAATCTTAAAGAGAGCCAAAACATATCTGCATAAAATAGTCCTAAAAGAAGGGAGAGGTCTTGAGTTTAAATTTTACTTTTGTCATGTAAATAATGAAAAGAAAAAAAAATTCAATAGTTATATATATATATCCTGCTTATTTCAATAGGGTTAATTCTGTTTGTTTTTATATTTTAAAAGTATTTTTAAAAAAATTTAAAATTTTATTCTTTACTTCAAATTAATATTTTTTGATGTTTTTAGATTATTTTAATATGCTGATATTAAAAATAATTTTTAAAAAATAAAAAAATATTATTTTAATATATTTATAAATAAAACTACTTTAAAAAACAACTATATTTCTATCCATGCAACGGTGTTTATCGCACGCTTATAAAGTAGTAGCATTCAAATGCCTTTCTCACCTTATCATTTAAGATCTTTGAGGAGAAAATTAAAAAAATAATTTATTTTACATATGCATTAGTCTAAATACGGATAAATTTGAATGGAAAGCGACTTTTCAGTTAAAAAAAAAAAGAAAATTGCTATGTGAATGGTTAGATTTCAAAGTGTTTGGTTGAAGTTAATATTTATGTAATATATAAGTGTGGATCATTAATTGTAATAAAATATCATGAAAAATCCTAATATGGATAAATTTAATAATTAAAAATGTTTTCTCTCCTTTTCGATTTCTTAACTTGAATTTTAAAATTAAAATCATTTAAAGAAATTTAATCCAAATTAATATGAAACTGGCCTAAAAATCCTCTTAATAATAAAAATCAAGATATCAATATATTTGGTTTCATTCCCACCTTTATATTTTATGCCACAACAATGGTTGCGGTTCCAGAAATTTGTAAATTGCAATTCCTTTATTATTTATAACAACCTTGATGTAATTATTTTATTAATGACAAATCAATTACTATGTATAAAAAATATTGTAAAAATATTTTATTGATTATAATTCTCTTCGATTATAATATCTTTAAATTATTCAAATGATCATAGTTTTTAAACCCGGTCCAGTCCAAGGTTCGGGTTCCGGGTTTTGACCGGGTTGTCCGGGTCATTTTTTTTAAAAAAATCAAAACGATATCGTTTTAGTAAAAAAATAAAATAAAAGTCAACGGGTTGCAACCGGGTTTTTGACCAGGTCTTGCCGGGTCAACCGGGTCACACCAGTTTTTTTCCCCCTGTTTTTTCTTCAACCCGGCCCGGTTTCAGTCCCGGATCGATCCGCTAGGTCAGACCGAGTTTTAAAACTATGTAAATTACCATTACACATTTATTTAATACATGTTTCATAATCTTTTAATATAAAATCTCGAATACTTTTTTTCTATTTAATTTTTGTTCACTTTTCCCTATGTGTCTTTTATATAACTTTATTTTTCTTATTACACAATATTTTGTATATTATTTTTTATTTTCTGATTTAATACCCAATGCTGTATTTCCCATATAACATATTCAATAAATTTTTTATATAACTTTTTTTATTTTTTTACAAACCACAAGAACTTTTCTTTTCATAGCATCATAATATTTTTTTTCAACCACCACCATAGAAGAATTTTTTATTTTTTAACGTACAACGAACACCACATAAACATATTTTATTTATTTATATAATTTATAGAGTATGAATTTCAGATTTTTTTATTGATTCAATGAACAACAAAAACAAGAACACGTTGCTTTTCTGTCCATCTATAATTTTTTTTATTTTTTTAAAGCTTCTGTTGTATCTATAATATTATTAACTTTTAAAAAATTAATGTTTTATTTTTCAAACATTTTAAGATCTAAATGTTATATTCTCTTTTTAATATGATATTATTTAAAAAAACTTAATAATTATTTGTTTATTTAGTTATATCATGTTTTTGTATTCTCTTTTTGCAAGAGAATTTTTCAATATAAAAAATATTTTTAAAAAATATCTAAAAATAAAAATAAAAATAGTGTAAAACATTATAGTAATAATAACACACGTGTACTAAAAGCTAGTTGCAATGGGATGGCAAGCAACGACTGACCACGCACGTGTGTAACCCTCTACACACCATCGCATTTGTTCCTCCCAAGCTCTCTCCACTGTTCATCTCTCGGTCTTCACTTTCCTAAAAACAAACCAATCTTTCACTAAAAAAACCAGAGAGAGATAACAAAGAGCAACATCAAGAGAAAATGACGGAGGCAGTGATAAGAAACAAGCCAGGGATGGCAAGCGTGAAGGACATGCCTATCCTTCAAGACGGCCCTCCTCCTGGTGGTTTTGCTCCTGTCCGATTCGCTCGTAGGATCCCCAGCAAAGGTCCTAGTGCTATGGCCATCTTTCTCGCTGCTTTTGGTGCCTTTTCTTATGGCATGTACGAAGTCGGCAAGGGCAACAAGATCCGCAGGTAAAAACTGTTTTATTTTTCAATTTTCGATTTTTTGTGGTTTTCGATTGGTTTTGGTATCTGGGTTTTGTTTTATTTTGAATTAAAGTTATAAATCTGAAGGATTTGGATTTTTTGGTGTGATCTGGATTGGATTATTAGATTGAAGATTGTGAGGAACTCTTTACTTGGCACTTTAAAATTATCAAAATTAACGGTTCTGTTTGTGACAATTCTTGGCATCTGTATTTGTTTGGATTGTGAAATTAGCACTACAATGCGGCTGATTATCGCGGTTCATCATAGTGTTAGCATTATGAGATTGGAATTTTGTTACAATTTTCCTATTTTGATTGCGGTGTTGAGTGGTCGCCAAGATTTTTTTTTTTTTTTGTGTTTTCAAGGGTGACAGGTAGAAATTATGAAGCCTTGTGAGTGGACATGGTTTCTTGTAGATGAATTTTGTTTATTTCTCAAATGGACATTAGAAAATTTCAGATTTTAGGTGGGTTGTGAGCGAGTTTCTGATGGGTAAAGAATAGAAATCGGTTATTATAAGCACCAAGAGGCACCAAGGAACGTCCAAGTTAATTAATTATATTTGTATCTACCTTCACTGGCAAAATGCTCTTTAGTATGCTACAAATGTATAGCTTTTACTTTCAACCCAAAATCCTTAAAAGAGTTGAGAGTAGATTCTCCCCCCTCAAATACACTTTTACAAAATCTGCACTAAAAGCATAGACAAGTACAAAAACCACAACCTTTCCAATCAAAATGAGAAGTGAATTGCTGTGATAAAGTTGATTCTGTTCATTCACCTACATGGTGTAGGAGATGTGTTATCTTTGATTTTTGAGAAGGTGAGTTAAGTATAATTTAAATGTTTTGGTGATTTGTGGTCTTTGCTTGCTAATGTTTTCCATGGAATTAGCAATTTTGCATAATTAATATAACATAATGAAAATGGTTATTATTTTGACTTGGGAGAGAACATGTCTGGGATTGGTTGAGTTGGCAATAGGTAGGTTTTGTGTCAAAAAAGCAGGTTTGTGCATGTTTTGTGACTTTTCCAGAAACCATGGTTCTGAAACCTCAAGGCATTTAGACCATGCTTTTGGAAACTCAATCTTGAACACACCTGAGCTAAAAGTAAATTGAGGTTTGTGAATGACAGTGAAAGGAAAAACTTTCAGTTTCGATGAGGAGACACTGATTTACCATGTTTTGAGTAAGTTGTTTGGTGTTGTCGTCTCTGGTACTGGTGGGAAAGTGAAAGATTATTCCTTTGAAAGAGCTAGTGTGTTGCTTATGGCTGTCAAAGCTGTCCAAAATCCAAGTAAACAGTTTGAACATAAAAACTAGCTTAGATGAATGCTTAGAGTAAGGTTTTTCGTTGTTATATTTACTTTCCTTTTGAAACTGTTTGTATTCAGAATGCGGCTGCAATGGACGCATCACCTGCAGATTATATTTTGCTCTTTGATGAGAATCAACCTGGGCAGACTAGAATTTTGAAATCTTATGCACTTGGCCTCCTTGTGTTCTCCTTCTTAAGGTGTAGAAAAAAATCCTGTTTTTGGAAACCACAGCTGGGTGATTTCTTGACATTCCTTGAAGTTGTCATTTTAGTTGTCGTAGCCTGATTTCTATACAAGAAATATTTCAGAAGATTATGGCTTATGGTGCATCTTATCCGAGGGGTCAATACCCATGTCAATGTTTATTTCCTTGTCGGATATATACATATGGATAGTCTCACGTGAGGAGTAGGATGTTGAGGCATCTTGAAAGACAAATATAGAAAGTAAGCATCATTTTGAATTCAATGTATATTCCATGTTTCCAGCTCTAAAGTAAAAGCATAATCTCAGTGCACGTTATGCATATTTGCCCATATACAAGTTTAAATCTCAATTTGAGCCTCAAGAGGCTGGATTAGTTGAGTACTCGACCTTGAAGGTGTACATATGACTGCCCACCTCTTGTAAGAAACCCCGATTATTGTGTACTGTATAAGAAAAGTTTTAATCACCATGAATTTGTACTCTATACTTTTTTTTAGTAGTTCAAGCACCCTTGTGCTCTTTAGCCTTGTATGTAGTGATCGGTGATATAGCTATGCTGCAAAGCCTCCAAGTTCCTTTTTAGGCCATTTTAGCAATTGCGAACTTGTTCTTAAATCATTCGCACTCTGCAGGGCACTTAAGGAAGAGAAGTATGCTGCACGCAGGGCGATCCTGCCTCTGCTTCAAGCTGAAGAAGATGAAAGGTAGGAAACAGCTCTTTTCCTTCATCACTTCCTAATGTGTTTCCCACCTCTTATTTATAAAATATCCATGTCTTTCCTTTCTCCCTACTTTCCTCTATTTAGATTCGTCAAGGAGTGGAAGAAGTATCTTGAATACGAGGCAGATGTAATGAAGGATGTTCCTGGTTGGAAAGTTGGTGAAAGTGTCTATAATTCTGGGAGATGGATGCCCCCAGCAACTGGCGAGCTGCGTCCAGAGGTCTGGTGACACTTTTATCTGCATCTTGTTATGGTGCATGTCTAATTGTCAAGCAATATCGTTTTTTTCCTGTCATCCAAGTGTCTTCTGTCACTCAGTGTTGTTTTGTTCTCATGGAATAAAATTTAAGCTATTAATCTTCTGAGATGCCCCGAAAATACTGCCTACAGTAGTCTTGTTTCTTTCCTTTTCATTGTATCCTCATTACCAGAAAATCTTGAACATAAAGATTAAAAGACCTTTGGAGCACTGTCTTCCTGTTCAAACTTTGTGGTAAATTTCATCCTACTGGTAATGATGTGGAAGTAACAACACCTGAAGCCGGGATACTGGGGTTATGATTCGCCAATCCATTGATTGGTTTCTGTTTGATAATGTTCTGTTCTGCGGTTTTTGGGTTTTGTTGATAATAATGCTCCCTTTCTTGGCTCTCTAAATTGTGGAGTAGATTAACTATGGTAGTTACTAGTGTGGAAGAATTTTAGCCTCTTGTTGTTTCACTGATTTGAGTCACTTCGGTCATCTTGAAATCCCTGTGCCCCTTGATGATGAAAAAATAGGTGGAAACCTTTGAGAGTTTTTTCTCTCCTTTATTTATATGTTACAAGCTAGTAAATATAATTCAGTACAGCCAAGTAGCTAACGATTACCAGACGCCATAATAAGCAGTACAACTGCATGAACTTTCACAAGCTACAGGCAAATGAATTCTCATAGGCACTTTGTAATGATGCGTGCCAGTAAAAGAACTAGAAGCCATGTTCAATGAAATATGAGAAATCAATATTCATAGACATTTAATGGGAAAAGTTACTTGAATATTTTGAATACTTTTAACTTGAAAAAAAAACAGGACAAGTTTTGTATCAATACCTTCAAGATATAGCTTGGTTTCCATGGCTACAATGATAAAACCTTTCTTTCCACATTTTACTTCACTGAAACAGATAACACCCTCTAGGCATCTACATGTTCATGACTCCACGGATTTCTTGCAAACCCATCTCGTATTCAATTGCTACCTTGCCAGTTTCACACTTCACTAGACAGCAAGGACAGGATGCAGTTTCTGCAACTTTCAATTCCTCTTGGAAATCTTGACTCTTTTTTTTTAGTATATGATAATGAGAAGGGTGATGATTTCATTTTACTATATTCAGTCATTTTGTATTTGTAATTATGCATCCTCGATTGCGAGACTGCAATGCAATTGGAGTCCTTGTAGTGCTAGCTCAATATTGAAAACAAATGTAAATAATAGCAAAATGTTTTCTTGCAAATTGGTTGGGGAAAAAAAATGTACATTTGTTTCTTTTCCTCAATTCCAACATGGGTAATCAATGATCTCTGAAGATAAATGCTCATAGGACAAAAGCTGAAAATGAGCCGAGGAACAAAGCTAGGTTACATAAAAAACAGTAGGAAAGAATCCAATGGAAAAAAGAAGAGCATCTGGGCAGTTTCTGCTCTCTGTGTCGTTAAGAAGAAGCTTGCACGTCAACACCTGGGTAGATCAGCAGGTGGAGGAAGCAGCTTCTGATTGGGAAGCTTTCCATCCAAGACAACCCAAGCCATCTTCAAACCCCAGCTTGTGTGCACTTCTAGATGGCAATGCATAAACCATACACCTGCGGACACGCAAGAAAAAAATCATAAGAAATTAAAGAGGTTAGCAGAAACATAATAGTATATTACATAGGTTTATTTTCCTGCGTAATCTAGGACCATTTAATTTGCATTACTTGCAGTAATTACTAATTACCAACCTGGATTGTCTGCTAGAAATCGTATAGCAACCCACCCACCAGAGGGCACACCAACAGTATTCCTTTCAATGGGGTCGATAAGATTGAAATTTGCGGGGTCCTTATTTGGATCGAAGTTCCCAAAACCTTGACCAACAACAAAGAAATTGAAGCCATGCAAGTGAAGAGGGTGGCTCTCTGCACCAAGTATGCTAGTGTCCTGCATAATGAGCTCCACAGTGGTATTGAAAGGAAGCACTACTAGCTTTGTTCCATTGCTCACCATGGTATTGTTTGGCGGATTTCCAGTATAATTAAAGGGAGTAAGTGGGTTGATTGGAAAATCAGGAGTATAGACACCGTTTGATTGACCAAAATGGTGGGCTTGGAGAAGAGCTGTGGTTGGCATTGCAAATGACACGTTATTAACTGAAGCTGCAAACATTGTTCCATTTGGTCCCTGGCAGGTTTGGTTTTGGGGGCATGAGTGTGTTCCAAGGCCTACTGTGAAGAAAAATTGTCTGTCAACCTTTTGAGGCACATTGGCAGGGAATTGTGCATTGGCTAAGCTGCGGAGTTTGCTAGTGAACTTTGTAGCAAATGAAGTATCATTTAGAGGTGGTAGATTTGGTTTAAAAAGCGGAAGTCTTTTAGTAGAGTGGCTTGATTGAATGGTTTTATGCGATTCTTCATATTCTAAAATGCCAGCAACAGTTGAATTATCAAAAGTTCCTTGACCAGTCACGTAAGGTCTAGCAGTCATGAAAAAATTGGCATTTGGGTGGTGGGGTTTGGTCTTGAGAAGGACATTTGTGGTTTGTCCAGGGGCAATGAGAAGCGTCTTGGTATCAAATGGTTTCACATACACAGCATCAGCTTCCACAACTGTGAATGTATGGTTTGCTATGCTGAAGAAAAGCTCGTCATTGAGTGCAGCATTGATCAGGCGAAGAAGGTAGGTCTTTCCAGGCTTTACCTTTAGCTTGAAAGTATCTGCCAAGTATCATTTACACAACGTAAATGAGTGAGAGAGAGAGAGAGAGAGAGAGAGATGCTCTGTATTGTGGTAGAAGGCCTAATTTGCTAACATATTGTACCTTTGGCAGAGCAGTTATATAATGGCCCTGGGAGTCCATTAATAGTGTAGGCATCAGAGACATTTGGCCCTCCACCTGTTTGCAATGCCTGGTTAACGATTGCCTCTGGATCTGCATTGAACCACTCTCCTGCAAATTAAGTAATTAACCTTGTTACTTGTATTAGCAAATGGAGACGACCTCAACAGGAAAGAATAATTGTAAATTCCATTTAGTTCTTAAAAGTAGCTTTGCGTATATAGCTCATTACCAAAGATGATGGGAACTTCCTTGTAAGGTTTGACAAATGGATAAGGAGTGCCGAGTTTTGGAAGAATGATCAGGGGACCATAGAGAGTTGATCTTAGCCATGATATATGGGCATGCCACCAAAGAGTGCCTCTTTGTCCTACAATGGTGTAGTTATAAACATAGCTTTGTCCAGTTTGTATAGGGCACTGAGTTACATATGCTGGCCCATCAGCCCATCCACTTCGAAGCTGTCGAATTCCATGCCTGTTATCAATGAAAATATAGATAGAAATTCAGACCATGTTTTCGCAATATCAGGTACATTACAAAATAAGAAAACTGAAAATGCCTATATATACCAGTGAATAGAGATATTGTTTTGGACATGGTTAACCACTTTAATAAGAAGTCTGTCACCCTCTCTAGCAACAATGCGAGGCCCTGGGAACTTCCCATTGACTGTCACCATGCTCTTGGTGTGGCAAAGGCGTGTCACATTCTGCAACATGACCTGCAATGAAGTAGAAAACTTATTTGTCTAAGAAAATCGGGTGGAGAAAATTCGAAAGAATGTTCTTTTTTGGATAAAAATGTGAATGCAAAGTAATGTGTGTGACAATATTATTATGACAAGTTTAGGTACCAAAGCTAATGACATGCAACACATACATCAAGTTTGTAGTGCCTAGTAGTGGCAACTGCAGGCTTAGGATGGAGAGACAAAGTGACGAATGAGAAGAGAAGAAGTCCCAAAAAAGCTGGAGATGGAAGAAAAGAAACGCCCATTTTATCTGTTTCTTCTTTCAGACAAGGCTACAAGCTCCAATGCTTGAACCTAAAATTGTTTTTTTTTTTCTGTCAAGATACTTGGACTATATGTTCATAAAAGCTTGGAAGCCAGTATATATAGA
>Ga0307511_10007765_pt1 | contig 10782 bp, 17 predicted proteins | sample 13_EM_MG_FD_200266 | JGI IMG/M metagenome (GOLD analysis project Ga0307511, IMG submission 200266) | Populus trichocarpa ectomycorrhiza microbial communities from riparian zone in the Pacific Northwest, United States - 13_EM | ecosystem: Host-associated > Plants > Roots > Unclassified | place... | reverse complement strand
GCAGTAACCTCTTTTTCTTTGTCGGTGGTGGTAGTGGGTTGCTAGTCAAAAGCGGGGCTATCCAGAATCAGTATCACCTTTCCCAACCCCGTAAAGCAAGGACCACATACTATTCGGATCTGCACTTGACGGTGATCCTGGTCTATCACCCAAGCCATCCGTAAACTTCCTCTTCACCAGTTCCAAATCCGTATTATCCCCTAGACTTTCCACCGTCCGGTCGAGCGGGGCAAGTATATTCTTCTGATGTAACTTCAGGATATATCCCGACTTGTCTAATCTCTTTTTCCTGCACACCTGCTCCAAGACCTCCCCCATATACGCATCTGTTGTAACACATAAGCTGACACTCTGGGCAAAGACATCGATAGAATTGATAAAGATGCGGAGGATCTTTGATGGGCCTGATCGAGCAGTGGATGTAGAAGCCTCTGCTGCAGCCTGGCGCTCAGATGGTGCTAATATCAAATTTCCAATTGTAGGGGCGGCCGGAGCGGTGTTGAGAGTTACTGGAGCTGGTTTTATGGGGGTGATGGTTTTCTTCACGGTAGGGGTCTGGCGTTGGTGTTCCTCGTACTGATCAGGGGTGGCTTCTGACATGGCAAACTCTCCTGCTAGTTTATCCGTGGGCCTCCGGCCAATAACCATGTATGACGTTAAATGCCGTGTTCGGATGAGAGCTGGCCAAAGTTAGTGGATGGGGAATAGATAAATGGATATATACCTCGAGAGCTTACGTGGAAAGTCATCATCCGGTTCCCCGTCATCCTCAACCATCCTAAATGCCCATTGGTTGATGTCGCATTGTTCCTCTGTTAACGGCGGTTGTCTGCCCTCTTCGATATAGCGATAGAGCGAGAACCCAATAGCCTCAAAAACCGCGATTTCCTTTAGCGGTGTAGTATCTCTTGATGTGACCCGTCGTAATATGACTTCTAGCGGCTTCCGTGGTTCTTTGGATTTGTTAAAGTATATCTTCAGGGTAAGTTGCTGCAGTTCACCTTTTCCAGAGAATACCCGGAAGCTTTCCATCGGATTGGCAGTTTCTGCCTGTTGAGCCTTTAGCATCTGGGTCAAGGTAGAAACAGGTTGTAGCTGTGATATTGGACGAGGGGGTGGAAGGGCATGCAATACGGACGGCGAGATGAGGCCCATGGGTATTGAAGAAGACAATGCATGGCCAATAACGTGTGGATTAGAGTCTGCTGTTTCGGTAAAATCACTAGATAATGCCGTACTTGCATCACTCTCATCTCCGCTATCATCTAGGTCGAAATTGAGCTCCCGATCTCTGGTGAAGGATGAGGCAGGTGACCGGTTTAGCCGTTCCGTCAGCAGCCGGAATTTTTCAGAATCTGCATCTCGAACCCGGGTTGATAGTAGGCTGTCATCTGGTGCTGTGCTGTTTGAATCGTATTTCGCATCACCTTTGCTGGGCCGGATGAGCTCACTGCTTATCCTGTCGCTGCTAATCCTATCAAGCCCGCTGCCCCTAGTTAAATCAAAGGTCCCATGGGAACCAGCTCTCGTCCTGCTATCTCGGGGTCTCGAATTCGGGGATGTCACCAACACTTGTGGCCCGGACCGTATGGGGGAGCTGCCAGATCTGGTACGCAATGGCCGTTTGACGAATTTGAGTTGATTCGTGGCTCTGAAACATTTAGTCATGTTGATACACCGTAATTCGTGAGGAAACCTACCCTTGAACAACCGTCTCTTCGTCGTCAGAATCATCACTGGCGTCAGAACTGTCATCGTCGTCCCGTAGGACCTCCCGCATCCGCCGTGGGATCCTATCGCCTCGTGTTACTCGTTCCGGTGGCCCCGGTGTTTTCGCACCATCGTCGTCCCCATCGTTGAAGCCAATCGGTGGTTCGCCGGCCGATCGAGGTGCCGCTGCAAAGTATTCTGTGGAGGTTCCAACTGGAATTGGGGGCGAGTGTGTTCTTCGGATCTCGGCAGGGTTGCCCCACCCGGCATTTCTGAACCCAGGAACATTCAAGGCAGTGGGGTTGACAGTGATGAGCCGTTCACCAACCCCATCCTTCATGCACTGGAGGTATCTGTTCCTGATGCGGTAAATCACAAAACTGTGGATAGAGAACGGCGAGGGTTACGTTAGCCCCGTAACTGCAGCGTCAACGAATGAGGAGAAAGCCATCACGGAGACAATGGGCAGGACTCACTCTTGGTTCTGTAGTAGTGACATTGTGGCATGATCCTCACAGCGGGGGGACCTTAACCGGGGTAGGCTCGGTGGTATGGTGGGGGAGGGTCGACACTGAGACTGGGCCAGCTGCAAGTACTGAATGATTCGTGAACAATGGGCTTGTTTATCGCTTGGGCACCCCCTGCATCCAGCCAATGGCCCCCCAGCTGCTCTCGATAGGACGGTTCTGTTAGTACAAGCCAAGCAGCCTGAACGCACATCACCCGCCCTGACCCCGGCCCTGGTAGAGCTGCTGTCCGCCCCACAAGTGGGCTATCCGCAGAGCCGCATAATGCAACTGGACTGGTGTACCTAGCTCGCTCCCGCACTGGGTGTGTACAATTACAATTGTTTGTACATGATGCAGGATTAGCTTGGATTGGTAGAAAGATACACACGGTACTTGGGACCGGACGAGCTTGGATACTTGTGTACATACCTGCGAGCCAGGTATGTAGAGCTTCCGGGTCCGAACTGGAGCTTCTGTGTGGGCACCAACATTCTTGGCATGCGGACAGTTCTATGTAGTAGGCAGCTTGGGTCCGAAACAACGACGCAAGTTGGCACAACGTCGAAACTTTATTCCAGTTAGCCCAAAGAGGATATACTAGCGAAAGCCTCGGACAATGCCGTCATTTACCCGAACCCCACGGCGTCCATTCAGAGACCGGGGCGAACCGTCTTCCTCGACTACATTGTCCCCGAACACGCACGTCCCAACGATAGCCATGACCGACGGTGAGGGCTCCTCAGGGGTCCCGCTGAACGATTTTGAGCTTGGCGGCGACGAAGATGGAGTATATACGCCGCCGGATACCATCGGTGAGCCTAGCAACAGGTTGTGCGACTACCAAAGAACACACTCAAGGGCGCATAGCTAATAGAAGGGCTTCAGGATGTCCTTCAAGCGCCGTGCAAAACCAAAAGGTCTAGGATTCTCATTATTCGACTCCCTTTCGCCATCATTCAGCTCGTTGCTACCCTCCAGAGATGGTACTCCCGGAGCATTCACCCCGGGGGCACATTTGTTGGGGGCCTTTAGTGGTAGTGGATCCAACCTAGGCAGTCCCGGGAAAGATGGAATCGTGGATTGGGTTGCAGAGGGACCAGGGAGGAGAGTGTACGATGATTTGACGGCAATCGATTGGATCTTCGAATACACAAAAGAGAGGCTACGAATAAGAGCGCTGGAACGGCAGGGAGGACTGATAGGTCACGTGAAGATGCTGTACGACTCTAGTCAGATATGGCTGGTCTTAATAGGAACTGGTAATTGGTCACACTGGTAGAGGCGATTTTTGGATAATGGGTAACGAACAACTAAATTCAGGGCTTATGGTTGGAATGATTGCGGCGTCCATCGACGTCGTCACAAATTGGCTTGGAGACCTGAAAGATGGTTTTTGCAGACCATCATTTTATCTTAGCAAAGCTTTCTGCTGCTGGCAGATCGACGGTAGGGAAGAAAAGCAAAGCGTAATAGTTTACATGACTTCTAACTTCGGAATGTAGATTTATCCCAATGTCATGACTGGGTTGATTGGGGCGAGGCATTCGGTATTACAGCCCGGGGCGGGTCTTACATTGTAAAATATATATTTTACTGTGTGTTTTCAGTAAGCTCCAGTGTCCTCGGGCCTCCACTTACACTCACACGTCTCTTTAGATTCTTTTTGCAGTCACGGCATGTATTCTGGTGACTGCTTTTGCAATATATGCACGCCATAGCGGTATTCCTGAAATTAAAACTGTTTTGGGAGGGTTCGTGATACGGAACTTTATGGGGGCATGGACTCTGCTGATTAAGTCTATTGGTCTGGCATGTTTACCCTTTCATTCACTAGAAGGTTTCATGCTAATGCATAACAGTGTCTTGCCGTTGCATCAGGATTATGGTTGGGAAAAGAAGGCCCATTGGTTCATGTCGCTTGTTGTTGTTCCAATATAATGATGAAGCTATTTGAGCCATTGCGGAAAAATGAGGGTAAGGGCAGTCAAGTCAGTGTAGCCCACATTCACTAACACGATTAAAGCCAGGAAGCGCGAGGTGCTCTCTGCAGCTGCAGCCGCTGGTATTTCTGTGGCTTTCGGTTCCCCAATTGGAGGCGTTTTGTTCAGTCTGGAGGTTTGACTTGAAGGATACGAAGGGGATGTGCTTCGCTAACTCCCTCGTAGCAACTGTCGTATTATTTCCCCGACAAAACTATGTGGCAGAGCTTCGTAACCGCGATGATAGCGGCGGTGACACTTCAGGTCCAGACCCTTGCTCCCGAAAGGATTCCATGACTGACAGAAGGTGAAGTTTATGAACCCGTTTCGGACTGGCAAATTGGTCATGTATCAGGTGAAATACACTCGAAGCTGGCATGGGTTTGAGATGATTCCTTTCTGTATTCTCGGCATACTAGGAGTGAGTGCTATATATATGTCGTTTAGCACAGTGGGCAATGCTAAACATACCAAGGGTCTTTACGGAGCATTCTTCATTAGGTTCAATATGGCTATCGCTCAATGGCGTAAGAGCTACCAGCTTCGTTTCTTCCCTGTTCTTGAGGCGCTTCTTGTTGCGGTCATCACGGCTTCGATCAACTATCCGATAATTTTCATGAGGTCAGTTCAACAGCCCTAGCAGTTCTCTAGATGCCTTCTAACCTTGATTTAAAGATTACAATGCTCTGCACTAGTGGCGACTCTCTTCCAGGAATGTACACCAGAAAGTGACCTCGTGGGAATGTGCCAGTGAGTGGTATTCATCCTCTTAAAAAAGTGAAATCCATGGCTTATTCGATTTAGGAAAGGGAAAGCCGTCGGGCCCATCCTCCTTATGCTCCTTTCTGCAATTTTAGGAATTTTCCTAGCAGCAGTTACTTTTGGGTTGCAAATTCCAGCGGGTATCATCTTGCCGACGATGGCAATTGGGGCACTCTATGGGCGTGCCATGGGAATGTTGGTACAGGCATGGCAGAGAAATTACCCAGGAGCATGGTTCTTTGCGTCTTGTGAGCCCGATGTGGAATGTGTCACTCCGGGCGTTTTTGCTATTATTGGTGCTGCATCTGCACTTGGTGGAGTGACGAGAATGACTGGTAACTGCACCTCTCATCAGTGAATCTGGACACGGGCTAATACTTGGGCCAAAGTATCCATTGTCGTCATTATGTTTGAGCTCACCGGAGCACTCACTTACGTCTTGCCGATCATGATTGCGGTCATGATAAGTAAATGGGTAGGCGATGCGTTTGGGTCTCGGGGGATCTACGAGTCCTGGATTCACTTCAAGGAATATCCATTTCTAGAAAACAGAGACGATCCTGTTCCTGATATACCTTCCGCGGGTATAATGACTAGGATAGAAGACCTAGTCGTTATCACTGCTAGTGGACATACGATCGAGAGCTTAGGTGGGTTGTGACCACGAAAAACAGGCTGATGGCGAGATGTACTAATAACCATGTGTAGATAGCTTACTCCAGAGCCAACCCTACAAAGGCTTTCCCGTCGTCACGGACACCCGAGAGGCCATTCTGCTTGGATACATCTCCCGCTCCGAGCTACGCACTGCCCTTGACCAATCTCGTACTCTCGATCTCCTCACCGAGTGCCACTTTTCCGCTCCCCCGCCAAATTCAACCACTGGTGAACGATACCTTGACCTGCGCCCCTGGATGGATCAAACTCCAATTACTCTACCACAGCGTAGTTCCCTTCAGCTCGCCATGTCGCTCTTCCAAAAGCTAGGGTTGAGGTATGTCCTATTTTCGACACATGGACAATTACAAGGATTGTTGACGAAGAAGGATGCGGCGTTTGCCATGAATTCAGATAGTGCAGATGTAGCAGGTGGCGGAGATGGACGGCCTGGGCAGGGGCGTGCGCAACACGTGCATGCGGGCCAGGGAAGGAGTTTGTTGGGTGAGATGAGGGGGCAAGAGGAGGGGGATGATGACGACGATGATGGGACAAGTGCAGATAGTAGTGATCCCCTGACAAGCCTGTAATAGCTTGTTGGTGTAGTTATGAATAAATCCGAAAACCTGCAGGTGTTGAAGAATGTTGACTTTTATTCTAGTTCAGGGTAACGCCCAGGAAACCATGAGTTTTGAGTTCATAAAAAGAAGAAAAAAACCCTTGAGTCGTCATGTGACGAGTCTGCCTCTTCTGATTTGCATATCTAGTACGGCTGTTTTCCCGTGTCCATAAACCAAATACAAATTCTATCTTAGTAGCCCCAGATTGATAAAACAAAACTCCAACGAATCTCACTACCCCTTGCCACCCCCTACCCCTCCATTGCCCCCACTTCCTCCACCTCCTCCTCTTCCTCCCCTCCAATCCTCACCTCCCCCAACTTCTTCCCACCCTTCCCCAGGCCCTCCACCGCCTTCAATCCCTTACTCCCCAGGTACAAAAACGCCTCACTCCGATAACTATCAATAAAGCTTACAAATGCATGAAACAGCCCCAACTTCTCCTCCTCCTCAAACATCCTCCCATACACAAATTTCTCCTTAAACTTATCGATCTCCTTCTCATATCTTTTAAACTCTACAGGGTCCCTATCAGGGAACTGTTGGCATTTCTTATTATATGACTCAAACACCGGATGGTCCAGTAACAGCCCCACTCCTGGCGCTTTTGGGATCGCTAGTGGGACATCCGTGTACGTTGCGGGGATTAGGGTTGGATCAGAGCCACAACGGACTACTAGTAGCGCGAGCCCGACCATCTTTCGGATTTGGTGCATCATGAAGGATTGTCCATGGACGCGGAGAGAGAGGTATTCGACATTATTGATGAGGATGGGGTCCTGCGCGATGAATGTCTTGATGTGTCGTTTTGCGGAGGGGTCGCGAAAGGATTTCTGGATAGTGTAATTGTGGAAGTTATGTGTGCCGCAGTAAGATTGGAGGACAGTGCGGATGCGTTGTAGGCGCTCGGGGGGGAGGCGGAAAAGACGTTTGCTGGACAGGTGGAGGGATTTGATACGTTTGACGAGGTCGTCGGGAATTTTTCTAGGGCCAGTGCTGGCATCCGTAGTTGTAGTAGTTTCCATCAATGGGATAGCCTCCGGAGCTGTAATGGCCTCATCTATTGTAGCGGCAGCCTCCACTTTCACTGCCGCTGCAGCTCCGGCGGTGGCTGCGGACTCTGCGGGTTTAGCACTAGCAGCAGCAGCTCGTTGGTTGATCTCCTTATTCAACTCATCTTCAAACAGTGCTTCATTCGCTGCTTCTAAATCTACCCTCGAAAACCCTTCTGCCTCCAGCATCTTATCCACCTCTGCCTGTACCTCATCCCAAAACCCCGTTACCTCCATCTGTCTTCCCTCCCACCCCCCCAAATCATTCTCCTCCACTGCATGCTTACTCAACATCTTGCCCAGATAACTCCCCGGGTGCGGAGGGAGGAACACATAACTCGGGATCAAATACTCATAGACCCTCGAATCACACAACTGGTAGCAATTGAAACTGCTTAACGTCCTGAGAACTCCCCAAATTCGAATCTGATCTGGTAGATGACTGTTGATCTTCTCGACGATGTCCTCATCCTCAATGATCAGTTTCAAGCTGATGACGTTTCCTGCAGCGTGAACTCCCTTATCTGTTCGTGCACAGCGGACAAGAGACGACTTCTTCGGGTCGTTGGAATTGGCTCGAGAGATTGCACCTGCACGGACAAAGGCCTCGAAAAGGTCCCCTTCAATAGTCTTATTGGGATAGTTGAGTTGCATGCCCTTGTACCCATGACCAGAGTAACCTATCAACACCGCAACTTTACGTTTTGGGCGACGGGCCTCCTTCTCCTCTTGCTCTCCACCTTTGCCTGCGGGTTTCTCGGAGGCCTCTTCTCCATCCAATTTGACACGTTTATTCGACGGCTCAGCTGAGCGACCTGGCTCGCGGGTTTCTAGGTTGCGGCTTTGGGTGCCCATTGAGATGTCAGCCCTAGCTCATGGTACCTGAGGCAGGTGGGATATAGAAGTGAATAGGCAATCATACCTGTATGCAGTTCTTCCCATTTCTTTCTTCCCTTTCTTTCTCTCTTTTCGTCCTTGCTTTGTATTCTGATGTCCCCCCCGGCGGTCATAGCCGCTGCCTTTCTCTCTGTTTTCCACAGGTCCTCTAGAATGTCCATTTTGATTGTCGTGCGGTGATCCCGGGGCGGGATGGTTGCTGCTGCTGTCGAGTTCCATCTTCGTAGAAGTGGTCTGCCTAAATACAACAGGAGACCCGTCTTGTGAAGGAGCCGCAATTGAGACATGAGTGCCTGCTGTAGTGGGGGGAATGGCGTTGGAAGGGAGAGTGGGAGCCGTGGGGCTGGCTGTCATTTCAGCATCCATCTTTTTTTTTGGATGGGGTTGACGTGCCGAGACTATTCGAGTTTGGGTTTCTCCGACGCTCCTAGTTGTAAATCTTGGCAACAGCTTTTTTTGAATAACTTCACTTCCTCATCGCAATCCGCAATCACCGTCTCAATCCCCATCTTCCCCCATTTACAATGCGCCTCCTAACTGACACTGAAACCGAGCGCCTCTTCGAAAAGCTCGCCAACTAGTTCGCCCCTCCAGTTTCCCCACAAACCCCCCTAATCCACTCCAGCTAACTCCCCGACAGCATCGGGCGGAACATCACGCACCTCATCGACCCCCCCAACGACCCCCACTGTTTCCGTATCCAAAAAGACCGGGTGTACTACGTACGGACGCACATCGCCAACCTCGCCACCAGCATCTCCCGCGCCTCACTCTGCTCCCTCGGCACATGTTTCGGGAAATTTACAAAAACTGGAAAGTTTAAGCTACACATCACAGCACTGGACCATATAGCGCAACACGCCAAGTATAAAGTCTGGGTTAAGCCAAATGGGGAGATGCCGTTTTTGTATGGGAATCATGTGTTGAAGGCGCATGTAGGGAGGATGGGGGAGGATGTGCCAGAGCATCAGGGGGTCGTAGTGTATAGTATGAATGATACGCCAATTGTAAGTAGGCCTAGAAGCAAATGTGGAGGGCTTGGGATAGAGGTGGTGGTGGGGCGGAAGGATCGGGCTTGAGATGATAGGGTACTTGTTGCTAACAGACCCCCGCTCGATACAGGGTTTCGGTGTCACCGCCCGCTCAACAGCAGAAACTCGCCGCCTAGACCCTACAGGAATAGCAGCATTCAGACAGGCTGATGTTGGGGAATATCTCAGAGACGTACGTGTCCCCTGCATGCCTTCACCGCCAATTCCTAATACTGACTCCCTTCACAGGAAGATACCCTTTTCTAATTCTCTTCATGCCTTTCTTTTTGGTTTCAACAAAAGTATCCGGCGTTCCTGTCTTTCCTCGTTGTTAGTATATGTATGATAATACAAGGCATCGAAATCTACATAATTCTTGAGTCCAAAAACCACTCAAATGCATAATAACCAGGGAGGATCCCACTCCTCCACTGGTGGTGGCCGCCGGAAACTACGTGCAACTACTAGGAAAGCTCTACAAACCCTCTCCCAAGTATAGAAACCACAGAGATAAACTGCACACATATTTGCGTAGGCAGCACGCCCGAGTGAAAAACGTGCAGCAAGTGTGAGCTGAAATGTATCATTACAGAACCATCAAGTATTTTGAACCTGACAAGAAAACCACCCGCTTTACGATGCCATAAATATGTTGGACAACAAACCTCGTCGATACTTGTACCTCCTCACACTCCCACCCACCATCACCACACTACCACCCATACTTCCCCCCCGCCTCCCTCCGATTCCTCTTCCCTTCCGCAAACGCCTCCTCCAACGCCCCCTTCTGCTGCTGCGCCGCATTCAACAATTGGGTCAAATTATGCTTCCCCGGCGCAATACTCCTCACCGGATTCATGCTCGCTGCTCTCTGCGCCTCCTCGCTCCTAGCCAATAACGTATTCGACGCATACTCTGTATTAACATCAAACGTCGCGATTTGCGAAATATCCGGTATATTATTCCGACCACGGCCTTTCCGGCCGAGAAGTTGCCGCATTGCTGCATCATCGAGGCCGATGGTTTGTGCCATGGATTCGAGGGAGTTGGGGTTGGATGGAGGTTGCAAGTAGGCTTGGTTGGGGTCGTAGTGGGCTTTAGAGAAAGGTTGGGGGGTGGTTTCCGGTTGCCCTGGGGCGGAGGTAACCAGGAGAGGTTTGTATTCTGTTGCAGGTTTTGTCGAGGAGTGGGTGGGCGTGGGTTCTGATACTGTACTGAATATTGTGACTTTTGGTTTCGGTTTCTCTGGGGCCGTATCTGCCCCACTACCTCCTCCAGACCCGGGGATTTTCTTCTTTCGAAAAGAGCTCATAGGTTGTATTGTTCTTCTCGTGACACTCTGCGGCATAAACTGTGTCTCTGGCTTCGGTGGTGGCTGCTGCTTGACCTCTCCCTTCTCGAGCCGTGGTCCAGCTACCTCTTCCTCCTCTGGAACGGGTTTTGGTCCAGCTACATCATCACCCTCCCCCCCCGATCCTTCTTCCTCCCCAGGCATGACAACCAACCCCATATCCTCCCTTTTCGCCGCCCCACCCCCCAACACCCTCTCCTTCCTCGCAACACCC
>Ga0307511_10007763_pt1 | contig 10783 bp, 16 predicted proteins | sample 13_EM_MG_FD_200266 | JGI IMG/M metagenome (GOLD analysis project Ga0307511, IMG submission 200266) | Populus trichocarpa ectomycorrhiza microbial communities from riparian zone in the Pacific Northwest, United States - 13_EM | ecosystem: Host-associated > Plants > Roots > Unclassified | place... | reverse complement strand
CCCTACCTCTAGTTGCTTATACGGAGGTTATATATTTCATCTCTAAACAGCCCGTTTTCGTTGATCGAGTTACTCACTGGTCAGTCGACCCCTGTCCTGCTTCCGGCATTAACTTGCGTGCTACCCATCGAGCCTATTAGTATGGAACCTCGGTATTGCCAACGACAACGGATGGAACTACCTGAAGCTGCGGGAAGATGGCCATCCCACAACACCCACAACATGGAGCCTGCTTGGCAGGACCATGAACTCCTCGTATTAAAATACAGGACCATATGAAAACTCCGACATGTCCACAGTTGTAACGTTCAGATATAAATACCGCCGTCCGGCTTCGAGCAGCAAATTCAAACAAGCCCAAGGAGCGTTGGACAATTCGGTTTTCCAGGACCAATCTGACATAAAATGCACCACGCACAGGCGGGTTCAAAATTCGAGGATATGGGTCCACGGGTATTGAACTAGGATGTAAAACGCTCATTTAAATATCATCAATTTGAAGACAACCGACCTGGAATAAATGCTAAGTATGACTTGAACTTTTTGTTCGCGACATATGTAACGATGCCAGAAGGCATGGAGTCCAGGCCCGCGAAGGGGCGCAATCACGGTGTTTGACTTGGAAGCGGCGCGTTCAAATTTGCAAAGGCCTCGTATTAGTGGGCGGAAGGCACGCAATGGAAAAGGCCACTACCATAATACCCTGTTCCCATGGGGTCTCGCCTGAGTGATCGAGGTAGTGTCTTCTGTGCCGAACACAAACTTGCATGACAGATGTTCCCCAGCGCCAATAGGAACCGACAGTATTAATCACAGACCTCGCTTCCTAGATGGCACTCTCGACATCATCCGGCTTCGTCGCATCCATGACGAACGTCGGGGCATGGTGAACAGCAACACCAAGCTCATCAGTGACTAATGTTTTGGGTAAGCCTCCTGTAAAGTATCTAGTGACAGTGAGACGGCCAGCATAACATGAGGATAATCCGCTGTATCATCCAAGCCAACCAATTTCTGGGGCTACCTCACTTCTCACACTGAGTATGAGGATGTAAAACATGATGAGAGTACCAGGCCAACGTGAACCAGCCACGTAGCGGGAAATGTTTCACGGGCACGACAGTGACAGTGGAAACCGCTGGACTGTCAATTTTGTACAAAGTCATATCCGCTCCCTCGAATGGTCTCATTTTTTGCACAACTTACACGCTTTGCTGTCCATCCCAATGGCTCTTGAAATCTCCAGAACAAGCACAGCTGTTCACGGTCTCCTTCGGAATTATCACGATGACTCCACTCAACCAGGCGGAGTCTATGACTTGCAAGCAAGGTCATGGACATACGTTCCATCGCTCCTCGCTTCAACCTGGAGATACAACTCACGTATTAGACAACGATTTCTCCGAATTTCAGAAGCTGGACATTACATTCGTCACACGGGATGAACAGCTCGCACCGGGCAACAGGCCTGCACCCAGCGCATCCATACTACATAGCAACGAACAACGATGCCAGAACACGCGCAGGCAGCGCTATCATTGGATTGTGCAGGTGGTAGGGGGGATTTCAACATTTTCGAGAAAATATTTTGTACAATTTTACCTTTTATCAATTCAAAATATTATGTAGAATTCCCCGTGTGAGAGTTGGCGGAAATGCCACGTCAGACTAGTTTGTTGAGAAGCGTGGTCGCATTGCAAGAAATGGATTTATCTCCTTCACTCCTCTCCTATCCTACCGTGCTATTCACCTCGATCGCAGACTGCATACAATGCTTCTCAATCCATTTGTGTCCCTGCTAATACTCCTGCCGATTCTTGCATCGGCTGCCATCTTCCCTCCAGACTCCAAAGTCAAGGCTCTTGATCCAAAAGGATTCAAAAGAGTCATGAAGAGCAATGTGCGTAGCCTTTATCATTTGCTTACCGCTTTTCACTGAAGTTCGCACGAAGCGCACAAGCGTGGTCGCGTTTGTGGCTCCGTGGTGCGGGGTGAGTTGTTCGACCACCTGATGGACCCACCCTGATCCAGCGTGCAGCACTGCCAAAAAATGGTCCCCGAATATAGTAAGGCCGCTGGAAGTCTCAGCCCCCTTGTGCCATTTTATGCAGTCGACTGTGATGCGGATACCAACAAGGCGCTGTGTGCTCAACAGGTACTTTTCTGATGAAATACGCTTTTCAAGCGCTGATAGAGTTGGCCAGGAAGTGCAAGGGTTTCCAACCGTTAAAGTATTTCCGCGAGGTGGTCAGCTACCTCCTCAGAAATACGAGGGCGGCGAACGCACAGCAAGCAATTTCATTCGATGGGCGTCGCGATCCGTTCCCAATAAAGTAGCGGTTCTTGCCAAGGCCAGTGACATTCCTGCATGGCTCGATAAGGTCTGCCTTAATATCCACCTGTTGTTAAGAAAGCGACTGATGCATAAATCTCATTCATCGTACAGACAAACGACCTTCCTCGTGTGGTCCTGTTGAACAAAGACAAAAGGTTCCCTCTGTTGTGGCAAGTCCTTGGGAATAATTTCCACAAGAAGATTGCATTCGGCCATCACAGTGATCCAGAGAGCGCTTTTTCGGATTCGTTGGGTTTTGGTGTGGAGGAGAAGTCGAAAGTGATTGTGTATCCCGCAGGATCGAGCACACCCATCTTATTTAAAGGCGAGTATTCCTCAAATGCATTATGAATGACTGATCCTAGTGGGACTTCAAATTACAGGGGGAAACAAATATGAATCATTGGCCAAGTTTTTTAGATCAATAGTGGATGGGACCGCCGACTTCCTACAGGAGTTGGCCAACCCTCCAGTCAAGGATGAACTTTAACTTTACTTAATGGATCAATGGCATATTTAGCCGCGTGGCGTTTTATATCCTCCACTTGAGTGCTGTCCAACACACCCGGGTAGTCGATGGTCGATTAGTGGGATATGCAACGCTAAGTTTCTCGATTGGATAGCCGCTGATATATCTGCCTTTGACAGAAAGAACTGTGCTTATGTGCAAGACCGGCTTAACCCCTCTGAACTATGGCATCGATTACTGATGAAAATTTCACTACATATATTTCATGCGTTTAGTTGATCTATTCACCATGACCTTGCTCACGCTGTTCTGACAGTGCGCGGCTTTTCGCTTCTTCTGCATTCCTCAAGATGGACTTCTGCACTTCTTTGTCCCAGTTCGTTCCAAACCACACCACAAGATATTCGCTGATCCCAACAGTGAACAATCCAATCACTTGACCTTGAATGTCGTCAGATCGGCATTTCACAGACTCAACAGCAATGGCTTTACCTATCCACAGGCCACTGAGGCCCAGATGTGCCTGAGTGCTGAATGCTAATGTGATACCTACTGGCAGGGCAAGGACGTAATACGCGATAATGTTGAACATCGCCCCTAGATGTTGGCGACCTGATGACGACTGTCATTCACACGATGAACATCAGGGTCTCGAATCCATACCTTGCCCTCGTAGCGCACCCCCACACGCATTGGCCAAGCCATCCGCGATCTGTCACAAATAAGCCGACAGAAAAGGAGGTTATCCGCTTGCTCACCTGGAATGAAGCCACAAGTGGCATCACCTGGCTAACGAGATGCACTACCTCTTCATCGTCGCTAAAGATATAACCAAAGCTCTGACGAACTATCTGAGCTATCTTGATGCACCGAAATGTAGCAGACGCACATTCCTCGCAGCTAACATTGCAGTCATTATACCAGAGCCAACCAACACGCTAGTCAATGCACTCGCATGAGCTGCGTTGCGTGCACCGATCGCCGAGCGTGCACCAAGCAGGTTACCCACACGGTTGGACGCCACGACACCTACATGTACGGTGAATGGTGCATAAACGCAAGAACGATGTCGGCGTACCCAACCCAAATGGTATTGTATAAATAACTAACAAATGCATCAGTACTTCCTTGGGTAAAAAACATTTACACACTCTGATCTGTCGTCATGATGACTGACTGTGCAGCTAACGAAAGCTCTCCGAGCTTTCCAGCTGCGAGGGCCACAATTTCAAATGCTGCCCTATTATACAAACGATTAGCATTTTTCAGAGCGGCGATGGTACCACGTACCACTCAGTCCCGACCATAAGAATTCCGGGTAATGCTAGTTTTAGGAAATCGATGCAACTCGTCGGGTTAATGACCGCTTGAAGCTGTAGGCCTCCCCAAGTCGCATTTGCTTTGTGCTCGGGAGACAGGGATGTCGTTAGCACCAGCAATATGAAACAGAGCCAATATGTAATCGACAATGCGACTGGGCATCCAAGCATCCGGAGAGAAGTATAGTGGACGAAGAAGATGTTTAGAGCAAGGTTGATCGGAGACACGATAATCAAGACAACCGTAGAGGCTCGCATAATTCCTGTCCACAAGGTCTTGGTTAGAGTGTATTCAGGTGGGTAATCGATGTTATTCAAATACCTTGACATTGCAGGTACTTCTTGAGTGACTCAAATGCGATGTATCCGGGGGCCCCGAAGATTAGGATGCGCATGATAGCTTGCACGTCCTTGCAGAGGCGTGGTGGTTCCCCGATAACCAAGAGTACAGGTTCAATGAATGCCCACAATACAGCCACAGGTATGAAGAGAATCGAGAGGAGGACAGTGCATCGCTGGAAGTGGACGGACAAATCGGTCCGGCAGCTTCCTCCAGTGAAGGCTTGCGAGCCAACGGTGTCGAGTGCTGAACCACCACCGAGAGCGATGACCCAACCTAAATGTAACATGTGGGATCATCCAAAGTAGGAAAAAAGAATTCCATATACTAGCCAGTTACGAACGCAAGCATCATGGAGAAAGCGGCTGCAGAAAGTTCCTCGGGTCCCAAGCGCCCAGTGACAAGAATTGAAACTGTCTGTACGGAATTCTGTAACATATATGATAAAATGACTGAAACCGAGGTTCGTTACAGGTGACGTGAGGAACCTTGCAAGTTGTGGAGGAGACTGTCCGCACCGGGAATGGAGTCGACAATGAGTGAAATTACAAGACGGATTCCGAAGCGCTGATGCATGCTTGATATTTCTGCATGATGGGGGTCTTCCACGCTGCATTGTGCGCCCGGTAGTAGGAGAGGTGTGTGTTCCTCCATGTTTTCTGGAAGAAACAAGGCTTCGAATGCAATGTGACTATCTTTCTTTCTTGGATGACCGCGTTTTTATGATCCCGCAGCACGGGCGTTTCGGATCTATCGGCTTAGATTACGCCCCGAAGCCCTGTGTAACGGTATGTATCGTGGCTGATGGGAAAGGCGGTGAGTAATATGGCCGTCTACTTCTGTCATTTTGATAAGATTCTCTCACTCTAGTCTACTAGATTCGTTCGGCAGCGCAAGGGCTCGACTCGGATTGCCCTGCAATGCCCTGCCTAAAGGCCTGACGATATGAAGGCGGAGGCCGTTTGTCTCTCATCAGATGTCGTGGTCTGCCAAGGGATTGTCATAAGTGACTAGTCTGCCTATCTACCCCTTCCAAAGCGCCCTTGAAAACCACATGAGGCGCACTCCAGCTGTCATGTTATCTGCGATGACCCCCGTTTGTTGGGAACAGTTGTCGTAATTTGCAAAGCTTCAGGCCTGGTATTTCGGCAGTTTCCTGTGGCCAAACATTTAAAAGGAGCAGCATACAAATTCGACTGCAGCTCTTTCCCCACGCATCTGTGAAGATGAAGTTGCTTACCATTTCTCTCGTCACCATTGGTCTTGCTCTCTCTGGCTTAGCACATGAGCGTGATCACGCAGATCAGATGCCCCTCAACTATGTGAAGTATCCCTATCAGGCGACCTACTATCCCGGCGACAATGGTGGTAAGCCCGTCGAGTGTGATAAGGCGCAGAAGACCAACTTTTTCGAGTTTAGTGACCGCAGACTCCGTCTTCTCTGGCATTACCACATTCGCGAAGTTACCATGGGTCCAATGCCTCGGCAAAGATAAAGACGACGCATTTGACATTGCATTTATTGGTGCTCCGTTCGTGAGTCTCTAACTACTGTTATTATTTGGCTCATTTGATGGCCCTATTGAAGGACACTGGTACGTCATACCGGCCCGGGGCGCGTTTCGGCCCTGCTGGAATCCGGGCGGGATCGCGCCGCTTGACTCTGTACGGAGGCTACAATGTTCCTCTCCAAGTCAATCCGTTCCTCTCTGGCTTGAAACTTGTTGACTGTGGTGATATCCCTGTCACACCTTACGACAACAAGTATGCCATCAAACAAATTGAGGAGGGTCACAAGGAGCTCCTCCATAGACCCGCTTTCTCGCCCCTTGGTAATGACAAACTCACCGGAAAGCCTCTGACTCCCATCTCCCTCGACGGTAAGAACCACCCCAGGATAGTGACGCTTGGAGGCGATCACACCATCGTCTTGCCGCTCCTGAGGTACGTTTGACACTGAAGTCTATCCCGTTCTCCTGACAAATTCTTCCCACACTAAGGTCCATTTACTCTGCATATGGTCCCATCTCAGTCATTCACTTCGACTCCCATCTCGACACGTGGAAACCATCTGTTTTCGGGGGTGCTCCATCCGAACAAGCGGCCATCAACCATGGGACCTATTTCTACTGGGCTAGTCAGGAAGGTCTCATCAAGAATGGCAGTTCCATTGCAAGTATCCCATTCCATTGACCACTGTCCACCTTTCTTCTTGGGATATTTTTCGAATACTTTGATCCTAGTTTATTGTTTAAATACAGCACGGGGCCATCCGTACGACTCTATCCGGTCCAGCTGATTACGCCAATGATAACGACTCTGGTTTCCAAAGAATAGAGGCTCGCGAAATTGACACGATTGGTATGTTTCATTAGTTTACGGTCTGTGAACATCGTCGCTGAGATGCACTTCTAGGAACTCAGGGCATTATCGAGAAAATTCGTGAGACCGTTGGAGATCGGCCTGTCTACCTGTCTATCGACGTTCGTGTTGACCGTCTTACTCAGGCCAAGCTGACCCACCTTTGTCTAGATTGACTCCATTGATCCTGCCTTTGCACCAGCTACTGGAACACCCGAGACTGGTGGTATGTATGCTATTGTGCCAGTTTGTCCAACATTGATGCGAATGGGTGCATTTAAGGCTGGTCCACACGCGAGTTGCGCACTATCTTGCGTGGGTTGGATGGTCTTCATATCGTTTCTGCTGATATTGTCGAAGTTGCTCCCGCGTATGATACCAACGCGGAGCTTACCACTATGGCTGCCGCAGATGTGAGCGGTATATTGTCATCGGTTTTCTGTTGATTTGACCGCTTTCCCCAGGTTCTCTTCGAGGTCATAAGCGTTATGGCGAAGACACCCCTCGGCAAGGTTGTGAACTGAACCAAAGTGGTGTGACTCAGTGAGACAACTGTTATTGGAATTCCACTGCAGTTCCCCCTCGCAATTATGAATTTGAATTTTGTATGTTAGTTTCCAAACGTAGGTGAAGTTATGTACGTAGAACTGTATAACCGCTTTCTCTGCAACACGAACCAAGTGTTAAACAGCGCTGAATCACGAACGGTTGTGCAAACGCAATTGCTGAGACATTAAGACTAGACGTCTCACAGGTGGAAGGCGTACGTACCTGTACTTAGTTAGCCCAGGAAATGCGTTATAATTAGTCCGTCGAGGCGACGAACTTCTACGAAGCAATATCCAGCTCGCCTAGTCCGTGAGGCAGAACGTATTAGCGTAACGAAATGACAGGTTTTCCTTGTTCGACCCGAAACACCCGCATGTTATGCAAAAAGACGGTGATAGTCTAATCTAAAGCCTCTTTCACATCCATGGACGGCGCAGGTTCATTAATCGTCTTGATCGGCCCACTGAACCATTTACGCGCCGACAGCACCCATGTAAGTGACGCAAACGCAAACACCCCCATGATAATGACAACTGCATAATCTGCAGGATCCGGCTGTCAATGAGCGGACCTCTTGCGAAAGTGATGAAGTCGAGACACGTACTCATTTCTTGTGCAGGTACGGCTTGCGCAGCAGGGAAGCAGAGGAGGATGACGACAAAGGTGACCCAAGCCACTGCGATGGCACCTATGGGTAGATACCATTTACCGAGTGAGAATACGCCGGGAACTAGCTTGTTGCGACCGGATGTGATGCGCAGAAAGATTGGCGCGGCGTACGAGACATAGAGGCCAATGACAGATGCCCTGTTTTGTGAGCCAATATGAGTACATTGTCGTTCACAGGCCATTCATCCATGAACAGTAATATACCAACCCAGCGAGAGAAGCGAATGCAGCGGTCGAGAAACCGAGGAGACCGCAGACCGCAGAGCCTACCATAACAAACCACACAGCATTCACTGGGGTTTGTGTGCGCGGATCGATACGCTTCCACCACCGTGAGCCAGGCAAAGCATTGTCTCTTGCAAAAGCGAAGACAACCCGTGATGCGTCTACACCTTGAGCAGCCCCTGTGACAAACTGGACAATACATCAGAACAGAACATGGTCATCCTCATGATGAAAGAGAGACCTGGACGACGATGATTAGGCTCCAAATAGCCAGCATACCATTCTTGCCCAAGACATTCAAAAATAATTGACCCATTGGCAAAGGTAGATCAGTAGTCAATAAGTCAGCCACTGAAGCAGTGGCGAAGGAAGCGGCGATAAACAGGAGCCAGCCAAGAACCTGAGTGCCAAAAACTCCAAGTAAGATAGCAATTGGGGCACTGCGTGCTGCTCCTGCTACTTCTTCAGAAATGTGTGCGGCAGAGTCATCTGTTGAAAATGGGACATGAGTGTCATTCCACTTGCATGCAATGGTAAAATTGGGCTCACATCCGGTAAGCGTCCACATAGGAGAAGTGAACGCCAAGAGAAAGGCCCAGCCATCTATCATTCATTATGCGAGGTGGCCCAAGTTGGTCGTATTAGATGACATACTATTAGCCCAGCCCGTGTTATTCTCAAAAAGGGTGAAGGCATCTTTAGTTGATACTTTGTTGTCTCCAGAACAAACGAGCAAGGCGATGATGGCCGCAATGGTCGTCCCAACTTGAGAAGGTGGTCAGAGTGAGGTCACGATCAGGATACTTGAGCAATACCGTTGACAACCACATAGAAAAGATTGAGCCTTGCTAGAACGTTGGTTGCAGCTGAGCAAACTACACCGTGGAAAAAGAGTATAGCCAGCAAAATGCCATATGTGGCACCTGCACCCAACACTGTATTTCCATTGGAGGCCACTGTTATCGCTGAAGTAATCATCTGCGCGCTACACAGGCATGACGTTGGATAAGCGAGTACAGAATTGGAGAAACGCTCACCAAGTAAAATCGATGGAACAAACGAGGGTAACCTGGCCAGTGACATTGGCCCAGCCAGTGATCCAGCTTGCCAACGCGGCCCACTTTTGGGGCGCAAGTTTCGCAGAGAAGTAATACAAACCAGCAGAAGTTCTTATGTCATGATCGTGTCAAAATCGACGTCGTACCGCAGTTGTTTTAAACTCACGGCATGGACGACGCAAGTTCAGCCATAGATAAAGCAACCGTCATTACAAAGAAGCAAGGGATTAACCATCCCCACACCATCCCAACATGGCCACCTGTTCCCTGTCAGCACAAGAAGCGCTGGAACGCGTGCGAGAACGTACCAGAGACAAGGGGAAACGAAAAGGTCGAAGTCACCGAGGCGACTACCCCCATGATTGAAAATGCAAAGGCTATGGTCTCGATCAACTGATTTCTTGGCATTCAGCTGCGTCCGATGCTCGCAGGACATGATCTCTCACCGTGAACTCTCGCTTAAACTCGGATTTGTAGCCGAGCTCTGCCAGAAGCTCGTCGTCGGCATTGAGGACTGAACGGTGGCTTGTTTGAACATCGACGCCCTTAGTACCGAGGTCGTCGAGTTTCTCGGGCTCTGACATTCTGAACGGATAGAAGGTACGTTGAAGGGTGATGGAGAGAGAAAGAGACTTGGGTACCGACCCTTGCTGTTGCTCTATGCTTGGGTAATATGGGGCATTCCGAGATAAGGTCATCGTTGACCCTGCCAGGCATAGCATATCTCGAAGTTCCTATCACTGCAGGGTTAAACATTGAACAGGACCCGAGCCTCGCACGCTTCGAAGTGTTGAGAACCAGAAAGGAATTCGGAAGCCCCTTGGAAATTTCTCTTGGTTCGGGTAAACAGTGTGAGTTCCGGTATGAATGGCGTTGCGGGCGTTGGAAGATCAGATTAGTCACTATTCACGGTGAGGTACAAGTAAGCAAAGTTTAGGGGATAAGCAGCCAGGAACAAACCCATAGTACGTACACGATCTGTCAAACTTCTTCATGATATGTATACGAGGTATACTTCGATGGGTCTAACTCGGCTATTCCCTGTATGCCGTACAGAGCGGAAACCGGCAGAGCACCGGTCTCGGAGTAAGCAGAGGCAGTGTATGTAGTCGGCGGCGAAAATGATTAGTAATCATTCTGACCATCAGCTCTCTTGTCACACTGTGTCGCAAGGCTTCAACTCTCGACGGCGTGCACCAGTCCACCACCATCCTGTCGTCCGTTGGCTGCGGCACCGACAACAAGAGCGACAGTGTCGTGATCGGAGGAAGCGCCATGTGCCCGACTGCGCGAGGATGGGGAGGCAGCTGGCCTGTCACTGCCGATGTACTCGGATACGTCGAGACGGTCGAGTGGGCCATCTCTCAGACATGCTGACGAGACTCGGGCACCATCATGCAGACAACGGCCCCACCACTCCGCCTATGTCGGCAACAGCCCTCATCTTACACCTATGTA
>Ga0307511_10007762_pt1 | contig 10783 bp, 12 predicted proteins | sample 13_EM_MG_FD_200266 | JGI IMG/M metagenome (GOLD analysis project Ga0307511, IMG submission 200266) | Populus trichocarpa ectomycorrhiza microbial communities from riparian zone in the Pacific Northwest, United States - 13_EM | ecosystem: Host-associated > Plants > Roots > Unclassified | place... | reverse complement strand
CTTAAGGGCTGAAGGTCTGCATCCAGAGAGAGGGATCAGACCTGGAGAAGACAGACACAGAATAGCTAGATACAACAAATATAAGAGTTCCACTGGTTACTTCTAGTCCCATGAGGACTCTTACTTAGAACTTAGTAATCCAATACTAGAAACCAAACTCTTAGCCTTTAAAGTACTTAGTAGTCCTGGAATATTACTTCAGGGTAATATTCTACCCTAAATACTTTAGGTCCCCATTTACAGCATTGCTGGATGGGGAGTCTAATAAAGACGTCGCAGTGGAGGAGGTTATCATTGGACCTGGCTGTTCTCATTTCCATATTGGCCCAGTAACGATGAATCTCACGAAACAATATATGTTGCTTCATGCCTGCATAGAATTTTATGCGCAATGCGCTTATATGCATATATACGGTTAGTGTTTTTTTCGGGTAACTAGTCTGGTTGGCTTAGTATTAACTACAACGGGCCGGTACCTGCCACTAAATGGTAATTCAGGGCAGGTATCCGTTTTCGGTCTCTGCGATAGCACGGTGCCCGCCAGACTATGTTTTCGGTTTTAGTTTGCCATTACACGGGTCACATCTTATTTCAGAGTAGAAAGATTGAATGCCACTATGGTGGTCCCATGTCCGATTTCTGTCTTGAGAGAGCTAGAATTCCTTTATGCAGGTCCCGTGTCCGTTTGCACTATTGAGACGCTGGTGCCCACCAGACTATGCTTCTAGTTTAGTTTGTAAGCATATAGAGATTGAATGACTTTGTTAACCACCTTTGTTTGGTTTGTTCGTCCTTAGGAAACTCAGAATCTTAGCCGTTTCCCACAACAAACATCTCCACCTACCTAATTTGTGAATAATTTGTGATTACAATAATTAAGGGGTATGTGCTAAACTTGTAAAACAAAAGATAGTTGCTGACAGGCAGATCACAGACATTTCCACCTACATAACTTGTGGTCAGAATATACAAAGGGTGTGCTTGAGTTGTGTCACCAGGGTAAGTAATTTTGGCGAGCTCGGAGCGGAAAGATACTGTGCACCCGCTGCACTGTTGAAGTCTCAGATTTCGTTGTGAACACTATACGACAGGGCCGGCTCGAAGGTCTTATTGGAACAGGTATATTCTCCCTAGTCGTGTGACGGTTGGTGTTACGGACTTGTCACAGACTTGTCATGGAGGTGACAACAGATCTGACCGCGAAGCATATAGACAAAGCAATCACAATGGCAGCGCGTGCACATAAAAAGAACACGCAATCAAAAAGGAAGGCAACAACCGACAAATCAACGCCAGGCAAACGCCGAAAGACCCCGGCAATCACCCCTGCCACGCCTGCCCCAGCCACTCCTGCCCCAGCCACGTCTGCCCCAGTTAACCCAAACCCGTATGCCAGGAATGCGGAATTTCCTTGGGGATCGTAAGAATTCGAGGCAGATACAGAGTTTAGCGGGGGTCGGAAAGTGTGGGAGACATCAACCAATCTGCACATGAGAAAAATCCGGGAAAGTCAAAAAAGATTGCTGGGGCCTCTTCTAGCTTTTGAACGAGCCAAGGACTGGAAGTGACAAAACCTCAGGAGGGCTCTCAAGAAGAGAGTAACAGAGGGTGAGCATGCTACGGTTACTGGTATGCCGATTGGGACCAAGAGGACCGAGCTCAGTGATGTGCAATGTGGAAAATTCGAATGCCTGGTTCAAAAAACCTGGGAGGTGATCTTGGTGTGCAAGTGAGCCTATATTCTCTATCACTGGTATGAGCTTTCGAAAGAGCAGCAGAGCTTCTACCTCGAGCTGGGGGACAGTGATGAAATTCCACCATTCACAATCCCAGATAGCGATTTGGCGGACACAGGAACAAAGCCCGTAAAGGAGTTTAGCCTAGTAGTTAGCGTGGAGCCAGTTACGCGCCAAGCTCGTGCGCAGTTCAAGGGCCCAGTCGAAAGCACACATGCGCAGGACGATGCAATCTCAATTGCCGATCGTTACTTTGAGCATATGGAAATAGCCGAGTGGGGTAGGCTAGATGTATTGAGTGGGGATGAGGTCCAAGATATGGAGCCCGTAGGTCCCTCTCCCTCCATAAAGTGTATTACAATACAGTATTCACCACTAGCGTAGGTTCGAGGCTAATTCACCACTGCATAGAACACCTCAGACGAAAGTGACGGCCTAAATCTTGATGACGCCGCCCTTTCGTCATCACCTGACGCTGAGCTTAGTACTTCCAGCAATCAGGCCGAGCGAAAATCGGTGCAGGATAGAGTAATCGAGACTCTATTATGGCCAGCATCGAGACTGAGCCAAAAAGGGTTGCAAGTCCCTGGCGGCGATACGCCCCCAGACCTCATACCGAGCAACCCAGATGATAATGATTATTATGAATTTGCAGAGGATAATAATCGGGAGGTAGATGAGCGAGTTTATCAGCGCATACTTCGTCGTGGTAGTGCACTAATATCCAGGGATAGCAGCAATGGTGGCGATGCCGACGAGGATGAAGAGGATGGGGAAGGGAGTCAGTACGATGAGGCAAGGGATGAAGAGGATGAGGAGGATTAGGAGGATGAGCAGGGTGGGGAGGATGAGGAGGATGAGGAGGGTAGGGAGGATGAGCAGGATAAGTAAGATGACAGGAGAGGGGATGAGGAAGAAGTACTGGCTGGATAACAACCCCATCTGAGTTGTCACGGATCCTTCAGTTTGTCACGGATTCTGCATTTTGTCACCGTTCTTCTCTTATTTCCTGGCTGTTTGATTCATTACGTATTCTGTTCTTTGATTATGTATAAGTACGGATTGTGATCTTGGGCTTCAGGCCCGCACAAATTCAGTTCCCTCCCTGAGATTTACTTTTTTTAAATATTTTTTACCTTCATTTTTTTCATCAACTTGAGATGTATTCGTTATGTTATATATGTGAATATTGTGGTATTGTGATGGATAGTTGCAAGTTGGTTAGACTGTTTTCTTTGTTTCTAATGATGTGTACACTAACATTGGCTAATCTAGGTAAAAAGCAGTTATGTAGGTAAGGAGAATAGAACAATCGTCCAAAGTCTCAAAAAGCAAATCATATGATCATCTTCTAAAGCAATGTTCAGGTATAAGGTAGAGCAGTAAGTGAAAACAGGAGACATCTTAAGAAAATCCATAGTGATATCCGTCCAGGCTCTTGAGGGAACATGTAACATAGTTACTTGTCCTAGTGGTGGCTTATTGCTATACTTTGTCCGTTGACAAGTGTCACAACTCGCCACCGATTCCTTAACGAGCCTTGAAAATGGCTGGCAAATGAACTTATCAGTCAACTATTGCAACATTTTTTTAACTCCGCCATGTGCTGTAGCATCATAGACTTCCTTGTTTGCATCTTCGAGGTAGTTCATACTGTTCATGGCAAACGTGCTTCGTAAAACTAACCCTCATTCTCCTTTCTCATTCTTCTAGTACAAAAACTCGTTGTCCTTGCTTAGTCCTTTCTTTCCGTCAGGAGCATTGTAGAGCTGGCTCCACCTAGGGCATATTCTGATGCATGCAATGTCTGCGTCCCTCATTCTATCATCTTTGTCCACTTAAGTGATGAGATAGAAGTTGTGATCATCTTTAGAGCCATCTTCAAGATCGAGATATATCTTTCCCATATTGGTTGCTGGCACGATTCAATATCTGAGGTCCGCGTCTGCCTTGCGTTTTGCCTCCCATGTTAATACATAATGTCCCTCGCCTTTGCAGAATTGCACCGACGAGTGGCAGTAGGAATAGGAGGAATTGACGTCTTCTCCTGTATTTGAGGATTGTGAACGAGATTGTTCTCCTAACTGTTTGTGTGGTGTTGTTGGTGCATAAATCCCACTCCTGGCACATATCTTATAGGATTAGTGGGGGATAGGAGGGTGTTATGACATTGATTAGATCCGCTAGCTTCTCCGGAAGCTGTATTGCATTATAATCTGGTGGTAACTGCGGCTGAGAGGAAGGAGCGTCTTTCCTCATCTGGTACGATCTTAATATTGTAGTCCCATGGGTTTCTTTGTTCGGTTTGTTGACCCCATGGTTCGTGGCGGGCAATACGAGCATTCCTGATTGCCCATTCTTCCGCTGACCACATGTCAGTGTGGTTTGAAGCTTCTTTGATATTAATCTCTGGAATGTCAATATAGGGAGTCTTAGAGGAGAGGGTGTTATTTGGAGGGATAGTGGTAGTTTCAATTTCCATGAATGTCACTGACTCGACTGGAATTACTTCTCCTTGTGATAAACTGCCTCCACTAGAGTACAGTCGAAACATCGGTGTCTGTAGGTTCCGCAAACTGAGCATCTGGTGTTGGGAAAGTAACGATTCCCGTTCTAATGCGATCTAACATGCGAGTGGCGGTAGTAGTCGTGAAAGTCCGTATTGTGTTGCTTTCGATATTTCTTGTAGTATTCACAAGCATCATTTACAACGTCTGTAATAATGGCAGGAATATTGTCATCATTGGTGATGGAGAAGGTATCATCTGCGGGAGCGCTGATATGATGATAACCATTTAATTGATCATGTTCAACAATGTGAGGTTGAGGGTCGAACCCAAACCCATCAAAGATTTCTTTGTGAATGGTGGAGAGGGTATCCTGATCTGATTGCCATTCTTCCTGTTTGATGTTATCGTAGTCTTCGTATTCTCCGTCATTCTCGTCGTCGAGATAGGGGCAAGAGGGGTGGTGACCGAGGCTTTCGTCACAGCCTACGCACTTGTTAAAGTCACAGTCCGTGTGCTTGAAGTTGATGTAGCCGCGGGAAACCATTGTGATTTCTTCAGGAATGGTAGAAATAGATAAGTGGTTGGAAGTAATAGAAGTGTCTAGATTTTCGAGTTTGTCTTATGTGGGGTCGATGCTCCGAGGAATGAAGTCTTGCTCTTCGATGGGATCGAAGTAGTATTGATGTTTCCTTGATAGTGCATCTGCCAACAGGTTTTCCTTTCCAGCCGCATTTTCAATGACCAAGTCGAATTCTTTCATGTAACCTTACCAGCGGGCTAGCTTCTGAGATGTTTGTCATGGCCGGAGGAATGAGAGTAATGGTTGGTGATCCATGAGAACCGTAAACTTGTGCTCCCGGAGTTGAGGCTCAAAAAACTTCAAGGAGTCAACAATAGCAAGTAACTCCTTTTGGTAGGTGGGGTATTTCAGCTGTACAGGCCTGAATTTCCGAGAATGAAAACGATAGGGTCGATTTGATCCTAGTTCTCCTTGTCCTATCCATGATGCTAATCCAATATCCCTAGCATTACATACCAGGTATTTTGGCTCTTCCAAGAAGTGGTCCTAAGGCTTGAGAATCTGTGGAGAATTCACAAGTTCCTTAATTTTCTGGAGTGCCCTAGTATGGGTATCCGTCCATCTTAGAGTGCGTTTTCACCTTGTAGTTCTGACAGGGTGCTTGACCAGGAGGCCAATTCCGGACAAAACTTGCTTAGAAATATGACAATACCGAGTATACTCTTAATTCCCAGCAGTTGCTAGGAACCTTGAAGTCCAATACTTTCTTGCGCTTCTTAGAATCCACATGTAACCCTTCTGGAGTTACTATATGTGCTAAAATATCTAGATGTTTGGTGAAGAACTGGCATTTGCTAGCCTTCAACCAGATCTTTTCATTTAGAAGTGGTTGTAGAACCTGTCGTAAGGTAGCTAAATGTTCCTGGTAGGTATCCGAAAAGATGATAATATTGTCGATGTAGATGACAAGGTCCTTGAAGACCATGTCCTTAAGGATTTCGTACATGGCTCATACCATCGTGGCAGGAGCATTGCGGTTGCCTTGTTGCATAATGCGACCGCGGTAATATCCCATATGTGTCAGGAAGGTGGAGTGTTGTTCCGAGTCTTCTTCCATTCTGATGTTGTGGTACCCATCCCCTAGGTCAATCTTGCTTTAATACTTCCGAGCAGTGACTAGCTCCATGAGTTCCTCAAGGCTTGGTATGGGTGTGTGGTTGGGGTCAACCGCTTCATTCCGATCCCTAGCATCTAGGATGCGCCGTAGTTTGGATGTATCATCTCGTTTGACTTGTATGAACAGAACTACCACATTGGTATCATGTTCTGCATGATATATCCGGCCTGAGGCTTCTTCCTCAATGAGCTGTCTTGTGTGCTTTGTATAAAATTTGGAGGATGAGGGTCGCCATTTTGGTACCTATATAGAGCGGGGTTTCGGGCAGATCTGGTGGTTGATAGTACTGAAAGGTAGGAACTTGTTAGATATGGTTGCCGGAAATAGTTGGAGGAATTAAACGAAGGGGTTGAATTCCCGACTTTCTCCGAGACTCATGGCTGAGACCATGAATTTGAAACATGGTAGCAGGTAGTCTGGTGCTTCATCTTCTATGAAGAGTGCAGCAGATATGATTTGCCCTGTAGCAAGTCCTGCTTTTCTCCATTCGTTGAGTGCAAAGCGCACCATCCCTTCTGCTTGGATGGTGACAGGCTTTGATCCAGCTGGGATTAAGGCGTTCAGGGCTGTAAGCTCTGGCTTGCCTAAAATCATATCCCAGCCTGCAAGATGCACTACATAGAGCGTTCTTGTTTCCGTATATCCTCCGTAGTCCATTTGGACATCACATGTACTTTCTATCACACCCTCTGATCCTTTGATCACGGTATTAAGTGACTTCTTGTCAATACCGTAGGTGGGTAGGCCATAGAGGTACGCGAATTGTGCGTTGATGTGATCTCCGCCAGTCTTCTGTAAATCCACATGGGCTAATGCAGGGTCGCCGTTAACCTTGACCAGAACCCTGCTGTAGTATAATTCTTCGGTAGAGTGGGGTTTTGCCTTGGTTTTGCCCTTGTAGTTATTCTTGGCAATAACTGGTTTCCTAGTGTTTTGCAGGGATAGGACTTGTGCGGCCGTGCCCATGGGTATTTTAGATATTTGCTTCTTGCATTCCTTGAAGGTGTGACAAGGTGCACTGCACCATAGACACTTCCGATCCGTAATCAACTTCATCTTGTCTTGTGTTGTTAACCTCTTGTTAACCACTTCCCGGTCCAGATCCTTAGAGGTTGTTGTTTTCGTGGCAGAGGTTCTTCCACGATTAGAACTTGTTTTCCTGTTATCCGTCTTCAGATGCCTGCAGTGATTTCGACTGGAGTTCAGAACCGATGGGTTAGTTGGCTGTCGTACAGGTTTGCTTGTTGTTGAGATACGCTCCTATTTTCGTTCAGCCTCGTACGATTCCGCTTTCTTGACCAGGTCGTTGAACATCCATGAATCAAGTATTTGGGGAACTAGGGTAGTTTCCATATAATCTGGTAGATGGTTTAGGAATTTCCTGCCTTTAACTTCTTCCGAAATGCATTGGTTTCCATCCTTGTCCATAAGCTTAATCTGAAGTTCCTCCAACCAGTTGGCAAAAGTTTTGATACCCATGTGTCATCCACCCTTGTGAGGTGATTCGGCCTCCCAACACTTCCATAGGAGGTCCTTAGTAGTGGAGGGGATAAGGAATTCCCATAGGACTAGCATGAAACTGAAAAAGGATGCGTTGTCCTTTTCCTTGATAAGGTGATGGTTATATGTAGTGAGTGCGCTACCTTGCAGTTTGAATTGAATAAAGTCCAACGCTTCCTTCGATTCTAATCTTATACTTTTCATACTTAACCATCTTTGTATTGCGTTGAACCAGGTGTCAAGATACTATGAGTCTCGCCATTTCTTATCTCCACTGTTGAGATTTTCTGGAGCATCAATCTTGATACCTTTCATTTGTTTGGACATTTTTGATGACGTTTCAGGTGTCACAATTCCTGTCATCGTTTCCCATTGTTGTTGTTCTGGTGTCTTACCACGATTTGTCTGCTTCTTGATCTTCTTTAGTTTGTGTATGCTTCTATGACTGTTGACTGATGATCCGCTGCTAAAGCTTCCACTGCTAGAGCTACTATCGTATCCTTCGTCATCTCCTCCATCTGCGGGTGTGCCTCGTTCTAAGGGAAGGGTTTGATCACCATCGCCTTCTCCATTGCTAGTATTGCCAGGCTCTGAGGTACGTTCCACAATGTCATCTTCTGGCACGATGCCAGATTGAGATCCTGTGCTGACTTCTGGTACGGACCGGGGTTTGGTTGACGTCTCAGGAGGGTCCCTTCTGTCTTGTCCTTTAGGTCTTTTGGCTATAGGTGGGTCCTCCAATTGCCGTAGTACAACAGGTAAAAGGAGGTACTGACCAAATAACATGAATGACATAATATCATCCCATTCCTTTAGAACACAGTGAGGTTCTGTGAGCTACGGAATCTTGGGGCGTTTTAGGCTCTCCATAAGCACCGTGGTAAGCTTCAAGTCCTTGCTTTCGAATGGAATAGTTGTGTTCCAAAGATAGTGTTTGGTCGTTGCTTTGAGAAGCAGTTGGATATCCTTTGGATGAAAGCAGTACAGATAAGCAAGCATTTGTGTAAAGGCGAGGATATCATGTATTTGTGGTTGTACTTTCTTCCAGTTTCCTTCTGTCATAGGAGGTGACTCAAATTCCCATGTGGTGAGGGGATAGTCTCCTTCTGGTTTCAGGACATCGATGGTGTAGACGGTGAGAGGAGGTGGTCTGACTGATTCATCGAACGTTTGTGGTTCAGGAGTGTCTCTATTCTTTCGTAGGGTGTCAGGGATTAACTTCTTGATATCGTTTTGAATCAAAGCTAATCTTCGCGACTTGTGGTAGGTGTACGGCTTGTCCGTTTTGGAGGCCATAATGTCGGTTACTCGTTCTGATATTACGAGTTATTTTTCCCCCTTGTCCGTATAATGTGGGGACAAGTACGTCGCTCCGAACATAAGTGATTTTCGATCAACTTCGGATAACTGTGGCTCGGCTGCCTTCTCGATATGGAGGCAGGATAGTGGGAACGACAAGAGCACGGATACTAGTTCATCGTTTTCTTCCGCTCCTACAATGGTAGGTACTCCTGAGGCGTGGGTAATACCAATGACACCTAAAAAGCCCTTCCCAATGGAAGCTTTTGGAGATAGTGAGGGTGGTGGCAAGAAGACCATAACGTGATCTCTTTATATAGAAGAATTGGATAGCTCAAACTACTCGAATTTTGAGCTGATACCAACTGAAAGTGATTCAGTTGGCTAGGAGAATAGATGTCCCTAGGCTGTGAGGAATCTGGTGTTGCATAGAACAGGAAGTAACTATGTAGTTCCTGCTGTACTTTCGTATGTTTCTTCCAATGGTAAGAAGAACGAAGGTGAGCCTTAGGATGGGGATGCGTATTTGTACGCTGCGATTATTCCTGGAATGTATGGTGCTGCGATGTCTTATGCTCTCTGGTATAAGAAGATGAATGGGGATTGTAATTGCCAGGAATGCAAGAGGTGGTGTCGATATTGGTGGGGTAAGGAGATGGAACGAGGGTGGAATTGTGTAATGCTGTATAACACTGCCAGTTACATCAGCGAGAAAACTGGGTTACATCCCCTACGTCAGACGCACAGGACGCACTGCAGCAAAACCCCGGAACTGGACGGCAGCCCTACATGGGCTAGCTTCCCGACGTAACCAATCTGTGTCCTTCATCCTGGCATAGCGTACTTGGCATACATCCTCCCGATGCTGTTGTGTCCCTTACTGACGTCCCTGAGCCTCTCCCGTCCATGTAAATGGTTATTGTCCTATCCCCTCAAGTTGCTGCCATCCTCGCTGCCGATCAGATTACCTGCTTCCTCCCCAACTTTTACCCCCTTGGCTTATTCGCCATGGTGCATCTATTTTCGCTTGTCTGCGTCTACACTGCTCCTGGCATAGGGTCCTTCGTCCATATATTACAATGGATCCTTATCGAGCTCTCCCATGTTGCGACCCCGACGTGCCTCATACTATCGGACTCTGGGTGAAGGGGGTCCTTTGTATCTCCCTAACTTCAGAACTAATTCTCCCTAACGATGATAACCCACGTACCTCATCCTACATGCCCCTTCCCGTGCGACATGCTCCAGCTACACAGTCTCTCATATCAATTCCAGGCTAACGCGATTCACTAAATTCAAGTTTTCATATCATTTGATATTTTTCCTAATCTAATCTACTCGCTGTTTAACTCGTACTACATAATTGTCCCGATGCCCCTGTTCCTATGCTCAGTCCTCTACGTAGCGTTGGCCTGAGTGCTTCACCCATCGGACGCATTCTCCTCCTCTTCTGCTACTTCCCTATTTGACGTGTCCCCGTCTTCATCTTCTTCACTCAAAATTGTGGGTTCTCCATCCGTATCGTTCCATTCATCTGCACTGTCAGCCTCCCTACCCTGTGCATCGGAGAAACAACCGTGACTCAGTTTAGAAGCTGATGTCGCTGCTTGAAGCTCTTCCATGAGTTCTGCCTCATAATAAGAAGTATCCCCCACCTGGAGCAGTTAGTCGGATTCCTGGTCCACTTTTGGTTGGGTTTCCGCAATGCGAGCGCGTATGTCAGCTTTGATTGTGGACAGAAATAGTTTCCGGATTCGAGGGACGTATGTAACCCACGTTGCGAGGAACCTTTTGTATGTCCCTGAACTTGTCAGACTTCGGCTCTCCTACGTCGGATGTATGATACTTACTAGCAGTTATCTCATACTTGAAGTTAGCATTTCTCCCACGTTCAACATAGATCCCAGTTGTCCATGCCTGGAGACAATGACGCATGGCGGAGGTTACCAGACCAATGAATACTTTATTTATTGAATCGAAAAAGGTATCATCAAAATGACCCCTCATCTTGAGCCCAGCAAAATATTTACGGAATATGATT